>CEWR01065766.1_pt1 | contig 15040 bp, 12 predicted proteins | sample 356321 | NCBI WGS metagenome assembly CEWR01 (sample SAMEA2621551, study PRJEB7988) | marine metagenome | biome: marine biome (ENVO:00000447); feature: mesopelagic zone (ENVO:00000213); material: "saline water (ENVO:00002010), including plankton (ENVO:xxxxxxxx)" | depth 790 m
GTCAGCAACTGAATTAAGTTATGAATTAGCCATTCAGAATATTATTGAAAATGGCGGTAAAATTGAAGGTGATGAAGTATTAATCAAACCACAGCATTATATTTTTAATGGTGATGTTGAAATTTCCTTTCCTGACCTGAAATTTGAAAATATTTATACGATTGAACCAAACCTATCTCCTGAATTGAAATGGAATGGCGATTGGAAGCAAACATGTGATCATAGAGATAGGCCGCGGTTTTTTTCATCGAATCGAGCTGGTGATTATCTAGAAGTTGAATTTTCCGGAAACTGCGTTTATGTTCAGGGAAATAAGCAAGAGATAGGTGGTATTCTTAAAATATTTATTGATGGAGAACTAATGCAAACTCGGGACATGTATGTCAGGAAGGAATTTAATAATTCTGCTCAAGCAACTGCTGCATGGGTAACCAATCTCTCTGATGGAAGGCACAAAATGAAAATAATGGTAACTGGCAGATGCGGACCAGCGGCAAGTGATTCAATGATTAGTTTGGGGAGGGTAATATCCTACAGTGGAAAAGTAGCTCTACCAGTGTAAGGTTTAATTATTATTTAGGAACTGAAAAATATGAAAGAAAGTATTTTATATGACAAGATCAAGGCCTGCCTATATGGAGGGGCAATTGGGGATGCAATGGGCGCACCTGCGGAATGGCACTATCCAGATGAAATTAGAGAACGGTATGGGTATATCACTGATTTTGTGGAGAACTGGGATGGTACAACTGATATTGGAAAGGGCGATGGTCGTTATACAGATGACAGTCACATGATCCAGCTTCTTTCCAGGGCATATATAGAGCATGGTGATCACCTAGATGCATTTGAGTTCGCAAAAAGAATTATACCCCTTATTACTGATTCATCACGCTGGATCCCGGAGCTGGGGAAAAATGCAGCACTTTTAGAACGTTTATTCTATCCAGAAAAATATTTATTTATGAGACTTCATTTGGCAAATATTGAGCCAAGGAAAGGAGGACTGGGAAACATGGTCAATTGTGGTGCTGCGATGTATGCTGCACCAGTGGGTATTGTTAATGCCTGTGATCCAGCTAATGCCTATAGAGAAGCGATCGATATCTTTAGTGCCCATCAACATAGTTATGGTCTGGAAGCTGCTGGTGTGATGGCAGCCTGTACAGCTGAAGCATTTCGTCCAGATGCTTCTGTCGATACGGTTATTAAAGTTGCTATAGATTGTGCAAAAGATGGTACAAAAAATGCTATTAAAGCCGTCGTGGACTGCGTCGGAAATCTAACTGATTGGAAAGATAGTATTGAGCCATTGCGTGATTGTATTCGACCCTTTGATGGTTCTGCTGAAAAAGGGAAACAAAACCGGGGCAATGGTACAAATAATTGGCACCCCAGCAGAGAGCATAGCATTGAAGAACTACCAATAGCTCTCGGCTTTTTAGTGATTGCGACTGGCGATTTCGAAAAAAGTATATTTGGTGCATCTAATTATGGTCGCGATAACGATTCAACCGCAGGTATGGTGGGCGCAATCGCTGGTGCATTAAATGGAATAGGGGTGATCAGGGATGAATGGATGCAAAAAATTAACGAAGCCAATCGCGTTGATCTCGTACCGCTAGCTGATGAGCTATGTGATCTAAGAATGAAATTATTCCAAGACCAGGTTGATAGTTTAAAAAATCAAAAACATGATTTTGAAACTCTAAAAAATATTAAAGACTATAATAAATAAAATATATACGGAATGAATCCAAGAGTAATAACTGCTGTAACAGTATTTATTATGCTGTTAGTGGTATTACTACTAGTGTACACTCCTAATTGGTTGAATAAAAGTGATCAGCTAGACAACTCTATAGACTGGTCAAAGGTAGTAGATGATCCTGATGAGCATATGACATTTAACCTGCTAATGCATAGAGATGCCAGGTGGTCATCCGAAGCGCGGCTGCATGAAGATGCATTTGCAAAACGATTATTAGAAAAACGTTTTAATGTTACTCTGAACTATAGCCTTGTTTCCCCATCTGTATATGAAAGGAAGGGGGCGTTGGTGAAAGCATCAGGGACTATTCCTGATATTTTTACCGAGTTCACAGGACAGCTTACAAATTCTGTTAAACATGGTTTTGTAATGCCAATACCATTAGAAGTAATTGCAAGGCATGCTCCTACCTTTACCAGAATTATCCAAGACTGGGGGTGGCACGCCTGGATGGGATGTCGTGTAGGAGAAAATAATTATGGAATGCCCATACCCAGGCCTATAAACGCTTATCCAAAGGTCGGTATCTGGCGCAAGGATTGGTTACGGGCAGTAGGCTTTAATGGTATTCCAGATAACTTAGAAGAATACTCATTTGTTTTTGAAAAATTCAAGAATGAGAAACCAGATGCAAAAAGTTTCATCCTTGATTTTGAAGATGTTCTATCAGATGAACAAAGGAAAATGGTTTTAAATAATGCAAAACCAACCTGGGGAATGAGTGGTGATGTAAGCTCCTGGAGAAGCGGGATGTTTACAGAAATTTTTGGTGCCTACGATATACAGCCATTTAACTGGAAGCTAGAAGATAACCAGCTTAAATGGGGTGGGATAGATGAGCGTTCTCTCCCCGCCCTAAAACAATTAAATAAGTGGTATGAGAAAGGATATATACACCCGGATTTTGTTACGGATAAATGGATGGGCGAAGTATTACAAAAACTATTCTCAGGTATTACTGGTTACATTTCTCATTGGTCTCTTTATGCGGAGTTACACCCGGATGGGGTAAGGGTGCAGACCATGGCTGCGCTACAACGCTCACGTGACCTTGAAACGTTGAAAATGATCGGATTTTCAAAAGAAGAAGCTGAGATATTAATTAATGAGAAAAGTGATCGTTATATAAATTTATGGACCGCTGGCTATGCTCCTGAAGGTCCGAGTGGTCATAGGGGCCACAGAGTTTATGGTAGGGTAGGTGGAAACTATGGTGGATACTATGTCTTTGGCAATCATATGAAAGATAATCCGTCCAAGATTCTCCGCTGGCTAAGAATAATGGAAACGATGTTGAATGATGAGGAGCTATTGTTACACTGTAGTTTGGGCAAGGAGGGTTTGCACTGGAAGTGGCAAGGTGAAGGAGATGACCGAACAACAATTGGTATTGAACCATTTGGTACGATGTCCTATAAAAGAAATAGTGAAGGGCTTGGCTGGGGCCTCTGGGACAAAAGAATGGGATATCTGGTAACGGTCCCAATGAAAGATGAGTTTGTTAAAAAATATATGCCTGCAGGGTTAATCAAATTTCAAGAGGAACACAATCGCAAAGAGTGGGGGGATGCCTGTGTTTTTGGTGATGCAGTATACCAGGCCCCCCATGAAATTTTACCTCGCGTAAATAAATTAATTGCGTTGCAACAAACCCGGTATACAGAATTTATTACCGGGCAGATAGATTTCAAATTTTGGCAGTCTTATACTGATGAATTTTACAATAATGATGGACGAATGGTTATTGATAGAATGAGTAAACAGCTTATTGATGCCGGGAAGAATAAAGAGACTATTGATCAATTGTTAAGCCGGGTGAATTAGATGGAGAATAATATTTTTCAATCTCCAAAAAATAATTCTCTGGTATTAATGTTTTTACCCTGTGCAGTTTATTATTTTATTTTTGATTATATCCCAATGGGGGGACTGATAATAGCTTTCAAAGATTATAGTATCCGGGATGGTATACTTGGAAGCTCGTGGGTTGGATTTCAACATTTTGAAATTTTATTTGGTGGTGCTGAATTCTTAATGGTAATAAAAAATACATTAGTGATAAGTATTATTAAAATCATATTAGGGTTTTTGGCCCCCGTTATTTTTGCTGTGTTACTAAATGAAATCAGGATTGGTTTTTTGACAAGAGGATTTCAAAGTTTGAGCCTGTTGCCCTACTTATTTAGCTGGGTGATCTTGGCCAGTATTTTTAGGCTGATTTTTTCAAATAGCGGTCCCGCAAACGAGTTGGTATCATGGATTGGTATTGATAAACCTGTTAACTGGTTGACCGATGACTTTTGGTTTATTGTTGTTATAGTAGTCACAGACATTTGGAAAGGAATTGGAATTGGTGCAATCATATATATGGCTTCCATTTCAGCAATACCAGTAGAACTTTATCAGGCAGCAAAAATTGATGGAGCAAACCGATTTCATCAAATATTTTATATAACACTGCCCCATTTGAAACCAACAATGATAACGCTGCTTATTCTTAGTATGGGTAGTTTTCTTAGTGCTGGATTTGACCAGATATATAATATGTATAATCCACTTGTGTACGATGTCGCAGATATCATTGATACTTATGTACTACGCATGTTAACTAATTTAAACTTTGAGATTGCTACTGCAGCAGGAATGTTCAAATCAGTTGTAGCTGTAATCCTGATAATGATCTCAAATTCCATTTCAAAGAGACTGACAAATGGTGAACAGGGGCTTTACTAGCTATGATTAAAGAATCTATGGGCTCAAGGTTATTCGATATTATTAATATATCATTATTTCTTGTGCTCTCCTTTACAATGTTTTATCCTTTATTATACTGTCTCGTATTAAGCCTTAGCTCTGAAGTCCATGCATCACAGGGCGGATTATTTTTATATCCGAGATCGTTTGATCTTACAGCTTATCAGGCAGTTTTCTCTAAAGATAATCTTCTTTCAGGATTAATAAATAGTACCCTGCGTGTAATAATATGTGTACCAATTTCAGTATTTTTTACTTCACTATGTGCATACCCTCTTTCCAGAAAAGAAATGCCCTATCGTAGACCTTTCTTTTTGTTTATGCTGTATACAATGCTTTTTAGTGGAGGAATGGTCCCAATATATTTGTTGTATAATAATATTGGTTTATTGGATAATCGTATGGTTTATCTTGTACAGGGGTTGATAAGTGCGTTCAATGTGATATTGATTAGAAATTATTTTCAAAGTATACCAGAGAGTATGCACCAGGCTGCAATGATTGATGGAGCTAGCGAGTGGTATATCTTTTTAAGAATCTATCTACCCTTGTCACGCCCAATACTGGCTACGGTAGCTATGTTTCAGGCTATTTTTCATTGGAACGCATGGTATGATGCTGTTATTTATATGAATTCCGATAGCAAGGTAGTATTACAAGCATTTCTACAGAGGATTGTTATTGAGCAGGAATGGGCGCAGCTACGAGATAATTTCATTGGATTGACTCCAGAATCCATTAAAGCTGCTACAGTAGTCATTACTGTCATACCAATTTTATTGGTTTTTCCATATGTATTAAGGAATTTTTCAAAAGGCATTATGCTTGGCGGAATTAAAGAATAAGATTTTTTTCTAATGAGTGATCTGATACTAAATAAAGTAACAAAAGTGTTCAGCAATAATGTTACGGCTGTTTCTAAATTAGATTTAGAAGTCAATTCAGGAGAATTTATGGTATTGGTTGGACCATCCGGGTGTGGTAAGTCAACGACACTATCTATGATTGCAGGCTTAGAAGATCTTACCAGCGGTGAAATACTTATTGATGGAAAAATGATCAATATACTACCACCTAAAGACCGCGATATTGCTATGGTATTTCAGAATTATGCCCTCTATCCACACATGACAGTATATAATAATATGGCATTCAGTCTCAAACTTAGGCGCTATGATAAGTCCGAGATTGAAAATCGTGTAAATGAAGCAGCAGATATTCTTGAATTAAGAGAATATCTTTCTCGTTTTCCAAAAGAGCTATCTGGCGGTCAAAGACAGCGGGTTGCATTGGGTAGAGCAATAGTTAGAAAGCCCAAAGTATTCCTTTTTGATGAGCCCCTATCAAATCTTGATGCAAAAATGCGTACTATTATGAGAGTGGAACTGAAAAAAATACATGAACGTATTGGGGCTACAATGATATATGTTACCCACGATCAAACAGAAGCAATGACACTAGGGGACCGTATCTGCGTCATGAATAATGGTGAACTTCAGCAATTGGATACTGCGGTTGAAATTTATAATAACCCAAAAAATATTTTTGTTGGTGGCTTTATTGGATCACCGCAAATGAATCTTATTAGTGGCCTATTATATACAAAGAATAATCAACTTCAATTTTCTACAGGATCAATTATTCTAACTATCAAAAAAAATATTGATAATAAAAAGTTTGAAGATCTGGAAGTAAATCTTGGAATTCGACCAGAAAATCTTACTGCTTTACCTTACAAAAATGGGGATGGACTGATGAAAGGCATTGTTGACCTAATTGAAACGATGGGTAGAGAAACATTTGTATATGTAAAATCAAATAATCAACGTTTTACAGCGATGACTAAATCTGGGGTTGATTTACATGTCGGTGATGAAATTGATCTTTATTTAGATCAAAATAACCTATGTGGATTTGATATTGAGACTGGAATTGAAATATTAAAAAATAATTCCTAATAACTATATCCGAATATGGATGCATTTAACCCAATCATAACTGGTATAACATGTATTTTTTTCATGTCCTTAGTTGCTATAATATCCTACTACAAAACTAAAGGGGAAGTTGGAACTCCTGATGGATATTTTCTTGCTAGTCGTGGATTGAATGGTATTTTTATTGCTGGTTCTTTACTCTTAACTAATTTATCCGCAGAACATTTAATTGGACTTAATGGTTCGGCTTATGGTTATAATTTGAGTAGTATGGCGTGGGAAGTAACGGCAGCAATCTCTACCATATGTATGGCCTATATTTTTTTACCGCGATACCTTGCCGGTGCATTCACAACTATTCCTGAATTTCTTTGTAGTCGTTTTGATGAGGATGTCCGCCGTTTGTTAGTTATTCTTTTTATGTTTGGTTACGGGCTGGTGACTATACCATCGGTTCTTTATTCTGGTTCAATCGCTGTATTAATGTTGTTTGATTTACCAAGTATTTTAAATTTAAGCTATAGCCAATCACTCGCAATTACCATTGTTTTGATTGGTTCAATTGGTGCTGTATATGCTATTTTTGGCGGCCTTAAAGCAGTAGCGGTTTCTGATACATTAAATGGTATAGGGTTGCTCATTATTGGAATGCTTGTTCCAATTTTAGGATTAATTATGCTTGGCGAAGGTAGTTTTGTTGAAGGGTTAATAATTATTACTACAACCAAAACGGAAAAACTTAATGCCATTGGTTCTAGTAGTGATCCAACTCCTTTTGGAACATTATTTACCGGGATGATTTTTGCAAATCTATTTTATTGGTGTACAAACCAGTATGTAATACAACGTACTCTTGGATCAAAAAGTTTAGCGGAAGGGCAAAAGGGGGTTTTGTTTTCTGGATTTTATAAGGTGTTAGTTCCATTTATGATGATGATACCTGGCGTAATTGCTTATCATCTTTATGGTGATGGCCTATCATCCATTGATGTCGCTTACCCAAGATTAATTCGGGATGTATTACCACGTTATGCTGGTGGATTTTTCTTGGCAGTTCTTCTTGGCGCAGTATTTAGTTCCTTTAATTCCTTGCTTAATAGTGCTGCAACATTGTTTTGTATGGATGTATATCTTCCCTTAAAAAAAGGAAATGTTAATGATAAAAAATTATTAATAATTGCCAAAAGAGCTAGTGTGGTCATAGCATTGTTTTCTTTTGTTATTGCACCTTTATTACAGTTCGCACCTGATGGTTTGTGGCAAATTATTAGAATTTTTACAGGGTTCTATAATATTCCTGTGATTGCAGTAGTAATTGTTGGTTTATTTACTACTCGAGTTCCTTCTATTGGGCCAAAAATAGCAATAGTGTTTCATATTATATTTTATGGTTTATTTCAATTTGTCTTTAAAGATATCTTGCAGATTCATTTCCTTCATCTTTATGCTATTCTATTCATCTCAGAAGTTCTTATTATGCTCATTATTGGGCATATAAGACCACTTTCAAAACCATGGGTATTTAATAAAAAGAAAGTAATTGATCTTACTCCTTGGAAAAAGGCGTTCCCTGTTTCCGTTACCCTTTTTACTGCAGTAATTGTATTATATATCCTATTTTCTCCAATTGGGCTAGTTGGTGGTTTAACTGCAAAATTTTGGCCGATAATAATATTACTAACAACTATAAATATTATTATTTGGTTATATAATACCCAGGGGAATAACAAATTATCAGTATTAGGTAATTAAAAATAAGATGCCAAAGCTATATAAACCACGGTTGAGAATTTTTGAAGAGGCCTCTAATCAACGCCATATTATTGATGGAGATAGATACTTATACAAATCATCAGATATAGAACCTCCGATCCGATTAAATATTATTGGAACTGGAATGATGGGACAGGAACACATGAAAGTTGCAACTTTATTAGGTGAAGCAAAAATACATGGTGTATTTGATATAAAGAAACATAGCCTTGATATTGCTGCAGATGAATTCAAAAAATATGCTCATCATAATCTAGTACAATATCCCGATTTGGAATCGACCTGCCTTGACCCTGAGGTAGAAGCATTATTGATTTGCACACCTAATTATACTCACTATGAGGTATTAAAGGTTGCACTTAAATCAGGGAAACCAATATTATTGGAAAAACCAATGGCAACAAATTTGGCCGATGCAGCCGATATTTTCAAATTGGCTAATAATTACTCCTCTTTTATTCAGATTGGATTACAATATCGTTATAAGGCACAATATAAAGAGGCATTTGAAGCAGCTTTGAGTCAAAAAATTATTGGTGATATTAAAACAATTAATTTGAGTGAATTTCGCCCTCCCTTTTTAGATAAAGTTGAGCAATGGAATAAATTCTCTAAATTTTCTGGCGGTACACTCGTTGAAAAATGCTGTCATTATTTTGATTTAATTAATCTATTTGCTGATTCTATACCAAGTAAAATATATGCTAGTGGTGGTCAAGCAATTAATTTCTTGGATTTTAAGAAAAATAACCAAAAATCAGATATTGATGATCATGCATTTGTAATAATTGATTATGAGAACGGAGTCAGAGCAAATTTTACACTAAATATGTTTTGTCCCAATTTTTCCGAGGAATTAATTCTATGCGGGAATAAAGGAAAATTAGTTGCAAGCGAACATTATGATTTTCAACATGAAAGCAAATCAAAATCAACGATTTCAATTGATATTGGTGAAAGCGGTCCTTCAAAAAATATAGATGTTCATTATCCTATTCTTATTAAGCAAAGTGGACATAATGGTGCCACTTTTTTTGAACACATTGAATTTATAAATCAACTGAAAGGAAAAGATTCTGATTGTGCCACACCGCTTCGGGGACTTTGGTCCATTATAATTGCATGTGCTGCACAAGAATCAATGCTAAAGGGAAATTATATTATGATTGATGAGTTCTTAGATCAAAATAAATTAGGATGGGTAACAGAAAAGCAGCAATAAAACTAAGACGGTCCTTCTTTGATGTACGAATTTTTAGATATTAATAATTACCAGATCCCATCAGTAGGACTCGGCCTATGGAAAATTGATAAATCAGCTACTGCAAAAGTGGTAACTAATGCAATAGAAATAGGTTATAGGCATCTTGATAGTGCTGCTGATTATGGGAATGAAAAAGAAGTGGGTGTTGGTTTGGCAGAAGCAATCAATAAAGGATATTGTAGGCGGGAAGAAGTTTGGATAACATCAAAACTTTGGAACAATTATCATCGTAAAGAACATGTGCGACCTGCATGTGAACGTACACTTAAGGATCTTGGACTAGACTATATAGACCTTTATCTCATTCATTTTCCAATTTCTTTGCAATTTGTTTCTTTTAAAGATCAATATCCTCCAGGTTGGATAATAAATAGTAAGAAAAATAAAAAAAATATTATGAATATTGACCCCGTTCCTCTTGCAGAAACATGGCAGGGGATGGAAAAACTAGTACAAGCCGGTCTTGTCCGTCAGATTGGAATTTGCAACTATAATTCAGGATTATTAAATGACCTAATGGCATACGCAAGTATTAAGCCAGCAATGTTACAAATTGAATCTCATCCATACCTTACTCAAGAAAATTTGATACATCATGCCCATAATTTGGATATAGCAGTGACAGCTTTTTCACCACTAGGTTCATTATCCTATGTTTCTCTAAAAATGGCTAAAGTTGAGGATTCATTATTAAAACAAAGTGAAATAATTAAAATTGCAGAAAATCTTAAACGAACTCCTGCACAAGTCGTTTTAAGATGGGGGATTCAGCGTAGAACAGCAATCATACCAAAAACTTCAAGAATAGATAAACTAAGAGAAAATATTACATTGTTTGGTTTTGAATTGAATGCTGATCAAATGAACAAGATTTCTGCATTAAATATAAACTATAGGTTTAATGACCCAGCTAATTTTTGCGAAAAAGCATTTGGTAAATTTTATTCAATTTATGATTAATTATAAATAACCCATTGAGAATATGATTGCTACTTTACATTCATTAGAAAAAGTACAGTTACACAATGGAGAATTCCCCTTAATATATAATGCTAAGGCTAAAAACATAAACATAAATGAGGTTATTCATTGGTTGGATGATGAAAAAAACAAACTTATGTCATTACTTTCAAAACACGGCGCTATTTTATTTCGTGGGTTTCCAATCAAAGGTTACATACATTTTGACGCTTTCGTTAAAACTTTTGGATTAAAAAATTTTCAATATGAAGAATCTTTTTCAAATGCTGTTCGATATAAACGTACCAAGCGAGTATTTACTGCTAATGAAGCTCCGCCATCTGTTTCAATTTTTCTTCATCACGAATTAGCACAAACACCTGTATATCCATCCCATTTGTTTTTTTATTGTGAAAATGCTCCACTGAAAAATGGAGAAACCCCCCTTTGTAGATCTGATATTTTGTTTTCAAAACTGCAAGGTGTAATCCCGGAATTCGTGCAGTCCTGTGAAAAGTTAGGAGTTTGCTATACAAACGTTATGCCTGACCACGAAGATAAGAAGTCAGGTCAGGGAAGAAGTTGGTATAGTACCTTGGGTGTTAGTAATAAATTAAATGCTGAAAAAAAACTTAATACTCTAGGTTATCAGTGGGAGTGGATGCATGATGGAAGTTTAAAAGTAAAAACCGCGGTATTGCCAGCAGTTAAGATACTTGATAATAAACGTAGAGTGTTTTTTAATCAATTGATAGCGGCTTATCGTGGATGGAAAGACGAACGTAATAAACCTCATAATAATATATTTTTTGGAGATGGTTCAACAATTCCAATTAAAGATATGAAGATTGTTATAGAATTGGCGGATCAATTAACATTCGATTTGGAATGGGAAACAGGAGATATTGCATTGATTGATAATTATTTAGTGATGCATGGACGCCGTCCATATAAAGGAGATCGTAGGGTGCTTGCATCTTTGGCTTCAGTTAATAAAAAATAATTAGAATAAACCTTAATTATTACTCAAAATATCATTTATCTAATTTCTCAATGAATTCATTTATGATAGCAGCATCCATATCAACAATATTTTTATCTTGTGGAAATTTTCCCGAATAAACCTCTTTTCGAAACTCTTTAAAAGCAGAAATTCGTTCATTCTGCATCTTTTCCCTTATTTCATGAAATTTTCGATAGGCTTTTGCATGTCGTGGTAACATTTCTTTATTTTCCCCAAGAATATCTTCCGCGAAAAGAAAGTGTACATCTCCAGCTCTTCCGGATCCAAGAGAAATAGTTACTAAACTTGTCCGTTTTGTAATTTCTGCAAGAAGTTTCTCTGGAATAACTTCAATTTCGACAGCAAATACGCCAGCGTCCTCTAATTCTTTAATAGAATTATATACTTTTTGAGCTTGTTGTAACGTTTTTCCAACTGGTTTTAATCCACCTGTCCATGTGCTATGTCTTGGAACTAATCCAGCATGTCCCATTAAGGGAAATCCAAACTCTGAAAGTGATTTAATATAATTTTTATTCCAAGAAGAGCACATGATAGCATCAGCTCCTAAGCTCATAATTTTATATGATTGACGCACAGCTTCCTCAATCGTAGGGCAAACTGAAGCTGATAAAGCCACTGTCATAAAAGTCTTAGGTATTGCTTTTCGGATTTCAGGATATGGATTTGACACGCCAACAATAACCATATCTATGCCAGCTGCTTCGGCAGCTACTGCTTCTTCTTCAGTGCTAACTAATATCTGGCATAACTTTCCATCCCCTTTTTGTTCTATGATATCATGGACAGTATAATTGCGCGTATCAAATTTTCCGCCCATAGTAAATATGCTCTTTAGATTACTTTTTATCACTCAGTTCTACAAAAATAACAAAATTTCCTGGCTGTTATTTATCTAAAATAAGATTAAATAAACGCACACAAAGAAATAACCTTGTTCATTAAATTACAGTAAATAGAATAGAAATATGTCAAATATAATTGCAATAGATCAAGGAACAACTAGTTCACGAACTATTATTTTTGATGATAGAGGATCTGTGATTTCTCATGCTCAAAGAGAATTTAAACAGTTTTACCCAAAGAATGGTTGGGTTGAACATGATTTGGATGAGATATGGAAAACTCAAGTTGAGACAATATTAGAAGCATTTAATAATTCAAGTTTAAAAATTTCTGATATTGCTTCTATAGGTATAACGAATCAAAGAGAAACATTGGCAGTATGGGAAAGAAAAACAGGTAATCCTCTACATAGAGCGATAGTATGGCAAGACAGACGAACAGCTAATCTTATAAGTAAAATGAAAAATGAAAAAATGGAAAAAGAGATACGTCAAAAAACTGGTTTACCTCTTGATCCTTACTTTAGTGGTACAAAAATAAAATGGATATTAGATAATTGCCCCGAAATATATGATAAGGCAAAAAGGGGAGAGGTGTGTTTTGGTACAATTGATAGTTGGCTTATTTATAAACTGACTAATGGGGAAAAATTTCTAACAGATGTCACTAATGCATCCAGGACGCTATTAATGGATATAAATAAAGGACATTGGGATAAAGAATTAACTGAATTAATGGGAATAGAAATAGACTGGTTAGCAGAAATTCTACCCAGCAGTGGTTATTTTGGTGAAACAAATATACTTGGTTCATCAGTTCCAATAAATTCAACCGTGGGTGATCAACAATCTGCATTATTTGGACAATTTTGCTTTCAAATTGGTGATGTGAAAAATACCTATGGAACTGGCTGTTTTATTCTTGCTTATACTGGAAAAAATCGTGTTGAAAGTAGTAATAATTTGTTAACCACAATTGCTTGGCAATTATCAAATAACCCAATTGAGTATGCACTAGAAGGCAGCGTGTTTATTGGTGGTGCAGCAATTCAGTGGTTAAGAGATGGCTTAGAAATTATAGAAAATTCCATTGATGTAAATCAATTAGCTGAAACTGTAAATGACACCAAAGGGGTTTATGTTGTACCTGCCTTTACCGGCTTGGGCGCCCCTTATTGGAATCCAAAAGCTAGAGGTATAATCACTGGCCTCACGCGAGGAACCACTAAAGCGCATATTGCCAGAGCAGTATTAGAAAGCATTGCACTCCAGTCAGCAGAGGTTATTCAAGGGATTTCCAACGATTTGGATTCACCAGTCCTTTCAATTAGAGCTGATGGTGGGGCAAGTGCCAGTAATTTATTAATGAATATGCAAGCTGATTATAGTGGTTGTAAAGTGCTTCGTCCATCTTCGCTTGAAACTACTGCGTTAGGAACTGCTTTACTTGCGGCACTAGGGAAGGGATTATATAGCAGTCCTAATGAATTATCAAAGGTAATTAAACCTGAAAAAACTTTCTTACCAAAAATAAATAAAGAGAAAAGAGAAAAAAAGCTTAGGGAATGGAAAAAAGTAGTTTCAGCTGTAACGTTCCTAACAAATTAATTAGTGCAAACTTACTATTTACTTAATAATTCTTTAATTGCATCTGAAGTAGGAGCCGAAGGCTGAGCTCCAAGAACTGTTACTGAAAGAGCAGCTGCAGCATTTGCATATTTTATTGCCTCAGGAAAATCTTTTTTATTAGCTAACTCAACAGCTAATACACCATTAAAAATATCTCCAGCACCGGTCGTATCTACGGCATTAACATCATAAGATGGAATAAGTTGGTGGGCATTACTGCATGATAAATAAGCCCCTTTTTGTCCCATTGTAATAATTACTGTTTGCACACCTAGATCATGAAGTTTATTACAAGAGGATTGCGCACTTTCAGTATCTGTTACTTTTAAACCAGTTAGTTGTTGTGCTTCTGTTTCATTAGGAGTAATTACATCTATATTTAGAAGTAATTCATCGCTGAGTTGTTGTGCAGGAGCCGGGTTTAAAATAAATATGGATGTTTGTGTACTTACAATTTTTGCGAGATATTCAACTGTATTAATAGGAGTTTCTAGTTGTGTAAGAATTACATCTGCAGATAATATAGCGTCCATTGCTTTGTCAAGATGTGCTGGAGATAAATCATAGTTTGAACCAGAAGCAACTCCAATACTGTTTTCACCATTATTATCAATAAATATAAAAGCAACGCCTGAAGGTTTTTCTGAAGTTCGGTTCACATAGGTAGTATCAATATTGTCCTTTTTAAAACCATCTATTGCACTGTCCCCTAAAAGGTCCTTTCCGATACAAGCAACAAAGCTTACTTCTCCACCTGCTCGGGAAGCTGCGACTGCCTGATTGGCGCCCTTTCCGCCTGCAGCAGTAGAAAATTGATTACCTAACAAGGTTTCACCAGGCCCAGGAATCTTTTCCAGCTGCATAATCATGTCAGTGTTTGAGCTGCCTATTACAGTTATTTTCCCGATATTATAATCCCCCCAGCTGCATCGTAAATTTTTTCATTTTTTCCTATTATTAAAGTAAACGAGCTGCAATAATTAAAGATAATCCTACAATAAAAGATAGGAACATTATCTTGATCAAATTATCAGTCTCAGGAGGGGCATCCTTAAATTCCTTCCAGATAAATACACCCCAAGC
>CEWR01124829.1_pt1 | contig 15022 bp, 8 predicted proteins | sample 356321 | NCBI WGS metagenome assembly CEWR01 (sample SAMEA2621551, study PRJEB7988) | marine metagenome | biome: marine biome (ENVO:00000447); feature: mesopelagic zone (ENVO:00000213); material: "saline water (ENVO:00002010), including plankton (ENVO:xxxxxxxx)" | depth 790 m
AGGTCGAATTGATGCCAGCCGAAGCCAGCGTCGTCAAAATCGATAATGTGCAGACCGTGTGAGCTCAACACGAGATTGTGCATGTGGAGATCGGCGTGAATCATACTGTAGGTTTCTTGTGGTTGACCGTATCGATCGAGGGTGTCTGCGATCACCTCACGTCCTTGCCGCATTAAGTCTGCTTGTTCGGGGCGAAGTTGTGGTATTTCCCAAAAGCGTCCCCAAAAAGGGTGCTCGCCGACGAGTCCGGCGGCGTCGAATGCGTGTCGTTTGAAATTTGGAGGGGCATTCCAGTCGGTGGCTTGCGCGTGAATGGATGCCGCGATGGCACCCAGTTGCCTGAAATAACGGCACAGCGCGTCGGTGTCGTTGGCGCTTTGACTAATGACGTCTGCCAAGATATCACCTTCCACCCACTTCAGTACGCCGATATTTCGACTCTCGCGAGTTCCGGGTAAGTTTCGCGTCACAAACCCTTCGCCACGTGTCGTCATCAAAGGTTCAGGCACGTCGATGCCTGATGCCCGTAATGCGCTTGTCCAAATCAGCTCCGACTCGAGTTCTTCGAGAGTGTGATACCACGACCGATGAATTCGAAGAACGTAGGTGTGGCCTCCTTTGTCGACTCGGAGGGCGACGTTCTCGCTGACGCTAATCGGTTCGAGATGGGCGCCGTCCAGCGACCATTCGGGTAGCGTTTGTCGCGCAAATTCGAGTAGGGCGTTGTCGATCTGCATGGGCGTTTTATAGCTGTCGAAGAGTTTCCTCAAATGCGTTGAGGAAAAGATCGGCGTGCTCTCGACCGAATACGAGCGGGGGTCGAATCTTTAGCAAATTGCCCAGCGAGCCCATATTCGAGAGTAAAAAACCTTTGTCCTTTAGGCGGTTGGCAACGTCGGCCGCGCCTTCTCGGTCGGGTGTCTTGCCTTCGCGCTCGAGGACCCAGTCGATCCCGATAGCTAAGCCATGACCACGTATATCCCCCATGGGCTCGTGATTTTGTTGCAGTTCTCGTAAAGCGGTTCGCAGATAGTCGCCCACGTCCGCTACGTTAGCGCAGAGGTTCTCCTCTTCAATAACGTCGAGCACCGCGGAGCCAACCGCGGCCTGGAGTGGACTTGATGCGAAGGTGTTGAAGTACCCCGTATTCTTACGAAAGGTTTCGACGAGCTCGGCGGACGCAGCGACCCCTGCCAATGGCATGCCATTACCCATCGGTTTTCCCATGGTCACAATGTCGGGCACAAAATCGGAGGTTTCGTACCCCCACCAGCGACCGGTGCGACAAAATCCTGCCTGTACTTCGTCGGCGATAAAGAGGCCGCCGGCATTTCGAACCAATGTGGCGGCGCCTTTCATAAAGTCGGGGGGCATGTTTGGGAGTCCCTCGTTGGCGAGTATGGAGCACATGAACATGCCTGCTAACGGGATGTTGTTGGCCGCAAACGCATCGATCGCCTTTTGGACCTCTGCTAGGTAGATGTTTGTCAGCTCGCTTCCATTGGCCCCGTTCGATAGCGGTCGATACGTTTGCGGATAGGGGATTGCCCGAAATTCAGGGGTGGTGTTGTCTCCCACTCGAGCCCGCGAGAGTTTTCGTACTTCGGTACTGTTTCCGTGATACCCACCATCGGAGCATATGATGCCGCGTCCACTGGTTGCTGCACGCGCCATTAACAAAGCGACTTCGCTGGCCTCTGTGCCCGAGCAGGTAAAAACTACGCTAGAAAGTGAGGGATTGTGGTGTCCAGTTAGCCGTTCCGCATAATCGAGAATACCTTCGTGTAGATATCGACTGTGTACGTTCAGTGTTGCCGTCTGCTTAGTGATCGCCTCGACAACCCGCGGGTTGGCATGCCCAACGCATGGAACGTTGTTGTACATATCGAGATAACGTTTGCCATCGGCGTCGTACAACCAGACCCCGTCGCCGCGAACGATGTGCACCGGATCCCGATAGAAGAGCGGAGCGCCCTTGCCTAGGAGCCGTCCTCGCCGATCAATTAATGTTTCGTTACTCACAATGTCACCCCCATAGGGTTTTGATCTTCGAAGGACGCTCCCGACCAGCGCTCCAGATCGCGTTGACGAATCCAATTAACCAGCAAGAGATCACGTGCGGTTTCCAGGCCCCCATCGTCTGCCACAGATATCGAAAACGCTAGTTGGCGATAGCGGCCAGTTCTTGCCGCTGTCGTTCTAGCCGCTGTTCTCGTTCTTCGGCGAATGTCGTAATGGCAGCGGCGATAGATGCCTCATCCAAGTGTGCCTCTGCAATCACGTCTTCCTCGGTACCACCGCTTAACCATTGGTTGTCCCAGTCCGAGAATAACGAGTATTCCTCCGTGAGATGGCCTAGTCCCGTAATCGGCAGGATGCGCTGCGTTCCGGTGCTGATAATCATCAAATCTTGTTTCGCTCCTGGCGGGAGGACGGCATCGCGATAGCTTTGTGGTTGTGTTTGGAAGAGTTCCTCGCTGATACATGCAATGACTTTGATGTTGATGTTTGATGCTTCGAGACTCGGCAACACCTTGAGTAAATTATTGGTGGAACTGGCGCCCTGGGTTAATACGTAGCCGTGTTTGGGCGTGTCGGGATCAAAATCTTTGATCACGTACAGACCCTTTGCAGCGGCAAGAGGGTCGCTGTCGGCGAAGGACGATCGATCGGCGACGGCAAAGTCAGGCCGAGCGACTTCCAGAACGATGACGCCGATTTCTGGTTGACTCACGGCTAAGTTTGCTGCCGCAAAGTATCCCGGTGCGACGTCGTTGTAGTCCCAGAAATTCAGGGTAATTACGTGGCCGCGAGGAAATAGTTTCCATACCTGGGGTGCGAAAATGCCGAAGTGCGTGCGAGCATCGGCCGCGGTTTCGGGCCCCGAGTGACCGGCTAAAATATGAAGGACGCCGACGCGAAACGGTGAATCTTGGTTTTGTTGACTCCACACCCGCGCCGGTAGGTACATTAGCGGAGTAAAAGCCCCATAGGTTCCACTTAGCGCCCAGATGCCGTTATGAACGTTCGGATCCAACGATAACGTTTGGCCGACGAGTCCGATGGCAGTCGACGCATTGCCAGCTTCTTGAATACCAGCCTTGAGGACGGTTCCCGAAGGATTGGTGACGGGATCGAAATAACCAAAAAGCGCGCTTTTTTGAATGTTAATGGATTCGGCTAGATCCGCCGCAACTGCAACGAAGCGGTTGTTCGTGACGTAGTTTGACCACTTGAAGATTTCGGAAACTGCGCGACGTGCCCCGCGAACGTTTCCCGCTTCCTCAAACAGTTTGATGTCGACGGTCGACGTTTTGGATCCACCCATGTCGGTCACCGTCACGCTCTGCGGTGCTATCGGTAATTGATCGACCTTCAGACGAGGGTCGTCGAACGGGTCGACCGAGCCGCTGTTACGTAACGAGAGGTCGTCTTGGACTTGGTCACCAATGGCGACCAAACGATCGGCGAGCCAGGAGCCAAGATCATTATTGTCGAGGATGCTCAATGCGACATCGACGTTGTGCTTAAACTGCGTGAGTCGGGTGCGTTCATCGCTGATGGCACCTCTGTCGATATCGAGGAATTTAACCCCGTAGCGCGACTCAAAGGTTCCCGCCAGCGCTTGGAAGTAATCACCGTTTTGCGGGAACGCGTATGGGTGGGAAGCATGATCCACAATCTGTTTTCCGTAGCCGGGAATCTCTCCGTCGACGGCTGCTGGCCACCAACCTTTGATCGTTTGACCAAGGAGGAGCATGGGCCGACGATCCGACTCATCCCAACCTTCCATTTGAGCTAGTCCGTGAGCGACCTGTGCGTAGTCGTTGCCGTCGTCAACGTTGATGACGTTCCAGCCGTATGACGACCATTGGGCACCGATGTCGTAATCAGTAAATTCTTTTTGGATGACGCTTCCGATCAATTCGTCGTCGATTCCGGCGTTGTTATAGGAAAGCAAGACCCGAAGACGCTTACCGACGCGCTGCGCGATCGCCTGCGTTTTTAACTCCTGCGCGTGACCGGCCGTCATTGCGAATTCGCCTTCGATCGCCATGATTTTGGGTGAAGCTAGCGGAGCGCCCACGATGTCCCAAAACGCAGCTTTTCCTGCAGCAGTTGCGACACCGATGCCGGATGGGCCGCCATTGACATCGTTGGTAAGGTCCGTGGTCTCTGAATGACCCGATAGGGCTCTAATCCCTCGTAGCTTGGCTTGCTGAAACAGGGGATCGTCCGCTAACCCGGTGTTGGTAAGGAGCTTGTCCAGCGCTCCCTGGCCACGCCGAAATCCGAGTGCATCGATGGACAGGATCGAGGTTGTTGGATCGGTTCGGTAGTACTCGTTCTTGGTTAATGCGTGTTGTCGTGCGAGGGCCTCGCCCATCACCATCCACAGGGCATACGTCACGGGTGCGTTGTGACCGCCAGCGAGCATGAACTTGTCCGCGTAGGGATGTTTGGGTCGACGATAGTCAAACCGAAGTCCGCCCGCGGCCGGTCCGATTAAATGACTGGTGACGACGTACGGAACGTACGCGAGGGGCCCGCCGAAATGGCCCGTTTGGGCGTAATTTCCAAGTAGCGTAATGAGCATGGACGATAGGAAGCCAACGTCTTCTAAGCGCGCGATGTCTCGTTCGAGTGAACCTAGAGGTTGAGTTAACGGTTCTTGCATGGGGCTACGTGCTTGTTGAGATGACATCGTTTCTTTTCTTGGTTGCCTAAAATACTTCAAGTTGGCCGTCTACCCAATGGTTTAACGTGCGCGACATGACAGGTTAACGTCCACCGTCTTCGAGTGTGCCGTCACTTGTTAGGAATAACGAAAGAGTACCTTGAAGTCGACGATGATTTTACGCTGGTTTTAAGCACAGCGGTTGCGGCGTTGTATTTGTTAATCTTGAGCGGTTTTTGTCAAAGAACGAACGGTGGGAGACATGAAAAGACTAATGGCTGGCGTCAGCGCGCTGGGACTTTTGGGTGTCAATGCGTTGGCCGTGGGCGTACCCCCGACAATGGATCAAGCAATGTTTAATACCACGCTCCATGAGATATCAAACTGGGGGCGATGGGGCGACGACGATGAGCTGGGTACGTTAAACACGATCACGCCCAGCGTCCGTGTACAAGCCGCCGCGCTTGTGAAAGAAGGGACGACTATTTCGCTGGCGCTACCGCTCAATAAAATAGCGGACGCAATAAACCAAAAACCGTTTGAACACGAAGTTTTTATTTTTGGTGGGGACGAATCGTTCGACATGGATCCAGAAAACATACCGCAAGCTGCCGGGGATGTATTCAAGATTGACTATCACGGTTTTGGTCATTCGCACATGGACGCACTGCCTCACTTCGCGTATGGCGGCAAGATGTATAACGGCTTTCCATTCGAGATGAATGCTGAGGATGGATTTTCGAAACTAGGGGTCGAGAACATCGCCAAAGTCGGCGTGTTTACACGGGGTGTATTGGTGGACATGCCGAGGTTTCTGGGGATTGACTTTCTCGCGCCGGGAAGTGCGATTACAACGAGCGATCTTGAAGCCTGGGAGAAAGCCTCGGGCGTTCGGGTTAGGGCGGGTGATGCATTGCTTGTTCGGACCGGTCGGTGGAAGAAGGTGGCCAAAGACGGACAATGGAACTTCATTCAAGAAGCTGCAGGTATGCACGCTTCGGTTGCACGTTGGCTGAAAGAAAGAGACGTTGCGGTGATTGGCTGTGATGGCGTGTCGGATGTGATGCCCTCAGGCGTGACCGGTCGGTTTAACCCGTTGCATGAATTGGTGTTAATCGGCTTGGGGATGCCCATCTTTGATAATCTGGATCTGGATCTTTTGGCTGAGAAAGCGTCGGCAACTGGGCGCGCCACGTTTCTTTTTGTCGCAGCGCCGTTGCGGGTTGACGGTGCCACGGGGTCGCCGTTGAACCCACTGGCCGTTTTCTAACTGAGCGACCGCATGAAATTCCATGGGGATTGTGCAAACCGGAAAGGATGGACGCTTAGCTAGAACGTGGTGCCAACTCAAAGAGGAGCAGCGCGTCGGTATCGACAATGCTTGATGGGGCGGATCCGGCGCCGCCCATGTACTTGCGTTGCAGTTCTGCCAACAACTCTTCGATGGCCGGGTGTTGCGACGTCACGGGGATAAGGGTGCGTTCGTAGCGCTTTCCTTCGATTCGGACGATGGCTCGTGGATCTTTTTCGACCTCCAGTGGCCATTGTTTCCACAACCGTCCGAGCCACGTATTTCGATATCCACAGGGAACATAGATTTTACCCTGGTGCTCAATCATCCAAACCGTGCGTGATCGAGGGGGTGACAAGAGCTGTAACTCGATCGTCGGGACGTCGTGGGCGAATATCCAATCGGTTTCGCCTTGAATGAGCTCGCCGCTTTGGAGCGGGCCGCCGGCGACAATGCCAAACGGTCCGTCGGAGAATCGGACAGCCACTGCGTAGACGGCTCCGACGGCAAGGACGATGCTGATGATGACGACCAGGAATATACGCATTAGTTCATCGCTCGTTTCTTTGCACTTGGTTTCGAAAGGGTACGCTTGCCGGGTTGCTATTTCAGCTTTGCGGTGACAAGCCCTAAATCCATCATGGTCTGACCGGTTTCACGCAACGTGTCTTCGATCGTATGCGTTTGCAGGCCGAGGTCGGTGCGGGCCTTGTCGCAGTGCGCGCGAGGGGCATCGTACACTTTGCCGTATTTCTCGAGCACCGGCGCGAGTTCATCCGGGGCACCTCCAACATCGATATGTGGGAAGAGTTGGAGTAGATGGGCTTGCAGCTGCATACAATCGATTTCGCCGGACTCATCGGTGGCGCTTAGTTGATACCGGTCACCGTTTCTGCAGACGTCGCTTTCGATCATGAGAACCTGGGACTCGGCGACGTCGCGAACGTCGACGATGTTCCACAGTGCCTGCCAACCACGTTCGCAAGGTTTTCCCGAAAGCATCCGGCCCAGAAACCACTGCCAGGATCCAATTAGCTCGTGCACTTTGCTAAGTAGCGGTCCGAGAACCACGATCGGACATACGGAAATCGACTCGAATTGGCCGTCTTCCTCTGCGACACGATTCACCATGTGCTCAGTCTCCACTTTAGCCATGGCGTAGCCGGTCTCTCCCTTTTCTTCAAGGTTGTCTAAACTCCAGTTGGGGTCGTTGTCGCGATTGTCTGACGCCCAATCGTTTTCTGTGTAGACGTAGCCGGGCGGCGCCGGATGTCCGATCGCGGCGAATGAGCTCGTGTAAATAAATCGTTTGACAGTACCCGCTTTTCGCACGGACGCGAGCACGTTTCCGGTACCGTTGACGGCACCGTCGTATACCTGGCGTGGATTATTGGCTCCGCCATAGCCCATGGCAGTGCCGACATGAAGGACTGCGCTGCATTCCGCAAACGGACGGTCGTAGCTACGATTATCGAGCAGGTTAGCGGTATGTAGCTCGACGTTGCCCGAATAACCGGCCCTGTTGAGCGTGAGTAGATGCTCGGTTTTATCTGGATTGTTGGGGTCCGTGATGCATGCGCGCACGTCGTATCCGTGTTTCAGAAGGGAAAGGACTACGTGTGATCCGATGTAACCGGATGCTCCGGTAACCGCGACGGGTCCGTCAGATGATGCTACGGCGGGCATAAGTCTCCTTTTGGTCTGAGTTTGATCGTTTTGGCTGCTTAGCGTACCGCGAATTGTTACACCGATTCAATTCTATAAAAAATAATATAAATCAATTAGATAAGATAATTATATGAAGTTAATTCGAGTTCTTTGGTGGTGGCATTTGAAATTCCGCTAAGGGCCCTGCGTAGGGCTCCATTTCGTAACGACATGGCTGTTCCATGAGACGTGGATCGTTCTGTTCCCGAAGAACAGAGAACAAGCGCTCTTGCATGGCTTTGCGAATATTTGCGTATGTGGGATCGTCGGCGACGTTATGCATGTAATCCGGATCATCGTTGAGATCGTAGAGTTCTTCACGTGGACGCTTTCCGAAAGCGAGTTGGTACAGCGGCTCGACATCGAGTTCTTCGCGATGATGAATCATCCAGGCTTTTGTCGGGCTGGCGTCTAAATCGGCGTAGGCAACCATCGTGTTGTATGCCAACTGGTCATAGTCCGGCGTGGGTGTTGAAGGATCGTCGAGGCCCGCCGGGTCGCCCATGGGCCAGCGATCGGGCTCGAAGTTAATAATATAGATATAGTCCTTCGTGCGTAGAGATCGCTGGGGGTAGGGAAGGTAGCCGTCACGGGCGACATGGACATGACGTTCACGGCCAGTGACCACAAAATCTCTCGAACTGTCAATTTGCCCGCTCGCGCTGCTTTTAAGTATGGGTATCAGACTCTTAGCCGTCATGGTCTTGGGAGGATCAATGCCGCCCGCCTCGCAGAATGTCGGCGCGAGATCCATGAGGTTCACGAAGTCGTCAATGACCCGTCCAGGTTCGATGTGGCCTGGCCAGCGTGCAGCGAGTGCAACCTCGCAACCGATATCGTACAGGTTGCATTTCGCTCTAGGTATTCCGGGAATTCCATGATCGCCGCTGACAACAAATAAGGTATTTTCTAGCACGTTTGCGAGCGCTAGTTCGTCAAGAAGGATGCCGATGCCTTGGTCGACGGCGAGACACTCGCCAAGGTAATCGGCGGCGTCCTCGCGTATTTCGTGGACGTCTGGGAGGAACGCCGGTAAGTGTCCCCGCACAGCATCGGGATCGATGTCCCAGAGGGCGTGACCCGAACCACGTTCCCATGTTCGGTGGGTGTTGGTGGGTCCCCACCAATAGCAGAAGGGCTTGTCGTCGGGACGAGCATCGAGAAACGCACGGAAGTTTTGGCGGGTCTCGCCGTATAACACTTGCTTGGCACCCTCGATCCCGAATTCGGCCGCGTTCTCGGTTACCCAGTGAGAAAACTGATTGAATTGGTAACCGGCGGGTTGGTACTGGGTCCTCTCGGCTCCGATCGGCGCATTCGTCGTACGTCCAGGACTCCACACCTTGTACTGATACCCGATGAAATAGTCGCCCCTATTTTCCAGTTCGATGGGAAAGGTCGGGATGTTGTCGTCCCAGACGGCGCCCACAAGGATAGCGCCTAAGCCGGTTTGCCAGAAATATTGGCCCGACAAAATTGAGCTGCGGCACGGCGTACAGGAAGGTGCCGGTACCAATGCGTTTAAAAAAAGCGCACCTTCGCGGGCGACTCGGTCGAAATGCGGCGTATCGATGAGCGCCGAGAGAGATTGAGAGCCCTCGTGTTTTTGGTAAGCACTAGCGTAGCGACCCCAGTCGTCGGCGAAGGCGAAGACGATGTTCGGTGCCATGTTGCTGCCCGCTATCACAGTGGACCTCAAGCATAGAACACGATTGCCTGTTGAGAACCGACTAAATTGTTCGAATTACCACTTCTGCCTCAGGGTTCGATATGGCCCTGACGTAGGATGTGGAGGCGATCGACGTCAAGATCGTTCCACGCTTCGATGGTACCGTTGGGCCAGCGTACGGTAACTTGTTGAATCGTCTCCGTTGGCCCGAGCCCAAACGTGAGTGGTAATTCGACTTGGGATAGGTAGCTGCGGGTTGGCATCACGGTTCGATGCTGCTGCCCGTTTGGTGACAACAACGTAACCGTCGCGCCGATTGCGTTCGGGTTGGGCGGTTTGGATTTAAGCTGCAAGCGCACCCAGTGGTTGTCCGTTGCTACGTCGTTTCGCAACAACGAGGCCTTGCCATTGACCTGAGTCAGGATGATGTCGAGATCTCCATCGCCATCGATGTCCGCGTACGCGGCTCCTCGGCCGGCGCGTGCGATCCCAAGATCACCGGTATTCCGAGCGAGCTGGTATGGGCGAGAACATTTGGACGGGCAGTTCCAGAATAACTGCACGGGCTGGCGATATTGCTGACTTGCTTGGACGCGGTTGATATCCGGTTCGACGTGGCCGTTGGTTGCGAGAAGGTCGAGTCGTCCATCAAGATCCGCGTCGAAAAATACGAGACCGAAGGTGAGTGCTCGGCGTGAGTCGGCGCCAATACCCGCGACAATGGCGTTATCGCTGAACACGTCTTCGTTTTCCCTTAACACGTAGAACGACGACATCTCGTTAGCAAAGTTACCGATGGCAAGCGAAAGACTGCCGTTATCGCCATTGCGAGCAGCGTCGATGCCCATCGCGCCGGTCGCTAATCCAGCGCTATCAAAGGCAAACCCGTAATCGACCCCACGCTCTAGAAAACCACCGTCTTGCTGATTGACGAAAAGAAAATTGCGGACGGTATCATTGGCAACCGCTAGATCGAGCCAGCCGTCGCCATTAATATCGACGGGGAGTACTGCGAGCCCTTTACCGACTGCCAGTGGGGACCCCTCCTGAGTCACTGCGATGCCAGCCTCTATCGTGACATCGACGAATTGCCCGTTGTCGTTTCGGTAAAGGTAGTTATGGGTGCCCGAGAAATCGGTTGGCGGCCCGTACGCCCGACCAATACCTGTCAGTCGATAATCGACTTCGCGATCGATTTCCCTCGACCAGCCGACGTAGTTGGTGACGAAAAGGTCGAGGTCGTCATCGTGGTCAAAGTCGAAGAACGCGGCGCTGGTACTCCACGCATCGTTTGCGCCGGCAACGCCGGTATCCGCCGTAGCGTCCTCAAAATGCGTCCCGCGAATGTTGCGCATTAATTTGTTACTGCCGTACGCAGAAATAAATACGTCAACGTAACCATCGCTATCGTAGTCACCGACTGCGATGCCCATCCCGTATAGTCTGACGTCGAATGCGGCGTCTAGCGTGATGTCGTTGAACGTTCCATCGCCGTTGTTCCTATAGAGACGAGAGCGAGGCGATGGTCCGGGCGTCGCGTGCCACGGCCAGTTATTCGAATTCACGAGGACGATGTCTTGATGACCGTCGTTGTCAAAATCAAGGAACGCAACACCCCCACCCATGGTCTCAGGCAAGAGGCGTTCGCCGTAGGCGCCGTTGACGTGTGTAAAGTCGAGGCCTGCGGACGAGGTGATATCCGTGAAGACAAGGTCCGGTGTGCTCAGGGTATCGCGCTTGATACTGCTTGGCCCGAGCGCCTCGCGGAGCTCAATCGGCTTCGGTTCCGTGCGATTGAATCGCTGCCCGAGGAGAACAAGAAGTCCGATAAGGATGACGGCGGCGATCGCGATGAGTGATCGTTGGAAAGCCTGTCGAATGCGTGCTTCGTCGCGTTCGGTATCACTCATCGGTCGACCGGCAAACCGTATGCTCCGCGACGTTGCAACTCGTAGATCACCACAGCCTCTGAAGCGTGGTTAGCGGCCGGATCGCTCCGTCGGGCCGACGCTAACGCGAGATCGTGGGCGTTGTCGTCACGCCGATACTTCTCGTGAAGTCGGCGGTGTTTTTCGGCCTGAGTCGAACGATCAAGACGGGCGAAGACCTGAGTGAGACCGTAATGGGCGGTCACGTTTTCGGGGTCGATCTGCAGGGATTGCTGGTAGTGATTGGCGGCTCGATCTAACCATTCGACCTCCATGCGGTCGGAGGCGGCTAATTTCGACCGCTCAAATAACGTTTGCGCCAAAGTATTTTGCAGCCTGTAGTCTAAGGAGAAATCGAAGCCCCGTGCTCTAGCTTCCGGGTAGTTGGTTTGAGTAAGCGCGTTAAATGCATCGATGGCGGCATCTAAATTACCGTTCTGGAGATCCACCAATCCACCGAACCAATCGATGGACCATGGGTACGCTCCTTGCGTGCTGGCCGATTGCAATGCGTCGACGGCTTCGTCCAACCGACCCTCGCGAAGGAGTACACGAGCCAAATTCAGCGCACCTTCGGGGCGATGCAGTTTTATCACGTGGCGAAAGGCGGCTTCTGCTTGCCGAAGTTGTCCACGATCTGGTTTCCGCAATAACCCAATACCGTAGTCGTTCCAACGCTGCCATTCTGGTATGGCCGGAGAATCAGTTTGGCTGGCTCCCGTGTTCGGGAACACTACGCGGTCTTCGGCGATCGTTGTTACTGGAAGGTCGTTACGCACGAACGCGTCTCCGAGGAAGGCGCGGGTGTATGCGGTATCAAATTTTCGATACTGCAAACGTGCCGTGAGCTCGATGGGGGAAGTCACGGATGCGGGAATCTCAAGACGATACTGAATCACGTCCGCGGCGCCGGGTGGGATTTGATGATCGTAGAGTTTGGTGAAAATGTCTTCGGCATTGCGGCGATCGATCCGCGTGCCCCGACGATCGAGGACATAGGCGTTGACAAAGTGCGACCATGGATCGAGTCCACCGTCGCTATTGCGAAGGGCACCGCTGCGACCGATGGTCTTGCCCTCAGTCGTCGCGGCCACGTCGAGCCAGATCTGATTCGAATCTGCGGTCCCCTCAGAAAATAGATGCCCGAGCGTCAGTGTTCGGATGACGATGTCGATGAGATACGTCGACCCTGGTTTGAGCATCGGGACGCTGGGGCGTATGGCGTCATCCACGGGTGCCTCGATGTTGACACCTTCGCGAACCGCAAAGATATCGACTCGAAGCGAGTTTTTCAGAATCGATCGATGTTTTTCATTCACGCCCGGTGGCATGTCGAGTAGGTGCGGTATCGCGGTGTTGGCAGCAGGAAAATGGTGACCGTGAATCGCCATGGTGCCTGTCAGCGGGTCAGGTTTTGCCCCGAAATCCGACGAAGGCGTTAACGGCATGTGGCACTCGTTGCAATTGTCGACCGCTTGATCAGGGTAATAGAAGCTTGCGACACCGTGTCCCGAGACGCCGCTCAGGAGATACGAGTCGTAATGATTTTGGCCCCGAAGCCAGCGGTAATGGTTGAGTTCCTTCGGTAGATGAACTTTATGACATGTGCCACAAAATTCAGCGCTCTTGTGGAGTGGTTTTAGGAAGGTCTTTTTATGGAACGACGGCTTCCCTTTAATAAGGATGCCGTTCAGCCACACTAACCTTGGGTCGTCTGAAAACGCAAAAGGATAGTGTTCGGGCGCGCTGATTAGATAATCGGCATTTCCGCGTGGACTATTCAATTGTTCGATGGCATGGCATGCGACACAGGTAATGCCCGCGTCGGCCGTTGGATGTTTTACGTCGTCAAAGTCGGGGTCGTCAAAGGCGCCGGAAAAGAGCGGGACTGGATCGTGGCATCCCGCGCAAAACCGAGCGGCGCGAACGTTACCGTCGCGCGCCATGGCCATTTGGCGCGTGTTGCGCACCGAAAATAGGTAGGCGGGATTATTAAATGAGGCGAACCGATGAGCGCTATATTGCCACTGAGCATGGATATCTTGGTGGCATCCGGCGCAGTATTCGTCGCGCATCAGATCGGCCGCGTCGATGAATCGTCCATCGGCCGGTCGAGCAAGTGAGGGAAAGAAATATGGTTCTGGGGCGAGCGTACGCTCGACACGCTGTGTTTCGCTCAGCCACACGCCGGCCACGCTGAGCCCGATGCTTGCCACGCCAATGCCGATCCCCGTTCCCCACCGAATGCGCGATCCAGCTAAGCGGTGCAGGATAAAGAGCCAGGCGAGAACTAACGGCGCGATAACGTGCAACCAGTAAAGGCTTTCGCGCCCGAGCGGATCTCGTATTTCAACGATAGGCATGCCGCGGGTTAGGGCGACACCGGTGATCAATAGAACCACTAGCGTGACAAAAAGTGCGAGTCCGAGACGCACGGCAATCCGATTGGGTCGATCGATGGCACGCCGCAGGTGGAGGATCGCGTAAACGATCGATGGGACGATAATGACAATACCAAGGGCAAGGTGTGCCAGAAACGCGGTCTGATAGACGGCGTTTTCAAGAGTGACGTCGTTCAACCACTGCAAGAACGTGACGGTCGCGAGGTAGACGGAGTCGACGACCAGCAGCGAAAAAATCACCATGACAGCGACGAGCAGTTTACGTAGTCCTGGGCTGACGACCTCAGCGGCTTGCAAGACGTGTCCTGCTAATGAAATAAGTGGATATGCGATACCGCGGGAATCGACCGCACTGTTGTGTCAGACATTGTGGCATCAAGAGTCAAAGGCCAGCCTGAAAACGAACATTGTAGCGCTCGTGCAATCGGTTCCGGTGGGCCAATGCGTGGGTATCCAAATTTTGGCTACTTGGCAGCGGATTGATGGTTTCACCGTGTTCGGTGTACAAGTCCATGTCCTTCGCGTAGCCGCGAAAGTCGAGAACAAAGTAGCGTCGATAACCGGGTTGAGCCGGTGCCAGTGCCGGAAACTCCATATGAATTTCCTCACCACCACCAATGATTGCCAGGGCGCCATCGACTTTTTCGATCAGCTCGTGTGCCTCGCCGAGCGCCGTATAAAAGCCTGCTTGATACTTGGTGTCCCAGTACGGACTGCGATTGTTGTAGTCATAATAAGGTAGTCGTTGCTCGCCCGTGGTGCGTTCGGGAAACCCGACTTTCCCGATTCGCGCGGAGACGGGTTGGATCGTGATGGGAGAGCTGTCTTGAAGCGGCTCTTCCCAAACGATCTGGAGACGATCCCAATATATTTCCATGTTTGTTGAGAGCCGAATCGCGTTCGTGCCGGGCGGTAAGTTGGTTAGTGGAATCGCCATTTGCTTCGGCATGCCTGCCGGGTACCCGAATTCTTTTAACAGTGGTTGCCAAATCCCGTTGCGATCTCGAACTTCGAGACTGGGTGCCTGATATCGTTTCCCGGCTTGCCACGCCGCAAACACCGTTTGAGAGTAGCCATACTCTAACCAACCATCCGCAAGCAACACGGCGCCGTTGGTTTCAATGGGTTCTTCGAATTCGACCGTGAGCACTTGGTCCTCGGCTAAAAGGCCGATGAATCGATGGTCGACCCTACCGGGGTCAGGGGCACGGGCATCTCGTCGGCCCGTCAGTTTCGTGACGTCCTTGCCCTGTTGATTTGTGACACGGCTAGGCGTAGCCGAACGACGGTAGGTAATTGCGCGGCCGCTGACGGCTGGATCACTGACCCCCATGCGTTCGTCGAGGG
>CEWR01056657.1_pt1 | contig 14989 bp, 14 predicted proteins | sample 356321 | NCBI WGS metagenome assembly CEWR01 (sample SAMEA2621551, study PRJEB7988) | marine metagenome | biome: marine biome (ENVO:00000447); feature: mesopelagic zone (ENVO:00000213); material: "saline water (ENVO:00002010), including plankton (ENVO:xxxxxxxx)" | depth 790 m
ACCGTTGAGGTATTGGAATATGGATTCTAATTTCATATCCAGCCCTATCGGTCAACGACAGCATCGATACTATATCTCTGTAACTCATTGTGGTACAGTATCTTACGCTTCATGATGGTCCATGCTTGGATGATCTCTGTGCTCACCGCAATCCCCTAACACAAGGCAAGACATCCGCTTTGTTAGCCCCTCGGATTCTCTCCACCAGCGATTGCGGTGGCCTTTGATGCAGTCCCCATATTTACGGTCCCATTTAGGACCCCCCCCTCCTCAAGCTGCAGGCGGCGAGCATGTATATCTCCCTCAATCTGGCTGGTTGCTTTTACTTCAAGGCGGGATGCCGCGACGATTGTGCCGGTAACCTTCCCTGACACAACGGCGTCCTGCGTACTGATGTCTCCCTTAACCCAGGCATTTTCTCCGACAACCACTGCTTTTCCTGCTCGGACACTACCCGTAATACTTCCTTCAATCCGTATGGACCCTTCAGTTTCGCAGTCCCCTACAACGTTCATACCTGGCCCTATAATAGAGATGATCGCCTCCGGGGAAGGCTTATTGCCCCTTCGTTCACGTGCCATTCGGCCTCTTTAATCTTTGGGCTTACCGAACAACAAGGTAGCCGCAACCTTTAGCATGGGCACTAATTGGGCTGCTCGACCATCGTCAGAGGGTCTACAGCGCTCCCATTCAAAAGAATTTCAAAGTGCAGGTGTGGTGCAGTCGACTGCCCGCTGGAACCGCTGAGGGCGATAACTTCGCGCTCTCTTACTTGCTGTCCCTGTTCAACCATCTGAGCTGAGGTATGAGCATAAACCGTGCTATATCCTTCTCCATGATCAATCACCACGAAGAGCCCATAAACTTCGTCCGTACCAACTTCAACAACCTTCCCGCCACCTGCAGCGCGAATATACGAATCGGTTTGCACAGCTATATCCAAGCCCGGGTGGTCCCCCTCCACCCCCTGCAGAAGCCCCTGCGTTATCAAACCCTTCTCCGACAATGGCCATACGTTAGGTATTGTCGCCCCGCTGACTCCCACTCCCCCCGACTCACCATCACTAGCACTACCTCCGGAAAGGGGAAGCCATATACCACCATCGCCAGGTGGCAAGCTAGGGACAAGAAGAGACCTAAGGCGAGCATACTGCGCTTCCGCAACCGCTAGGTCAGCAGCTACTGCCTCGAGGCGAACCTGCGCGTGACCCATAGCCTCCAAGCGGACCTCAAGGTCGCTAACCTGGGTGGCTCGGGCTGCAAGATACCACCAGCTCCCAGCCATCCCGACAAACATGATTCCGGCCACAAGCCCGACTGCTATCAATAGACGCACACGCCCGTAAGTTAGTCGGTACGAGCGACTTACGCTTCCATCATCTGGAACCACCATGATAGTTAGATCCCGCGGACCCAATGGGTTCATTCACCAACCCTAGAAGATTCCTGGCTAGTCATAAGCTCGTATATACGCTCGAAATCTTCGGGGCCGTGGTATTGAATTTCGATAGTGCCCTTACGGCCTGCTTGCTCTCGAATTGTAACTCGCGTAGAAAAATGATCCCTTAGCTGGCCTTCGAAGGCCTTCACCATCGGGTCTGAGGTCGCTCTCCTCTTCCGCTTCCTCTTCTTTTTCGAAATACCGGCCACCCTGCGTTCTACCTCTCTGACCGACCACCCTTCTTTCGCCGCTTGCTGCCCTAATTCGGCTGCCCGTAGTGTGTCTTCGACCGCCAGTAGGGCTCGAGCGTGGCCCGCCGACAGGCTGCCATCCTCCACCAACCTGCGAACTGAGACGGGCAACTTCAGGAGCCTAAGTAAGTTTGCGACAGTTGAACGGTTCTTACCCACCGCAGCCGCGATATCCGCTTGCTTCATGTTAAACTGCTCGCTCAGAGAAGCGTACCCTTCGGCCTCTTCAAGCGGATTGAGTGCCTCTCGCTGCAGGTTCTCGACGAGGGCCAGAACTAAGAGGGTTTTGTCAGATGCTTCCCGTACAATGCTTGGCACCTCGTCCCACCCTAGGATGCCAACCGCCCGCAGACGTCTTTCGCCAGCGATCAGCTCATAGTTAGGTGCTGCTGCGCGAACAACGATGGGCTGCAGAAGGCCATTCGCTTCGATCGACGATGCCAGTTCCTCTAATTCGGCTTGTACAAAACTCCGGCGAGGCTGCATCGGATTCGGCAAAATCGATCCAATCCTAATCTTTTGCACTTCACCGGGCTGTAAGTCTGGCTCTAAATAGTCACCGAGCAGTGCTCCCAGTCCTTTTCCAAGACGGTCGTGGCTCATGCTGAAAGCACCGGGCGAGAGGCACTGGTTACCCGATTCCTCTGAGCCATCACTTCCTTAGCGAGCTCGAGGTAGGCGTGCGCACCCCTAGAAAGAACATCATACAGCACTATCGGTCTTCCAAAGCTTGGGGCTTCGGCCAGCCTAACATTTCTAGGTATCGCCGTCCGATAAACCTTGGCACCAAAGTATTCCCGTGCTTCGGCTGCTACTTGTTTTGAGAGGTTTAGTCGACCATCGAACATTGTCAGCAATACCCCTTCGATGTGAAGCTGAGGATTTAGAGATCTCTGAACTAGGCGCACGGTATTTAGTAGCTGTGTCATCCCCTCTAGGGCATAAAATTCACACTGAATCGGGATAAGCACTGAGTCTGCTGCAATAAGGGTATTAAGAGTAAGAAGTCCCAAAGAAGGAGGGCAATCCATAAGGATGTAGTCGTACTGACCTCGAATAGGCTCAAGCGCATCTCTCAAAACCGTTTCGCGATTTGAGGCGCTCACTAGTTCGATCTCCGCCCCTACGAGATCCCTAGTTGAAGAGATAACGTCGAGGCACGGGAAGTGGAGTTGCCTGAAAACCGTGTCTTTTATGGATGTTCCCCGGACTAATACGTCATAGATCGTCTTGAGTTGGTCGCTGTTTTCAATCCCTAGGCCGCTGGTAGCATTTGCCTGTGGGTCAATATCAATAACAAGGGTGCGCTTTTCGGCGACAGCCAAGGAAGCACCAAGATTGATCGCCGTGGTACTTTTACCAACCCCACCTTTCTGATTAGCGATCGCTATAACGTGCGACATGAGCCCTCGAGAAACTAAACAATCCTGCTCTACCGGAGCGGGAGGGCAAGGAATATATCGTTATGACGGGCAACCCCGAAAGCCAACCCCCACATATTTAACAGCGGGCCTCGGACTTTCACGCTAAACTCCATACATTCTCAACGCCTTCGTGATAGAAAATGTCTTGTAGCATGAGAAGGCAACGAACTGGAGGACGTTGATGCGAACTCGCATAATTAAGGGATTGTCCCTGCTCTCATTATCCTTCTTAGGATGCGGCGATCCAGTACCTACTGGTCCTGATCCCCTAATCGAGCCGTTCGTCGGCAATTGGGCGGCAACCGCATTCGTCTTGACGAGCTCGGTGTCAGACCAGGTTTCCATCGACCTGATTCAGCTCGGAGGGACCTTCGACCTCAACATTCAACCCAGTGGGAGTTACACCGCGATCCTCGTTTACGCGGGCCTAGGACAGACGGAAATAGGCACAATCTCTGTAACCGCCACCACGGTAGCGCTCAACCGAGAGTTCCCGACCAGAAAGAATGAGGTTTCGGCCTACCAATTTGTCGGTGACACCGTGTTGATCCTGGATGGCGATACCGAATTTGACCTTGACTTCGACGGCCAAGCGGACCCCACGCTCGCTCATTTCGAGCTCCTCCGTAAGTAGCCGCTCACCCGGATAGACCTGCGCGGCATAAGCACGACACTGTTTCACGTGAAACAGTGTCACTATAAACGCTATAACTTATTGTACCACAACGTGTTACGGAGATTGCTTCTCCCTAGTACGTGTCCGCCGGACCTCGAGTAACAGGTTTTGGAGGTCCGCCGGTGATACCCCTGGAACCCTAGCTGCCTGGGCGAATGTCTCAGGTCTTATCCGAGCCAGCTTCTCCCGCGACTCATATGATAGTGTCTCAAACTCTAGATATGGTAAGTCATGGTCCAGCAATAACTTAGACTGTTCCTCAAGCCTCGCAGCCCGCTCTCGTTCTCGCCCGACATACCCTTCGTACTTCAATTCCACCTCGACAGCTCTCAGTACCCCAGCTCTCAACCCTTCTTGCGGATTTTCGATATCGCTATCTGAGCTCCCAGCGCTCAAAAGGTCCGCCGCCCGGACCCTGGGCCTCCGAAGAAGTTCTACGGCTCTAACTGGCCCTGAAAGCGGCCCTGACCCTGCTTCAACCAGCAGTGGATCCACATCGTTTGGAGCAAGTTTCGTGTCGTGGAACCAGGCTATAAGCTTATTTTCCTGATCAAGGCGATCCTTAAGCACCAGTGCCTGTTTTTCGGTGAGTAGTCCGACATCACGTGCCAGGGGGCCCAGCCGACGTATGGCATTATCCTGACGGAGAAGTAGTCTGAATTCAGCTCGGGACGTGAAGAGCCTATAGGGCTCATCAACGCCACGGGTCACCAGATCATCAATCAAGACACCTATGTAGGCCTGGTCCCTGCGGAGGATAAAGGGGTCCTCCCCCTTGGCCTTGAGGGCAGCATTGACCCCAGCAATAACTCCCTGCCCAGCTGCTTCCTCGTATCCGGTCGTCCCATTGATCTGGCCCGCGAAGAAGAGGCCAGAAATTTCTTTCAACTCAAGTGAATGGCGAAGCTGGTGGGGAGGAAAATAGTCGTACTCTATCGCATAGCCGGCCTTTGTCATCACGACGTTTTCTAGGCCGGGGACTGTTCGGAGAAAGTCCCTTTGCACATCAGCGGGGAGCGACGTCGACAGCCCATTCACATACAACTCGGTTGTATGTAGCCCCTCTGGCTCTAAAAAGACCTGGTGTCGGGGAGCGTTTGGGAATCGGATAACCTTGTCTTCAATTGAAGGGCAGTAGCGCGGCCCCCTCCCCGATATTTCCCCACCATGAAGAGCACTCTTCTCGAGGTTGTCGGAGACCACCTTCTTGAGGCCGTCCGATGCCCAAGTGACCCAGCACGGTCTCTGGGCTGGAATGATCTCCTCTGTATATGCCGCAAACCGGATTGCTTGGTCATCCCCATCTTGGCGCTCCACACGGCTGAAATCGACAGAGCGACCATCAATTCTTGGTGGTGTGCCAGTCTTGAAGCGGGCCATTTCTAGCCCGAGGCTTTCAAGCCCTTCTGCTAACGCTATCGAAGGGGCCTCACCAGCCCGGCCGGCCCCAACACCAGCTTCTTGGCCCATGTGAATCCGACCACGAAGGAAGGTGCCGGCTGTAACAACAACGGCAGTCCCATAGAAGGTGATCCCTCCCCGTGTCCGCACGCCAGTAACTCGAGTGCCTTCAAGAACCAGGTCGCTCACCATTTCCTGAAAGAGATCAAGGCTCTCAAGTTCATCGAGCACACACCGCACTGCGACGGGGTATAGGTTCCGATCACACTGAGCCCTCGGACCCCAAACCGCTGGTCCTTTTGACCGATTCAACATGCGAAATTGGATCCTTGAAGCGTCCGTAGCACGGCCCATGACACCTCCTAACGCGTCGACCTCCCGTGCTACGACCCCCTTGGCGATACCGCCAATAGCCGGATTACAGCTCATCTGGCCGATGCGACTGAGATCTGGAGTAATCAGTACAGTCCGCACACCTGCTCTGGCGGAGGCTGCTGCTGCTTCAGCACCAGCGTGGCCTCCTCCTATCACAATGACATCGTACCGTACATCCATTACTAAGCCCTCTCGATCCGGAAGCCTTCAGCCTTGACTGTTTGTGACGGCTCTACTCTCTCTACGGCCTCTACTCTTGCTGCCACCGGTCCTCTTGCAATTGTTGCTTCTAGCTGATCGAGCACAGCCAGAGCACCTCTTGCATGAACTCTGACTGATCCGTCAGGATGATTCTGCACTGTCCCGGATATCCCCAGCTCTTTTGCAGCACGACTGGTGAACCAGCGGAAACCGACACCCTGCACTCGCCCCGTAACGCGATAAGCTCGCAGCGGCACGTTCAGACATACTGGGTCCTTGGACTCCGACACTGGTTCAGTTGGATAATCTGCAGCCACTTATGTCCGCCTTGTCATTTCCCTACACAAAACTCTCGGAACACTACATCTAAGACGTCGTCAACGGTAATCACTCCTAAAACTTCCTCCAGCGCTGTCTCAGCTGGCCGAAGATGAGTCGAAGCTATTTCTGCCGGGAGACCATCCTCAAGCGAGCTTCTGAAAAGTTCCACTTCGGAGCGAGCAATCTTTAGGGCACGGATATGGCGCTGGCGCGTAAGGATTGGCTGGTCTCTATGGTCTCCTACTAAGCCTGAGTAGGCCAATTCTGGGAGAAGTTGCCGGATCTGGTCTAGCCCCTGCCCTGACAAGGCTGAAACCCGGACCGCTCCGGCTAACCCTCTGAGCTCTGTAGTGTCCCGCTCAGGACCACCTGCTAGATCCGCCTTGGTTTCCAGAAGAACGACAGGTGCCGTAATCTCTTCGAGAAAACTCCTGTCTTCCTCGGAAGTTTCCTCAGAGGCTGGAATGCAGAATAGCACGATGTCGGCACCCTTCAGGTACCTTAGCGCTACTTCGATACCGAGTTGTTCAACGCGCCCCTCGGATTCCCGGAGCCCCGCGGTATCGACCAGCCTGAAAGGGAAGCCGCCTAACTGAACCGTTTCCTCTAGCGCATCACGAGTCGTTCCCGGTTCTTCTGTGACGATCGCTCGTTCCTCTCCCAGCAGGGCATTAAACACTGAGGATTTCCCTGCATTTGGTCGTCCGGCAAACACAGTGAGCGCTCCTTCTCGAAGCAGTTCCCCTTCTGGAGCTGTGACGAGTAGTGCGTCCAGTTCTCGAACAACCCCTTTCGCTTCTTCTGCAATCACATCCAATGCCACCGGGGGCTCGTCTTCTTCCGGAAAATCTATATGGTGAACCAGAAGGGACTCTAGGTGCACCAAACTCTCACGAAGACCTGTGATTCTAGCCGATAGTCCGCGTTCCATGTGCCGCAGTGCTGCACGGTGAAAAGCTCTACTTCGGGCATCAATTAGATCTGAAACGGCTTCTGCCTGGATGAGGTCAAGTTTCCCCCGCAGGTACGCCCTCTTCGTAAACTCTCCAGCCTCTGCCTGCCGAGCTCCCGCTGCTAGACAGGCGCCCAGTACAAGGCGGGGCGCCATAACACCCCCATGGCAAGTAAGCTCAACAACATCTTCGCCTGTGTAGCTCTCTGGCTTCCGATAGTACGTAGCGACAGCTCTATCAATGACCTCTCCGTCGTCTGGGTCACGGAGGTCTACCACTCTCGCTGTTCTCGGGGCAGGAATCTCTTCTAGCGCTGGTGCCAGCCGAAGAAGTACCTCGCCAGCCTCCGGGCCCGAAACCCGGACCATAGCGATTGCACCAGCACCGGGTCCGGTTGAAATGGCCGCGATCGTGTCTACGTCCACACTCGTCTAGCTCCCTCGAAAAGAACAGTTAAGCCGCTTGCGCGTAGCCTATCTGCTAGGGCTTGGTGGGGAGCGGCCGAGAGGCTTTATGCCCTTCATCTTTTTTCGCTCCTTGGCGATGTACATCTGCTGAGGAATCGTCGCAATATTCGCTGTCGCGTAGTAGAGGTTCAGCCCACTCGCGAGATTCATGAAGATGAATATCATGAACGGCGGCATGAGGTACATCATCATCTTCATTTGAGGATTCGGAGTATCCATCGACTTATAGCTTACATACTGCATCAAGAACATCGATGCGCCGAGGAAGAAGGGTAGGACGTAGGTCGGGTCCTTCGTCGACAAATCAGGTAGCCATAGGAAAGGCACACCACGTAACTCAATTGTGCTCTGGAATACGAAAAAGAACGCGATGAGCATCGGCCAAGGCAGAAGCATGGGGAGACATCCACCGAGCGGATTGAAGCCATGTTCCGTGTATAGTTTCTTCATCTCCTTCTGGAGTTTCTCTGGATTGTCCTTGTACTTCTCTTGGATTTCCTTAAGGAGAGGTTGGACAGCCATATTTTTCAACTGAGACTTCATCGCTTTTTGGTTCAGCGGAAACAGCACTATACGCATGCCTACACCGAACAGAATCAGCACCCACCCGTACCCCAGATTCAAGTTTGCATGAACCCAAATGAGGATCTTTGTGATCAGTGAAACGAATGGCTTCAGGATTACTTGGAAAAACGACCAACCATAGGGATTCACATTCTGCATATCCCAACCGACTGCACTCAGTATCTCGAAGTCCTGAGGCCCTAAAAAGAGCCTGTACGCGAAATCGCCCTCAGCTCCAACCACTTGAGCAGCAGTCACGTGGAACCCCACGGCACGACTGTTCTCCCTCCCCCAGAATGATCTGTAGACAAGAGTATCCACTTCAACGACCAGCCCCCCTAGATAACTCTCCTCCGTCGCGGCCTCATTGCTTTCGCCAGCAAGGATCGCCAAAAGGAAGAACTTGTTGCGAAGTGCCCCCCACAGCAGCGGCCCTTCCACAATCATCCGCTCTGCTTTACTCGTAAGTGTCTCGTCGATGCCCTCCTGCACATGGTTATACACATATCCTACCTCACGTGCTTCCATCGCAGAGTCCGCCTCAACAAAGGCCAGCCCGTCACCTAAGTCCGTCAAAAGCTGAGGGCGATCCACGCCTGAGGCTCTCCCTCTGACACGGATGGTGTACTCATCGGGACTAAACTCATACTCGGTCTCGAACCTGAATGCACTCGTAGGATGTTGGTACGTGAAGCGCAGTATCTGTGCGTCCGCACCGGCCTCTAGGGCGAGTCCGTCTTCCGGTTCAACAGTGAATGGCACCCTTGATAGGTCTAGGGTGTCGGATCCAACCACCAGCTTTTGCCCGAGATACCCGTCCGCTCCGTCTGGGATCAGATCGACGAGACCGTCCTGGTTTAGTGCCTCAAATTGGGACATTTCTGCTGCGTGCAGCCTAGCCCCGTAGTTGGAGAACTCGAACCGATAGAGTGGGCTGGATACGACGACCCTCTTCTCTTCCGGGAGCGCTTCGGCCTCTGCTGTTTCTGGCACCTCACTCGGCGATGGAGCAATTTCGGGCATCGTAGGAACTGGTTCAGCAGACGGCTCTGTTTCCGTGACCACCTCAGCTCCCGTAGCACTATCCGCTGAAACAGCTTCATCGGGGATAACGGGCGGAAACAGCACGTTCGTCATCATCATGACCAAGAACATGAGTGATAATGCCAGGACAAAGCGGGCTTGGAAGTTCATCTAACCCTCTCCGTAACACATGCTCTCTCGGCCGAATTCATTTCCACTCTCGGGGGCACGGGATCAGGCCCGAAGTCACCCCAAGGATGGCAACGACCGATTCGGCGTACTGCAAGCCAGATACCCCTTGCGGCTCCATACAACTGAATCACTTCAATCGCGTACTCAGAGCATGTGGGGACGAACCTGCAGGTCGGTGGCGTCCAAACCGATATTCCGCCTTGGTATCCCCGGATAATCGCAATCAGGATTCTTCTGAACAAAACCCCTCCACCGCTTCGTTTATTTCCCTCTCGAGCTCAGAAAAACTCGCCCTGTATGCTGAGCGCGTAGCCCGAATGAGCACGTCTCCTTCGCGACCCTGTGAGCTCAAGTGAGGGATTACCCGTCGCCGACCGATTTCGCGTAATCGCCTTTTAAGTCGGTTCCGGTCCACGATTCGTTGTCCATGTTTCGGTACAATCAGGCCGAACCGGGAAACCGACGCCTTAGGACTGGCGAAAAAGATCTCGAGATTCCCCGTACTCTCCCGTTTACCTTGCTGGAGGATCTCCTGGATTTCATTGCTCCGCCGAATCCGAACACTTCTCGGGAAGTGTTCTGAGCGGTCCGCCCTGGCTGGTGCTACTTGCGACCGATCGAGACTACCAGTTGAGCGCGACCCCGCCTCCGACGACGATTGAGAGCCCTTCGGCCGCCGCGAGTTTTCATCCGTGCGCGGAATCCATGTGTGTTGACTCTTTTGCGATTCCGCGGCTTGTATGTCGGCTTCATCGGGAGTAGGCCAATCCATTATATCTTGCATCCAGAAACGAGCTGAAAAAGATAGCCGAGCCAGCGAGAAAGCGTCAACGGTGACCATCTTCAGCCCCGCACGAATACCCTAAGACGGCCCGAGAATGTAGAAGTTTGATTTTTAGAGATTCGCTTGGTAGGTTCGGCGCCCCGGGTCGGCCAACCCCACCCGTCAGTATCACCTTCGAATGATGCAGGTCCGTCGTACTCCATGCCGCCAGTCTCTAGCTATTCCTCACCCTGGATCCCCCCCGCTGACGAAGAGACATCGTGGAATTGACTGCCCCTGAATTATGGAGTCGGATCCGAGAGTCAGTTCAAGCCTCTGTTCCTGAGCAGAGTTATCTGACATGGGTTAAGCCCGCTGTAGCCGTCGCTTTCACTTCAAATGAGCTGCACCTTGAGGTGCCTTCGCGTTTCCATGTCGAGTGGCTCGAGGACAAGTTTGGACCTGCCCTGTCCACATCTTCAGAAGCAATCCTCGGCAGGCCTATCAAGATCACAGTCACTTGTTCTGCTACGGTCTCATCAGCCCCAGTCGCTTCGATCGATCTTACTGCTCCGCTGATTGAGGACGCTGCTGACCGGGATATCCCTTCCGCTGCGTCCGGCTCCAGGACCGTACCCTTGCTTAATGACCGTTACACTTTCGAGCGGTTCGTGGTTGGGGCTGATAACCAGCTCGCTGCAGCCGCTGCTAGAGCAGTAGCTAATCGGCCCGCTAAAACGTACAACCCTTTATTCCTTTACGGAGGCGTCGGGTTAGGAAAGACACACCTAATGCATGCCATCGGACACCACATGGGGAGCGAGAAACCCCAGGGGAGTGTCTGTTATGTCTCGTCGGAACAGTTCATGAACGAGCTGGTCGCGTCTATCCAGCAGGGGACAACCGCAGCATTTAGAAGGCAGTATCGGGAGATGGATCTACTGCTCGTAGACGACATCCATTTCCTAGAAGGGAAAGAGCGGACACAGGAAGAGTTCTTCCACACATTCAATGCGCTCTATGACGCCCAACGCCAAATTGTCCTAACAAGTGACCGGCCACCTAAAGACCTCTCAGGCCTCGAGAACCGACTTGTATCCCGTTTTGAGTGGGGTCTGGTTGTGGACGTGAAGCCACCGGACTACGAAACCCGAATGGCCATCCTACAGAAGAAAGCAGCCGATGACGGGTTCAGTCTAGACTCAGAGGTGATCGAGTTCATTGCCCACTCATGTACCGCCTCGGTACGTGAGCTTGAGGGCGCGGTAATTAAGCTTTTGGCGTACTCTTCACTGACCAACCAGGAAATTACTCCCGACTTAGCTAGAGCAGCATTCCGGGGTGCCCTGCGGCAACAACGAGAAAGGGGGCCTGTTCTTTCTCCAGAAAGAATTAGGGAAATTGTTGCTCGTAGGTGGAGGGTTCGTGCCGATGCCCTTGCCTCTAAAAGGCGCACAAAAGATTTAACCGTCCCCCGACAAGTCGCTATGTTCCTTATCAAAGAAGCCTTCGATCTGTCGCTCGTCCGGATTGGAGAATTCTTCGGAGGAAGAGACCACTCGACTGTGATTCACTCCATACGAAAGGTTGAGGAAGAGATGGAACGGGATCCGGTATTTAGGGAATTGGTACACGCTGCGAGAGAAGACTTCACAGGTACAGATAGCGCTCCTGGCTAAGGTGTGGATAACTCGTGGATAAATTACGCTTTATCCACACCTTTATTTTTTCCTTGATTTTTGTGGAGACTTAGTGAAAAAACTCTACACTTTTCCACTTAGGAATATATCAAGGTAAACAGTTATAGAACCTACTAGATTGGGATGTTCTTGTTTCTTTCTTCCACACTTCCACACCTACTACTACTACTATGTTTTTCTTTAATAAAGAGACATAGTATCTAAGCACTGTTGAAACCTACTCGGTCCGCTTCAGGAACCGCCTAAATGAACTTCACGATTACCCGACAAAACCTCCACAATGGCCTAGCCGCGGTATCCGCAAGTATTCCATCTAAAACCACACTCCCGGTTTTATCGAACATCCTTTTTCAGGCTGAAAACGGATGTGTTTGGATGAGCGGTACGGACTTAGATGTAGCAGTTCGAATCAAAGTTCCAGCTGATGTGAGAGAAGATGGTAGCTTGACTGCTCCCGGTAAGAAGCTTCAAGAAATCACAAAGGAATTACCAGATCAGCCAGTCGAAGTATCTACGATAGGAACTCAGATTGAACTCAAAAGCGGCAGGGGTAAGTTCAAGTTAAATGGCCTCCCATCTGACGAATTTCCTTCGCTGCCAGAAGTAGATTTTGAAGGAGCTTGGAGTGTAACAGGAACGGATGTAAACCGTCTGATTCATCACACATCCTTCGCAGTTTCTAATGAAGAGAGTAGACCGATACTCAACGGAGTCTTATGGGAACTCCGTGATGGGGCGATGAGGATGGTTTCAACGAATGGTCATCGCCTAGCACGTATGGGTGTTCCTGCAGAATCTGGGGACACTTCTTCAGCTGACTTTATAGTACCACCAGGAGCTCTTCAGCAGGTACAACGTCTTTTTAAGAAAGACGAGTTACTAGAAGTGGCGCGAAGCGGAAACCACTTAGGCTTTAGAGCTGGAACTGCTGAGGTATATACGAGGTTGATTGAAGGGACTTACCCAAATTATGAGGCGGTTATACCGCGTGATAACGATAAAGTAGCGACTGTCGATAAAAAGGCCCTGGAGTCAGCGGTACGAAGAATGGCGGTAGTAGCATCTGACCAGACACACAGAATACGACTAAAATTCGAATCGAATAGACTCCACTTAAATGTTCTCACTCCTGATCTTGGAGAAGGTCAAGATGAGCTCGAAGTCGGCTATGAAGGGGAAGAGATAGAGATAGGGTTTAACGCAAATTACCTTCTCGAAGTACTTCGCTACATGCCTACAGATGAAGTAGATATAGCCTTCAAGGCACCTGAAAGAGCTGTGACGATAGAGCCTTCAGGGTCAGAGAACTTGGACTATCTATGTCTAGTAATGCCCCTGAGGTTACTAGACTAAACCGGACGGGGTTGGTTGTTTAACCGAAGAAAACACCTTTCTCCACCTTCCAATAATCTATTCTCTTATTACGGATGGTTCTCCTCTAGTAATTCTTGCACAGAGAAGATCGAGAGCAGCGGGAGACCGACTTCACGGAAGAGATCTTCAGCGTTATCTGAGCGGTCTACTAGCGCCAAAACACCGACCATGGTTACTCCGTGCTCACGCAGGGCCTCTACTGCCGAGAGAGTGCTTTTGCCGGTTGTTAGGGTATCTTCAATAACAAGGCAACGAGAAGATGAGTCTAGCCCGCCCTCTATGCGATTTCCGGTACCGTGGTGTTTAGCTTCCTTCCGGACAGAGAATCCATCCAAAGGGTGGCCCTCTAGGTAGCTGCGGTGAGCGATGGCATATGAGATGGGGTCAGCCCCCATTGTGAGGCCACCTAAATGTGTAGGCTCAAGACCACTCTTTCTGACCATCTCGTAGCCCACCTGACCAACTAGCACCTGGCCTTCAGCGCTCATGGTTGTACGGCGTGCATCGATGTAATAGGTGGAGCTGGCTCCGCTCGAGAGCGTAAAGTTACCGAAACGCACAGAGCGCTCTAACAACAAGTGCTTCAACTGATCTCTATGGGTCATCGCCGGCACAGTGTCTTGGCCTTCACTCGGACGCAAGTCTTCATTGCCTTCTCCTATTCTCTTCAATCGTTGCCCATTACAAGAAACGCCCAGCCAATCCAGCATCCATGATGTGAGATTGAGATATCTATACCGCTTGGCTTGCCGTCCAAAAGTAGTAGGGGGTGGCTTCGGCCAGTTGGACTCCGGGGGCGAAGAACCTGGAGGTGGTCTTGGGCCACATTAATCGTGTTTGCTATAGATGCCTTTAATCGAATCCGGACCGCTGCCGACTCTCTAGAGTGGACTCCAGCTCGTTCCTCTGCGGTCAATTCTTCGAGCAGCTCGGGATACGAGGCAGACCATGGAGCACCGGGTTCGTCAAGTCGGGCAAGGTCATGATATAGCTCGGCTGGTGGAGCCCCTTTAATCGGTTCATTCAGATGGCCTGTCCAGGCGAAGGCGTGAAGCACGCCTTCTGAAAGATCTACAGACACAGGTACCGAGAGCTCTTCATAGACAACATTTCCAGCTCTGATACTCGGACTTCCTTCCTGAATCATCCTGGTCCATGACACTTCAAAAGCAGAGTGAATAAATGCTGGAGGAGTACGGAGAACCTTAGAGAGGGCCTTAAAAGCTGCCTCCTTACAGGCCCAAAGACACCAGAGTTCAATATCAGATTCCCCTGCCCTAGCGACTACGGCTTGTTCAGATTTTGTGAAAACACGCTTCAGAAACCGATGGTTTTCCAGTTTTCCATGGAGGTTAGAATTTTCAAGGTCTACAACGTCGTTGCCGATCCAGCTCACCACAGAACTCACAGTCGTTAGTCCAGGTTCTGCAGGCTGTTCAGGTCTCCGAGCAGTCCTCTCCGGACTTCTTCTGGCACACGTTGGGGTCTTCGGTTTGCCCCAATCCAGACAGCAGTGACGGCAGCTTGTACCATAACGCTTTGCGGGGCTTCTTCCGGCACAATCTCTTGTCCTAGAACCATGCTGGTTCTCCTAAAAGATTGTGCCCAAGTTCGGACCAGGAGTTGTTGGCCCCGCTTCGCTTCCTCGAGGTAGTCTACTTCAATGCGGACTACGAAGATGCTTCGACCTGTTTCGTCCAGTCGGGACCAAGAGAGTCCAGCTTTTTCGAGTGCTTCAAAACGGCCGTGCTCTAGGTAGTTCAAGAAGACCGCATGATTCACGTGTCCAAACGAGTCAAGCTCGGGACTCCGAACGGTGATAGGGGTTTCGGAGACTAGCCTGTTGTTAGGTGCTGATGACAT
>CEWR01293267.1_pt1 | contig 14958 bp, 11 predicted proteins | sample 356321 | NCBI WGS metagenome assembly CEWR01 (sample SAMEA2621551, study PRJEB7988) | marine metagenome | biome: marine biome (ENVO:00000447); feature: mesopelagic zone (ENVO:00000213); material: "saline water (ENVO:00002010), including plankton (ENVO:xxxxxxxx)" | depth 790 m
CTGGAATTCGGTAGGGCTGATGTGCCTCGAAAAAAATACAAATTGAAGTCATAGTTTTCATTCTATAGTTAATAAATACGTGTCATTTTAAACTGTAAATCCAATTCTTGGAAAGAATTCCCATTGTTAGAATTATAGAATAAAAATAGCGAGATGTATCTAGTAGCACATCAGTAGTATTACATAAAACACTTAAGGGATCAGCAGAAATGCTGGGGTAATAATATAAGTATAACAAGGGGTTTGATTAAATATGCGAATGTAAAAAGGGTTTTTTACATAGGGGGTAATGAGGTGTAGTACCTTTATTAAGCTAATAGTAGTGCTTTTTTAGTTTAGCATATTAAATGGAGATACTTTATGCTGATTTTGAAATAGGATCTATTACAAAAGATACAAGCTTATTAAAAAGAATAGAAGCATCAAAAGGTTTAGAAATATAATCATCCATACCTGCATTTAGGAACTCTTCTCTATCTCCCTTAACTGCATTTGCCGTTAGAGCTATAATCGGAACATCTAAATGAAGAGCATTTCTTATGACTTGAGTAGCTTCAACACCACCCATAACTGGCATTTGTATATCCATTAAAATAACATCGTAGTTATTCTCTTTCACTTTTTCTACAGCAATTTGGCCATCTTCAGCTATGTCTACATTAATATCCCATTTGGCTAATACTGTAGTCGCTAAAAAGCGATTTATTTCATTGTCTTCTACCAATAAAACGTTTTTGTTTCTAAGAGGGTTAGTTTCTGTATCAATAACTATTCGTGTCTTTTTAATTACCTTAGTTCCTATTGGAATATTTAATGTGAAAAAGAAATTTGAACCTTTTCCATATTGACTCTTAACTTTTAGTTCGCCACCTAGTAATTCAACAAGTTGTCTACTAATTGAGAGTCCCAGACCGGTTCCACCAAATTTACGAGTGGTACTTTGGTCCTCTTGTGAAAAACTTTCGAATATCTTATCTAATTTTTCTGCATCTATTCCAACTCCAGTATCAATGACTTCAATTTTCATTTCAATAGAATTATCTTTTTCAGATAAAAGAGAACATTTCAGCTCTATACTTCCTGAATTAGTAAATTTTATTGAATTACCGAGTAGGTTTATTAAAATTTGATTTAATCGGACCGGGTCACTAATTAAAATATTAGGTATTTCATCTTGAATGTTTAATGAGAAAATAAGATCTTTCTCTTCAGCTTTTAATTCGATAGATTTTTTTGTGTTTTGAAGTAATTCTTTAAAATCAAAATCAATTTTCTCCATTTCTAATTTCCCCGATTCAATTTTAGAAATATCTAAAATGTCATTAATTATTACTAAAAGGTTATCGCCTGAAGTTTGTATAGCGTTTAAATATTCATGCTGTTTCTTTGTCAGGTCGCTTTCAGTTAACAGGTTAGTCATACCAATAATGGCATTCATAGGTGTTCTAATCTCATGACTCATGTTGGCTAAAAACATTTCTTTAGATCGTGCTGAATCTTCAGCAACTTCTTTAGCGTTTACAAGCTCACTTTGTATTTCTTTAATTTCTGTTATGTCTCTGGCAACACCTGTAAAACTAGCTACATGTCCATTTTTTATAATGGCTTGAACATTCTGCCCTAACCATATTTTTTTTCCAGTTTTGCTTTTTATAATAAATTCTTTATAGGTGTTGGCTTCAAGATTGAGGGATTGGGTGCGATAAAATTCTTCAATCTTACTTTTATGTTCTTCAGCTACCAATTCCGTAAGATGCATACTCATTAATTCTTTATTACTGTATCCTGTAATTTCTTCTAACAAAGGGTTTGCATAATTGAATTTTCCATTCTGATCAGATCTATATATTGCATCATTTGCAGATTCTACAATCTGTTGATATTCCTTTTCTTTCTTTTTTAATATTTTAGCAAGGGCTTTTTGTTCAGTAATGTCATCTTTTACAGCTACATAGTTTGTTGCGTTTCCACTTTTATTTTTAATCGTAGAAATATTGACGTTTTCCCAAAATAATTCGCCATTCTTTTTTCTATTACAAAGTTCTCCCTTCCATTTCCCTTCTTTTTTAAGGGTTTTCCACATCTCGTCATATGTAGCAGCTTCTGTTACATCTGATTTTATTAGTTTAGGGTTTTTACCTTCGACCTCCTCAAATGAATATCCACTCAATTTTTCAAAAAATGGATTTACATATTCAATTTTATTTTTTGAATCTGTTATTACAATTGAAGATTCGCTTTGTTCAATGGCCATTTTAATTTTAACCATTTCTTTATCTGCTTTATTCTTATTTAAGATTAAAGATAAAGTAGCAGCAATTGATTTAAGTGCTTTTATTTCAACTTCGTTTCTTTTGTAATTATGAGGCAAATAGATAACTAGGACTCCAAGAATCTCATCATCGATAAGTATAGGTACATTATAGTGCCCATTAGGATGTTCTTTTTTTTTATTAGTATCATCTGAAATACTATGGCTTGGAGTAAAAAATATCTCTTTTTTGTCTAATGATTTACTAGATAAAAAGGTTTCATATGGAACGTTGTCTTTAGTGTAATTATTTAATAAATCTTCTGAGAAGTTTTTGTGTGAAATTAAACTGAGTTTACTGTTCTTAGTAAGAAATATTCCTATTTTAGGATGTGTTTTAGTAACATGTAATTCCAATATAATGTCTAAAGCTTCAGACATTAGCTCTCTCAATTCATCATTTTTATGCGTTAATTTTAATAACTTTGAAATTATGCTTTGAACGATTAATTGGTACTCTTGTATCTTTTCACTTCTTTTTAAACTTTCTTCGTGCTGGTTTTTTATTCTTATTTCTTGTTGAATAATTTCCCCAATGTTTTCTAATTTAATTTCTTCTTTACCATTAATACTTTTGTGTAATGAGTTATTAGCTCTTAATTCGTTTACAGCATGTTGTAAGTTTTCTAGTAATGTATTCTGAGCATGAGCAACAGACCTTAATAAATTATTTGATTGCGTAAGTTCTTTGGAATTAACCTTCATGGTATTTTCCAATAGGTTTCTATCCGTTTCGTAATGGGAGTATGATTGATTGACAGATTCAATAAAAGGTAAAAACTCTTTAGGAATGTATTCAACACTCCCAAAGGTCTTTTTAATTTGTCTTTTTAATAATCTGGTTAGACTCATTTTAGTTTTCGCTATAAGTAGTAATTGTCATTGTTTGATTGTGTAATTCGCAAGTAGAGTTTGGATTTAATGGAGATATTTCTCCGTAAGAATAGAATCCAACATAGTCTGTTTTATCTCCAAAAATTTCTTTTACACCTTCTACTTCTTCTTCAATTCGTTGATCCAAAATTAATTTTCTGCCAACACAACTAATGAGTAATGCTAGTTCTGGTGTCTTTTCATTTATTAATGATATATTTTCTGCAGCATCTTCAGCTCCGTCAATTAATCGATCAAAATTTGCGCGCATTAATTTTACTTTTGCTCCTTCGGGTATATCTCCGGCAAATGTCATAGACTGTGTCTTTTCATCAACTGAAAGGATTGTTCTTACAACATTTTTATCATTTTCAATTTCAACACTTAAAGGGAATAATAATGCTGAGCCTGGTAGTTGTTTAACTTGCTCTTTACCTAAATATGTTTTATATAATTCTAGAGCACTTTTGCCATCTAACTCGAACAATACATTGTTTTCAGATCTAGTAACGGTCCGTTCTGCTCCAAACTCATCCCATCCACCTTTAGATCCATGGCCAATAATTAAATCAGTACCATAAAAAGCAATTGCAACAATGTTTCCTGATCCAATATCTCCATTTAAACCAACCGTTGTTTTTTCAAAATTTGTACCATCTCCGGCTAGTCCACCTGTAATAGCAATGTTTTTAGTTTTAACAGAATTTAAGCCTTTAACAAGTTCGCTACCATTAACCAACCCTCCATCAGATAATACTAATATGTGTTGAAGATCGTCTGTATTTAATGCATTAGAAATATGCTTACCACAAACATTACTATCTTTAAAGTTGGAAATATTAACTTGGATCGTTTTAATCTTTGTTTTTTCTAATTCTATTGCTACTCCAGAAATGGTATTGTCAGAAACAGTTTCATCATATATTTCTCCTGCGGTAGAACACATTGAAATTTCTGCATTTGGGTATTTTCCCTTAACAGTATTGTAGTTTTCTTCGGTTAATAGATCTCTTGCTCCAAAGCATAATACTAAGTTCACATTTTGATTTTCTCCTTCAAAATTCCAAGTGCCACTACTGTATTTAAATTTTTCAGTGTTCATTTTGTTGATTTAAAATTATTAGATAAAGGTTTTTATTTTTTAAATTTATTTCAACCGTATTTCTACTTAATTAAGTATAAGTTAATACTGAAGGGCCTTTTAAGTATTTGTATCTATGCTGCTTGATGTTCTTCTTTTAATAAATCGTTTACCGTTTTTACAGGGTTGAATGTCGCATTAGGAACTTCAACAAAAGTAGTGAGCCAGTTTGCCATACCTCCATTCCATAAGCCTGGCCATTCTAAAGCTTTTAATTCAGTTCCGTTATTAGATTTTTTACTAATAAAGAAAGTATTTGGATCAACAAATTCATTTAAGTTGAATTTTTCTCCTTTATAATCTTTTGTGCTGCAAATAATATCTACGGGATTAAAATGAGTTGAAGAATTCCAAATACGTGCTTGTTCGGTATCATTTAAATTTACTTGCGAACTTTCAATAATTTGTTTTGATGTTCCAGTTTCATTTTCAACAATAAATGGACCACCACCTGGTTCCCCTTTGTTTTTAACCATCCCGCATATTCTAATAGGTTTGTTTAATACGGCAATTAAATAGTCAACTCTATCTTTTGTGTTAAGCGATGAATAACTCTCTGGTATTGTATGGTTAAATCGAACTTCTAAAAATAGCTCAATGCAGTTTAATAGTTTTGAAGTTATTCTATTAGATTCTAATCGTTTTAGTGCGTAAAACACATTCTCTTGTAGCTCTAACATCCTACCTGCTAAGGCTTTTTTGTAGAGCATGTTTTTATCCTGTAAAGTCTTTTTAGCAACGTTATCTATGTTTTTAATGAAGATAATGTCTGCATCTAATTTGTTAATGTTGTTGATTAAAGCTCCGTGTCCACCGGGTCTAAAAATGATATCATCATTTTCATCTTTTAATGGATTGTTTACTAAATCTACAGCAACTGTATTTGTTGAGGAATCTTGAACTGAAAAAGAGATGTTAAATTTTACTTTATGCTCTTTTTGTAATTTATTTACAGCATTTTTTATGTGTTGTTTTATTGGTAAAATATGTTGTTCCGATATTGTGAAATGAATGTTTATTTCCTCTTCATTATTTTTGCAATACTTCATTCCCTCAATTAAATGTTCTTCAAATGCAGTATTTACTTTACTCTCATATTGATGGAATTTTACTAGGCCTTTTGGGGTGTCCGCGTATCCTAATCCATCTTCAGAAAGTATTTTGTCAGCAATTTCGCTGTAAGATTTTGTTTTTATTAATTCTGATAAATCAATACCTACCTGAAACAATTTTGTTTCTAATTCATTATAAAACGGAAAGGCTTCTATTTTTGAGAAAAAATTGTTAATCAAAGGAGTATTTCCTTCTTTACTATCTAGGTTATGTAAATGTTTAAACATTCTACTCGCAGCTCCAGAAGCAGGTACAAACTTCATAACCTTTTTACCCTTGGTTAAAGCTTTCTCATATTCGTTTTTATAGTTTTCTATTTCTAATTCCGAAAAGAAATTAATGCCATCACCTTTTGTGCAAGGTCTCTTTAAAGTTACATATTGTGTACCTCTATTAAACAAGTTGAGCTGGGTTTGAAGGTTGTTTTCCGTAGTATCCATTTTATTGGTTTTTAGTATTTGATATGATTAATAATGTTCTATCATCATCAACTTTTTTTATTTGATGTTTTTTTATAAAATAGCCATCCATCTCTTTGGCTGTTTTGTATGAATCTATAGAGTTTGACTTTAACATTTCAATTAAAGCTTTACTACCTAGCATTTCGTTGGTCTCGAGTTTGTATGATTCACTATACCCATCTGTATAAAATGCCAAGCGATCATCAGCCTTAAGTTGTATTTCTGTAAGGTTGTACTTTGTATTTTCAAGTACGCCTAATAGCATTCCATTACTTGGTATTTGGCTCACCTTTGCTGTCTTTCCATGGTAATGAAGTGGCTCTAATGATCCTGCAGAAGCAATTTTTACTGTTGAATTTTGGTTGTTTATATAAATCAAACTAAGTGTTGTAAAAACTTCTGATAGTTGAGAATCTTTATAAATGTATTTGTTTAATGTTTTTAGAACTTTGTCTGGTTGGGCATTTATTTTTAGCTCATCTAAATTATGAGAGAGAATTTTTAAGGTACTCCTGATGTATGCAATGTATGCTAGTACAAAAAACCAAGCCCCCCATTTTTTTCCCATTACATCTCCAAAAGCAATTAATGACTCATGTTCACTTATTGGGTAAATTTCATAAAAGTCGCCTCCAGGAAGTCCTTCATAAGGTTCGTGAAAACAAGAAGTAGAAATGTTTTTTGTAACACTATGGTATGACTCCTCAATACGAATAGGAGAGTTGTTTGCAGCTAATCTGAGGGCATTTAAATATTTTGATTTGTAAGTGATTTCACGGTTTAATCGGGCATTAATTTCGTGAGCAATTATTTTAAAGGACCTTTTTTTAATGATGATGTCATCAACACCTGAACTGATAATACGTTCTAATTCAATTTCATCTTTATAACCATTTACTAAAGATGTTATTTGTAATCCATTATCTTTAATAAGAGGTAATATCTTATCCAATCTATTATTTATCCATTTAGCATTATCATTAATTAAGAGTAGCCATATATTATTTTCTTGAATACATTTATAGAGTGATTTTTCATCATAAACCATTATGGTTTCACATTCAATTAACTCTGAAGGGATAATGAATTTATGATCTTTGTTAGTGCAATAAGCAACTTTGCCATTTTCAATAGAAGTGTGTTTGTTTTTTTTATACGCAATAGCTTTTTTCTGTAATGAAAATCGTTTTAAATTGGCATCAATTTTTGCTGCTAATATTTCTGGGTCAAAAGGTTTTGATAAATAATCATCAGCACCATCATCTAGGCCTTGTACCCAATTTGATTTTTCGTTATTGCTACTTAATAAAATGAATGGCGTAAATTTATATTCTGGCATGCTTCTTAAATGCTTAGCCAATTCATTCCCATTCATATTGGGCATTTGAACATCAGAAATAATTAAATCATAAACTTTTTGAGAAGCACTTAATAGAGCATCAGTTCCATTTGTTATAGTGGTAACCGTATGGCCTAATTTAGAAGTAATAACCTTCTCCACTAATTTTAAGATGATGGGATCATCATCTACAACTAAAATTTGTGATTTTATATTTAATTCTCGGGTAGTCATTTATTTGCTCAATTCTACATATAAGTAATTCAACGAATTTTCTGAGTAGTGATATTCTACCACATCAGAAATTTTAAGTATAGATAACAACCCTCTATTACTTTCTAAAAGTTTAGCGATATCATCTTCCTTTTTATTAAAGAAAAATCGGATACAACCTTTATCAATAACCGAAACCATTAATTCCTCAATTGGGTGAGCAAATAATTTAAATGTTTTCCCAATCATTTTACTTGGAAAATTACCTTGGTGGTTATCCACTTTAAATCCCTTACCAATATCTGTAATCAAAACCTCTAAAGAGTTATCTCTAACTTTTAGGATAATGTTGATTCGTTCAAATTTATTTTTAGAAGCATTACATGCATTAATAAAACCTTCGTTAACGATAAGTTTTAAATGTAATTCTGAGATGGTTGATGTCGGAATTTCAAGGCCATCCACCCATTTATAAATGATGGGTAAATTATCTTTTTCCGAGGCAAAATTGTTAATGTAGTACATAAGTTGGGCTTTAATAACTTGCTTGACACTTTTCTTCTGTTACAAAGAATTCAAAAACATTATCTAAACTCATTAACCGAAAGAGCTCTTGTGCATTTTCTGATACATTGCATATTTTCATATTACCTCCAGCTCTTTTTGCATTTTTGAGAGCAGAAATAATAGCTCCAAATCCTGAACTATCAATAAAGTTTACTCCTTTAAGATTAAGTACTACTTGAGCTGACTTTTCATTGATTAACGATTTTAGTTCGTCTTTAACGTCTGTAGCGTTTTGAGCATCTAAGCTTTCCATTCCATTAAATGAAATAGTGGTTACGTTGTTTTCTTTTTTTGAATGAATCATAACTTTTTGGTTTTGTTTGGTTTCCTTTATTAATGTTAATTATAGAATAATAGTTCAAAAACTGCTATCTCTTTATTTGTATGCTAAAAATTCTTATCTGTGTTTTATCTCAATAATGGCACATCTTTTACTCTTAAAATTCATCTTAATTTTTTTCCCAAAATGGAAATGGATAAGTGCTGAATCAAAAATCTGAATAATAGAAGCCTACGTAGTCAGGAGTACTACGTAATTTATAATAAGTGGTAACACTATATTAGTTAAGGGTATGAACGATTGGCAAATCGGGGCATAGTACTGATTCGCTAGCCTCCAATTAGTGACATCTTTGTATGGAAACGTATATCAATGAAGAAACTAGACCGAATATTAGTGAAACGCCTATCTATAAAGAAAGGGAAGGTCGTATTCAAAAAAGGAAATTTTTCCAAATTTGAGAGAGTTAACCATTTTAATCCTTTAATCAGAATATTATGAATAAGAAAATTTTAGCAGTTGATGATGATGAAAGTATAAGAATGCTTTTGGAGCACTTATTAAAAGATCACTATGATGTGCAATCTAAAGAGGATGGATATGATGCCTTATTATATATGCAAGAAGGAAATGTGCCTGACTTAATAATTTCGGATTTAACAATGCCTAAAATGAATGGCATGGATTTTATAGATAATGTAAGGGCGAGTAGTTTCTTTAAAAACATTCCATTAATTGTATTATCTGCAAAAGAAAATAGTAACGAAAGAATAGAGTGTTTAAGAAGAGGTGCAGATGATTATTTGGTTAAGCCTTTTAATCCGGAAGAGTTACAGCTCAGAATTGCGAGTATTTTTAAAAGAATGACAAGTATCGATTAAACGCTGACCCTAATTAAAAAGTAAGACTATGAAATCAATCAATATTTTATATATCGGGAATAATGAAAATTATAAAAATGATTATGGCTTTATCGTAGATTTTGTAGCAACTACAATTGAAAAAGAAAATGGGTTTTTAGCTTATGATTATTTAATGAAGACTAACCGTAGAAAATTACCAGATTTTATTTTTTGTGAGTCAACTATTTCAGGAATTAATCCATATCAGTTTCATAAACGAATAAGAGAGAATAAAAAATTCGATAAGGTGTCTTTTATTCTTGTTAATGATAGCATCACAAAAAAAGAAGGTGTTTATGCTATTAAACAAGGAATAGATGAGGTAATGGTAAAGCCTTTTGCTTTGGAAAATTATTTTCAACGTTTCAGCTTTTTATCAAACTATAGACATCTTAATAGGAAAGATAGAAAAAGTTCTAGAACTAAAAAAGGTTATAAAATTCCAACGATTAAAAGAGTGTTTGATATTGTTGTGGCAGGTAGTGCACTTTTAGCATTGTCACCGGTTCTACTTTTCACTATGATAGCTATGAAGGTCGAATCTCGAGGCCCTTGGTTTTATTCTTCTAAAAGAGTTGGTACAGGATATAAAATTTTCGATTTCTATAAATTTAGATCAATGTATGTTGATGCAGAAGATCGATTAAAAGATTTAAAAGGATTAAATCAATACGCAGACGCCCAAGATGATGTGATTGTTGCTAAAGTTTGTCCAGATTGTGCGAAAGAGCAGTTGTGTTCTCCAGCTTTATTTGTTGATGGAAAAGAAATTTGTGAAAAACATCATTTGAGAATTAAAAAAGCTGATGCGGCTGGTACGTTTATAAAAATTAAAGATGATCCAAGAATTACTAAAGTGGGTAGGATTATTAGAAATATTAGTATTGATGAATTACCACAATTAATAAATGTATTAAAGGGCGATATGTCTATTGTAGGAAACAGGCCACTTCCGTTATATGAGGCTGAACAACTAACCTCTGATAATTGGGCTGAACGTTTTATGGCTCCTGCAGGAATTACTGGTTTATGGCAAGTTGAAAAAAGAGGTGGGGGTGAGATGAGTGAGGAAGAAAGAAAAGGATTGGATAATAAATATGCTAGAAACCATTCTTTTGGGAATGACATCAAATTAATTTTAAGAACAATCCCTGCTTTATTTCAAAGTGAAAACGTGTAATGGTGAGTAGAATCATTTACATATTAGTTTTAATGATGGGATTTTCATTTTGCTCTAATGGGCAAGAGGTAATTGATACCATATTTGTTGAAGTAGATGCTCCGCTCTACAATTTAAAACCATTAGATGTTTTAATCGATTCAGCATTAATTCACTCTCCATTATTGCATGCACAAAATGTGCAGGTAGAAATAACCAAGAGGAAATTACGAATTACCCAACAGAGTTGGTTGAGTTCTTTCGCTATTGGATCAGGATACTATTTAGGTAAAGGAAATAATTTGAATTTAACTGATGGTAGTTCGCAAGCAAATACATTAACCACCACCACCACTGCTAGCTATAGTGTCGGAGCATCTTTTAGTATGCCTTTAACAACATTAATCTCAAGAAAAAGCAAAGTGAGAATTGACAAGTTAAATTTTGAAATTGAAAAAGATAAAGCGTTAGAAATTGAGTCAACAATTCGTAAAACACTGATCATAGAATACAATAACTTGTTATTTAAGATACAAGAAATGAATATCACCTTATCAACTATGGAATCGAATAAAATTGCGGTTCAGATAGCAAAAAAATATTTAGATGAAGGAGAGCTGTCTATTAATGGTTACACTGAAGCGATAGATAAACGGAATGGAACAATACTAGCTTTTGAAAAGGCTAAGACAAATGTGAAAATTGCTTTTTTATTATTAAGAGAGATAACTGGAACTGAAATAGAAAATTAATATGTCGTTACTACAATTACTAAGATTAATAGCCCAAAACCTAAAGCTGATGATGGCTGTAGGAATAATTATGGCTACACTTATTTTTATGGCTACTAAGAGCGAGAAGAAAACGTATGCTACAGAAACGCTTATCAATACAGGATTAGTTACTGGGTATAGTTTAGAGAGTAGTAAAGGAGGGAAAACAGATAGAGAATATACGGGTAAAGAAATGCAAAACATTATTAATGTTTTTAATGCCTATGAAACACAAGAAGAAGTTTGTACGAAGCTTTTAGCTAAAATATTGATGCTAGAAGAGGCAGATCCTAGAATAATATTACAACATAATTTAGATTTATTATACCAATTTGACTTTTCTAGAGAGTTACGAGATAAATTAATTAGAGAAACAGAGGAGTCAACTTATGAGAATTTGGTTGTTTTTCGTGATTCTACATTGTCTAATGAAGTGGCAGATTTAATTGCATCAAAACATGACTTCTTTAGTTTGTCTCATTTGTCAGGAGTGAGTATTGCTGTTCAAGGAAATAGTGATATTCTGAAGTTAGAATACGCAACTACAGATCCTGGAATTTGTGTACAAACATTATTGGTTTTAGTTGAGGTTGCTACTGCAAGACATAAGGTTATTAAGAATAGCCAAACCGGATCGGTGGTAGAATATTTTGAGCTGGAAACTCAGAAAGCTTATGCAGGATTAGAGGACGATGAAGCAGAATTACTTGCTTTTAGAAAAGAGAATAATATTATAAATTACTATGAGCAAACTAGATATATTTCGGCAAGAAAAGAGGATTTGAATACCGTTATTAGAGAGGAGCAAATGAACTCAGCAGCAGCAGATTCAGCACTGAAAAGATTAGAACATCAGTTAGATAAAGGAAGTACTATCTCAGCGGTAAATAATAGAATTGCTAAAAGTAGGGATGAGTTATCAAGCATTACGGCACAAATAGCAAGAAATGAAATTGCCTCTCCAGACCAAAAACCTAGAAATGAAAAATTAATTGTTGGGTTAAAAAAGCAGGCTAAAGCAATTAAAAAAGAAATTAAACAAGCAGCAGAAAAAGAGTTTGAATTAAAACATTCTGTGAATGGAATAGCAGTAGGAGATCTGTTAACCGAGTGGTTAGAAAATTCTATAATTATTGAAGAAACTAAAGCACGTTTATCTGTAGCTAAACAAATAGCACTTGATTTTGATGAGGTTTATCGTTCTTTTGCTCCATTAGGTTCTATTATTAAAAGAATTGAACGCCAAATAGATGTGTCGGAAAGAGCTTACTTGGAAACTTTACACAGTTTAAATCAAGCAAAATTGCATGAGAAAAGTATGTCTATGTCGGCCAATTTAAAAGTACTCGATAAACCATTTTATCCAACCAAACCCGCAGCTTCTAAAAGGAAAGTTTTAATAGCGGTAGGTTTTATTGCGGGGATTATGATTGTTTTGATTGTAATTATAGTAATGGAGTTTTTAGACAGTACTTTAAAAACACCTAAAAATACGATTGAACAGACGCAGTTGAAATTATTCTCAGCATTCCCAAGAATCCCAGTTAAGAAAAGTCATCTAAAAAAAATCAACTATAAATTTTTAGTTGGACGTTGTACTGATAATTTATTACAAAATATTAAACTAGAACTAAGGTCATTAAATGTAACTCGAAAATGTAAGCAAATAGTGGTGTTGAGTTCAAGGCTAGTGGAGGGGAAAACAACTGTAGCTTCAACTTCTATAAGCGCTTTAAGAAAATATGGTGAAAAGGTGCTTTATTTGTCTCCTTCTAATGGAGGAAGTCAAAAGATTATTGCAGAATTTAATTCATTAGATAATCATCCAGATAATTTGCTATACGATGTAGATCACGAGCTTTTTAAGAAAAAAAATATTGGAGATTTATTAAATAATCCAGATTTTAGAACAGACTATTACGATTACATATTTATAGAGATACCGGCATTATTACATGCTCATTATCCTGTGGACTTAGTAGCAAATTCAGATATTTCATTACTTGTTTGTAGAGCCAATAGAGTTTGGGATGAGGCAGATACAAAAGCATTGGAAGCATTTAAGAAAGGTGTGGATTATGAACCTTTTGTAATTCTTAATGGTGCAAAAGCAGATTTATTAGAATCTATAGTAGGAGAAATTCCAAAAAACAGAAGCTGGTTAAGAAGACATCTGAAAAAGATTATAGTATTAGGATTTAAAGCTAAAAGGAGCATCAGATGATAAAAGGAGAAAACATAGTATGTGTTGGTTTTCCAACTTGGGAAGGAGATTACATGAAATCTACGGTAGAGTTAATGTCTGTTTTTGCAAAAGAAAATAAGGTGCTTTACATTGATTATGAGTTTACTTTTAAAGATGTACTAATGGGTATCATTGGTAAAAAAGAAGTTCCTGTTAAACGAATTTTAGGTTTAACCAACAGGTTAAGGAAATTGCCAGCTAAAAAGGGCGGAAGCATTTATGTTTTAACACCACCACCAGTTTTCCCAACCAACTTTATTAAATCCTCAAAGTATTATGATAGAGTATTAAGAATTGCCGCAAATAGTGTGAAGAGATCAATTAAAAAAGCAATGAAGCAATTGGATATAACAAAGCCAATTGTTATTAATGCTTTTAATCCTTTTTTCGGGAATGATTTAGCAGGGAAACTGAATGAAGAACAATTACTTTATTATTGTTATGATGAGATTGGTGCTGCTGCTTGGTCAAAAAACCATGGAGTAAGATTAGAGGAAAAATTCATTAAAAAAGTAGATGGTGTAATCACAAGTTCTATTGGATTGCATAATGCAAGAAAACCGTTAAACAAAAGTTCATTCTTGGTGAAAAATGGAGTTGATTTTGATCTTTTTAATACAGCATTTAAGTATAAAAATAAAAGCAAATTAATTCCTAAAGAAAGCTATAGTAAAGTTGTAGGCTATATTGGAAGTATTGATTTTAGATTAGATTATGAGTTGTTAGAACATCTGTTTACTCAAATGCCGACAACGCTTTTTGCTTTTGTTGGCAGAGTTAACTTCCCTAAAGGAGAGGCCATCTTAAATAAACATGATAATGTAGTTCTGCTTGGGCCACACCCTCCAAATTATTTGCCTAAATTTTTAGGTGAATTCGATTTAGGGATTATACCATTTGAGAAAAATGAGTTTACTAAAGGCATTTATCCTTTAAAAATAAATGAATATCTATCGGCAGGTATTCCTGTTGTGTTAACCAGTTTTAGCGATTTAAGTGATTTTGAATCTTCAACAAAAATTGTAAACAATAAAGCCTCTTTTTTAGAGGCAGTACACTACGAATTGGAGAACGATTCTTTAACTCAACAAATTGAAAGAGCTAAAGTTGGATTTAATAATTCTTGGGAAAATAGAGTGGATCAAATTTCAGACATCATATTAAAAATTAGAGAAAATAAGAAGTAATGGGAAGAACCATTGTCAATAGAATCACTGGTGCAGAAAGGGTAAATACGCCTTTCTTTATAATAACAATACTGTTATTAGCATTTGCAATGGGATTTTTAGTGATTAAAATGGGGCTTCTTGTTGGAGGGGCAATCATCGCAATGCCAATTGTGCTTTATGGTGTTAATGCTATTTTTAAAGATGCTGGTTTAGCAATATTTGCTGCATTAATAGTGTCTTTTATGGTGGCAGGTTTAGCGCTTTACGTAAAAGGTCCATTTGGATTAGGAATTGATATTACATTAGTTTTTGCTTGGTTGTCTATCTTTTTTAAACATTTTAGACACATTGATTGGAGTCCGTTAGATAATAACTTTACAAGGCTAGGAATTGTTTGGTTTGGGTTGTTGGT
>CEWR01158286.1_pt1 | contig 14934 bp, 14 predicted proteins | sample 356321 | NCBI WGS metagenome assembly CEWR01 (sample SAMEA2621551, study PRJEB7988) | marine metagenome | biome: marine biome (ENVO:00000447); feature: mesopelagic zone (ENVO:00000213); material: "saline water (ENVO:00002010), including plankton (ENVO:xxxxxxxx)" | depth 790 m
TTTTTAATGAGTCTTGAACATCTATACCAATAATAATATCTGCTCCCATAGCTCGAACTCTATCTATTGGGTAATTATTTGTAATCCCACCATCTACATATAGGGAATCACCTAATTTAACTGGATTAAATAATGTTGGTAACGCACTACTCGCAGAAACCGCTCTAGGTAAATACCCCTTATTTAATAGGGTCTCCTTACCAGATTCAATATTGGTAGCTATGCAAAAAAACGGAATAGGAAGCTCATTAAAGTCTTCTATGTCATTTACATGTGAGGTTAGTTTTGAAAACAAATTGTACATGTTTTGACCTTTTGAAATAGAAGAAGGTAATGAAATTTTAAAATTATGAAAAGGTAAAGTCAACGTATATCGTTCAGATTCGTATTTTTCAAAAAAAGTTTTTGCACTTCTTGGCAAATCATCTTGAATTAATTCTGAAAAATTTACATCCTTAAATATGGAATCTATTTGAACTGCTGAATATCCTGAAGCATACAATCCTCCAACTATTGCTCCTGTGCTTGTTCCTCCAATGTAATCAATACGAACACCTGCTTCTTCAATTACCTTTAAAGCACCAATATGTGCCATTCCTTTAGCGCCACCGCCACTTAATACCAAACCTACTTTTACATCATCTTTTTGTTGATTTTCTTGTGAGAAAACAACTCCAGTTATAAATAAGATTGCTATTAATAATAATTTTTTCACTTTCGTTTTATTGAATAATTACATTAGTAAAGATAAACCACTAATTGTTACTTATTTTTATTCTTTATTTGAAATATTCTTTGATTTTTTTTGATTTACTTGGTCCGACAACCTTAGTTAACTCTTCAAAAGTAGCTGATTGAATACGTTGTAAACTTTTAAATTTTTTCAATAATTCAATTACTGTTTTTTCACCAATACCATCAATAGTCTCTAACGTTGTATTTAACGCTTCTTTACTTCTTTTATTTCTATGAAATGTAATTCCAAATCGATGAGCTTCATTTCTTAATTGTTGTATTATTTTTAAAGTTTCTGATTTTTTATCTAAATATAATGGGATAGGATCGTCTGGGTAAAATAATTCTTCCAATCGCTTTGCGATACCTATAATTGCAATTTTTCCTCTTAAATCAAGCCGATCTAAACTTTTTAATGAAGATGACAATTGACCCTTTCCTCCATCTATGATTATTAATTGTGGTAATGGTTGCTTTTCGTCTAATAATCTTTTATACCTACGGTAAACCACTTCTTCCATGGACGCAAAGTCATCTGGCCCCACTACTGTTTTTATATTATATTTTCGGTAGTCCTTTTTGCTTGGTTTTCCGTTTCTAAAAACCACACAAGCCGCCACAGGATTGGTTCCTTGTATATTACTATTATCAAAACATTCGATATATCTAGGTTCTTCAGATAATAGTAAATCCTTTTTCATTTGTGCCATGATTCTGTTTTCATGACGATTTGGATCCGTTATTCTAACTTGTTTAAAACGTTCCATTCTATAATACTTAGCATTTCGAATAGATAAATCTAGGATGTGTTTTTTATCACCTAATTTAGGGATGTATATTTTAATCTTTTCTCCAACATTTATTTTAAACGGAACATAAATTTCTTTACAATGAGACTGAAAACGATTTCTTAATTCTATGACAGCTAATTGTAAAATCTCTGTATCGGTTTCCGCTAATTTTTTCTTTATTTCTAAAGTATGAGAACGAATTATGGAACCATAAGAAATTTGAAGATAATTTACATACCCATATTCTTCATCTGAAATAACAGAAAAGACATCAACATTGTTAATTTTTGAATTTACAATCGTAGATCTGGATTGATAATTCATTAATACTTCCATTTTTTCTTTTACTTTTTGAGCATCTTCAAAATGCAAATTTTCAGCAAAATACTTCATTTGATTTTTAAATGCTGAAAGAGATTCTTTAAAGTTTCCTTTTAAAATATTTCGTATTGCTACTATACTTTCATTATAACTTTCTTCTGTTTGTTTCCCTTCACAGGCGCCTAAACAATTGCCTAAATGATATTCTAAACACACTTTATATTTATCCGATTTAATGTTTTTATCTGATAAATCATAATTGCAATTTCGCAATGGATACAAACCATTAATTAAGCCCAACAAAGTATGAACAGTTTTCATACTGGTATAAGGCCCAAAGTATTCAGATCCATCTTTAATCATTTTCCGAGTAGAAAAAACTCTAGGAAACCGTTCTTTTTTTATACAAATCCACGGATACGTTTTATCATCTTTCAACAATATATTATATCGGGGCTGGTATTTTTTTATAAGGTTATTCTCTAATAATAAAGCATCCGTTTCTGTTTCAACTACGATATGCTTTATTATGACAATTTTTTTTACTAATACTCTTGTTTTACCTGAATCATGTTGTTTGGTAAAATAAGAAGACACCCTTTTTTTAAGGTTTTTTGCTTTACCTACATATAATAATTTCTCGTCTTTATCATAATACTGATACACTCCCGGCTTATTGGGTAAAGTTGCTGTTTGTAATGTTACCGATGGTATTGTCATAGCCCAAATATAATTGATGTTTTATTAAATGAGAAATCAAACCTAATAGATAAATAACTAAATTAGCAACAATGAAACATTAAAAAATGAATATTGCCATTTTATCTAAAGGAGAAACTCTTTACTCAACGCAAAGTTTACTAAAAGCAGGTACTGAAAATAAGCATGTAATGGAAATATTAGATCCATCTCATTGCTCCTTGTCCATCGAAAACGGAAAGCCAATAGTGAGGTTTCACAATGAAATTGTAGACGATTTAGATGCTATTATTCCCAGGATTGGAGCATCCAACACTTATTATGGCTCTTCTTTAGTTAGGCATTTTACTGCGATGGGAGTATTTTCCATTGTTTCTGCTGGAGCAATTTTGCAAACCAGAGATAAATGGACTTGTTCTCAATTACTTTCTGCAGCTAATGTTCCCATCCCAAAAACAATACTTGGAGCATCTTCAAATTTGGAATACTTACTATCTAATTTTAAAAACCAACCGGTTATTATAAAAATTTTAGAAGGGACCCATGGTAATGGAGTAATATTAGCCGAAACTTATCTTAATGCGTTATCAACTATTGAAACATTAAAAACCGCTGGCGTTAAATTCTTACTTCAAGAATATATTGAAGAATCTAATGGTTCCGATCTAAGAATATTTGTAGTAGATGGAGAGGTGGTTGCTGCTATGAAACGACAAGGCAAGGAAGGTGATTTTAGATCTAATTTACATAGAGGTGGCTCCTCTTTAAATATAAAATTAACTTCTGAAGAAGAAAATGTAGCACTAAAAGCTGCAAAAGCAATGCAATTAGGAGTTTGTGGAGTTGATGTTTTACAATCTAAAAAAGGACCTTTGGTGCTTGAAATTAATTCATCGCCAGGATTAGAAGGTATTGAAAAAACAACTGGAATTGAAATTTCAAAAAAAATAATAAACTATATTGAAAGAAATAAACGTTAATGAGTGAATTTGTACAAACCCTTGAAATATTAGGAGAAAAAATAGAATTAGGGGAAAGTAAAACAGTTGATTTTAATATTGCAAAACTATTTACTTCTACTAATATTGCAATTCCTATTATAATTGAAAGGTCAATGATTCCAGGTCCTACAGTTTTAATTACTGCAGCTATCCATGGGGATGAAATTAATGGTGTTGAAATTGTACGACAATTAATCGCTAGAAAAATAAACAGGCCTAAAAGAGGCTCCATTATCTGTATTCCAATATTGAATGTATTTGGTTTTTTAAATACCGAAAGAGCATTTCCTGACGGAAGAGACCTAAACAGATCGTTTCCAGGAAACAAAAGAGGATCTTTAGCCAGTAGAGTTGCCTATTATTTAACTACCCAAATATTACCGCATGCAGATTACTGTTTGGATTTTCATACTGGTGGAGCCAGTCGTTTTAACGCTCCTCAAATAAGAATAAACCCAGGTGATGAAAACCTTATGAAATTGGCAAAAGTGTTTAATGTGCCTTTTACTGTGTATTCAAAAAACCTACCGAAAACATACCGTTCAACTTGTAATAAACTAGGGATTCCAATTCTACTATTTGAAGGAGGAAAATCTTTAGAAAGCAATACTCAGGTTGTAAATTTTGGAGTTCGTGGCACCAAACGATTTTTGTATTCTTTAAATATGTTAGACTCAAAATTTAATGTTACTAATCCTATAAAAGATACCGTTATTATTGAAAAGTCCAAATGGGTTCGTGCTCAAAAAAGTGGTCTTTTTCATTTAAAAACAACTTCCAGTCAATTAGTTGAAAGAGGGGAGATTTTAGCAATCATAACAGATCCCTATGGGAAATTAAAATTTAATGTAATCGCACCAAATAAAGGGTATATCATTAATGTTAATCAGGCTCCAATTGTTCATCAAGGAGATGCGATTTTTCATATTTCTAGAAAAGAAAGAGAACATATTATTGAAATAGAAAGAGAACATATCGATGAATAAAGAAGAGTTTAGAAAAAAATATAAATCCTTACGAACAAGAATTTTAAACGAAGAATTAGAGGATTTAAGTATCGATATTGCAAATAATTCCTTGAAATTACCCATTTGGGATTTTCTAAATTATCATATTTTTTTACCTATCTCTAATAAAAAAGAAATAAATACAGAATTTATACTCCATATTTTACAAGGAAAAGACAAAAATATAATCGTCCCAAAAGTTGAAAAAAATAGAGAGATGTCACATTACTTATTACAAGATCATACGGTATTAAAACCTTCTAGTTATGGAGTTCCAGAACCTGTATCTGGAATCGAAATCCTACCTTCCAAAGTTGATGTCGTTTTTGTACCACTATTAGCTTATGATATTAATGGAAATAGATTGGGTTATGGCAAAGGATATTACGATCGTTTTCTAGAAAAATGTAATTCTGAGACTATCTTTATCGGACTTTCATTATTCGAGCCAGAACTAGAAGTTCCATTTGAAAACACAGATATCTCTTTAAATTTTTGTATTACTCCAGAGCGGATTATTTCATTTTAACATAATTATATTATCTTGGAAATTCACTAATCTAAAATTATAAACGTATGAATTGGTATTTAAAAGTTTTAAAACAATATGCAGATTTTGACGGTCGTGCACGAAGAACAGAATATTGGATGTATACCCTAGTAAACATACTTGTAATTGTTGTTCTCGCGTTACTTGATAATTTGACAGGGATGTCCTATATGGAAGGGATGCCTTATGGGTATTTAACGCTACTTTATACTTTAGCAGTTTTTATTCCTGGGCTGGCTGTTGCAATTAGACGGCTCCACGATATGGGAAAAAGTGGTTGGTGGTATTTAATAGGCTTAGTCCCGTTTATTGGTGGAATTTGGTTAGTAATTCTATTGGCAACTGACGGACAACCTCAAGAAAATGAGTATGGTTCAAACCCAAAAGCATAAACTATAAAAAACATGCTCTCTTGATGTTAATTCTTGGGAGCTTTTTTTTGTCTTTGAAGATTTGCATTCTTCATATAATACAGGTGTTCCATTGCAATTTTTCATAACACCAACTAAAATTTATAATTTTAAAAAAACGCAGTATATTTAAAACTAATATTTTAATAAACTTCTATGAAAACTACTTCTTTTTCTGAAAACACCTTGCCAAATAATAATATGAACTTAGCAATTATTGCTACTGTTTTAGGACTTTGCTCTCCTTGTTGTATTGGGCTTATTCTTGGAATTATTGCTATTGTATTATCAAGTCAGGTGAATACAAAATTTAAAAGTACTGATTTCGCTGGAGCGCTTTCTTCCGCTAAAAACTCAAAAATATTATCTTTTATAGCGATAGGACTTCTAGCATTAAATTTAATTTTCTTATTAGGTTTTGGAGGATTAGCTGCTTATCAGGAACTAATAGAGGCCTATAATATTTCTCAATAATTATTTTTTTGATTTATAAAATTTTAACAATAATTGCATTTATAATATTTGGGATAGGTATCTATTATTTTTATGCTAATGATCCATCAAATAGTGAAGCAATTTTTATAGGTTGTATTAGTAAAACCGTTAGTGGCTTAGATTGCCCTGGTTGTGGTGCTCAACGTGCTTTTCATGAACTACTACACGGTAATTTTATAAAAGCTGCCCAACTTAATCTACTCATCTATTTTTTTGCGCCCCTATTACTTTTTATTTTTTTAAAAATGACCTTAAAACCATTTAACATCAATTTACCAGACATCATTATTTCTACTAAATGGCTTATTACCTTGTTAGTATTAATGATTATTTTTACGATAATTAGGAATATAATTTAATTACTAAGACTCTTCTTCATCAGAATTTGAAGATGAAATACTAGTCTCGTTTTCTGGCTTAGGAAAAGCCCTTTTATTAAAAACTATTAATATTCCAAAACCGGTACTAATAGACATATCGGCAATATTAAATACGGGATCGAAAAAAGTGAAGTATTTCCCCCCAAATAAAGGCATCCATTCTGGTAAAAACCCTTCCCACAATGGAAAATGCAACATATCTACCACTTTACCATGAAATAAGGTACCATAGCCTCCATCTGGCGAAAACATAGTTGCAACTTGTAGATGACTATCGTTGAAAATAATACCATAAAACACAGAATCAATAATATTTCCCAAAGCTCCAGCAAATATTAATGCAATAGAAACAATTAATATTTTAGAGTGTTTCTTTTTTATGGAATCCCATAGCCAATATCCTATACCAACAATAGCTACTAACCTAAAGAGCGTAAGTATTAATTTGCCATATTCGCCGGGTATTTTAGCCCCCCAAGCCATTCCTTCATTTTCTACAAAGGCAATTTTAAACCATTCAAAAACAGTTATACTCTCTCCTAATACAAAATTAGTTTTAATATATATTTTTGAAATCTGATCTATTACTAAGATCAAAACTATAATTAATATGGGTTTTTTAAGAGACATAGTGTTTTATATGGTTGGCAAAAATAATGTTATTTAATGGATTTGGGATAATGAAATTTCTCCCTCCTTAGTTTCTGCCATTATTAAGTAATTACTTCCTTTATTTTTTGAAAGCTCATTATTAATTTTTCCGTTTTTCGAAAAAGCATTTCCTAATATTTTATCACTGGTTGTAACTGAAATAAAACCTTCTTTAGTTTTTAAATTTGCATCTCCAATAAATTCTTTAAGAACACAATTTCCGCTTTCTAATTTTGCTGAAATAGCTTTAAATTTTCCTTTTGTTGTAACGGAAGCTATGGTCGACAAAATAAAAATCTCCATGCTTTCAGGTACCATAAGTTCTAATTCAATTGACTGAACTTTAAGAGCTGCTAATTTATCATTTTCAGCTTTGTAAAAAGGGGAATACGCTGGTTTTAAAAACAAAATATTATCTTTTTCCAACAAACTTAAAACGACATTTTCGCAATGCTCTCCTTCAATTCGAGTTCTAATTTTTATACTATTAGATTTTTCTGAAATTATTAAAATACGATGAATACTATTAGAATTAATTTCAATACTATTAATTAGATTGGCATCAATATCTCTTTCAATTATTTTTTGAGAATAACAATAGGTTGACATTAAAGTTAAGAGTAGGATACAACTATTTCTAATCAATTTAATTTGTATTTAAAAAATAAATCCCAAATCCCATAAGCTATTTAGCTACTCTGGAATTTGGAATTTTAACGATCTTATTAATTTACTATTGCATATTCTTAGCTTCAATACTAAGAGTCGCATGAGGAACTAATTTTAATCGTTCTTTATTAATTAATTTCTTTGTTACGCGGCAAAGTCCGTAGGTTTTATTTTCTATACGAATTAAAGCATTATTTAAATCACGTATAAATTTTTCTTGACGTATAGCTAATTGGGAATTTGCTTCTTTACTCATTACATTACTTCCTTCATCAAATGCTTTAAAAGTAGGCGAAGTATCATCGGTACCGTTATCGCTATCATTTCTAAAAGCACTTTCAATTAAATGCAATTGCTTTTGTGCATTTTCGATTTTTTCAAGAATTAGTTGTTTGAATTCTTCTAAATCCGTATCATTATATCTGGCGTTTGTTTCTTGGTTCATTTTATACTTTTTTAATGGCCAACTTGCTTGTTATTTCATCAAAAATAATTTCAGTTCCTTCCTCCAATTTTTGATCAAAACACAAAACATCTGTTAGCGTTTCACGTTTAATATATTCTAAGTTTTGGCTTACCGCCACTTTTAATTTTTCATCTTCTTGAATGGTTACCTCAACTCGATCCATTACTTCAAAACCTGAGTCTTTACGTAAATTTTGAATTCGGTTGACTAATTCTCTAGCAATCCCTTCGTTTTTTAATTCTGGACTAATGGTAACATCTAAAGCAACAGTTACACCATCACTATTTGCAACCAACCAACCTTCAATGTCTTGAGAACTTATTATTACATCATCCTTGCACAATGTAGTATTTTTTTCGTTAATTAAAACATTAATTTCTCCTTCTTTTTCAAGGATTGCAATCTCTTCTTGACCAAAATTAGTGATCATTTGCGCAACAGATTTCATGTCTTTTCCAAAGCGAGGTCCTAACTTTTTAAAGTCTGGTTTTATCTGTTTTACTAATATTCCAGATCCTTCATCAATTAATTCAATTTCCTTCACATTAACTTCAGATTTAATTAAGTCTGAAACCGCTATAATTTCTTCACGCTGTTCATTATTTAAAACAGGAATCATGATTTTTTGTAAAGGTTGTCTAACTTTAATCTTTTCTTTTTGTCTTAACGATAACACTAATGAAGAAATTGTTTGAGCCTTTTGCATTTTATGTTCCAATGCACTGTCAATATATGACGAATTTGCTACCGGAAAGTTACTTAAATGCACCGAAATTTCATCAACTTTAACAGTTCCGTTCAATAAATCATTATAAAGGCGGTCCATAAAAAAGGGAGCAACAGGTGCACTTAACTTAGATATCGTTAACAAACAAGTGTGCAATGTTTGATATGCCGATATTTTATCTTCGCCATAACTACCTTTCCAAAAACGCCTTCTACTTAAACGAACAAACCAGTTACTTAAGTTTTCTTGAACAAAATCTGAAATCGCTCTTGTGGCTTTTGTTGGTTCGTATTCGCTATAATACTGATCTACTCTTTCGATTAAGGTGTGTAATTCTGAAAGTATCCAACGGTCAATTTCTGGTCTTTTTTCTAATGCAATATCTTCTTCTGAATAATCAAAATTATCCAAATTAGCATACAGACTAAAGAAACTATAAGTATTATAAAGTGTTCCAAAAAACTTATTTCTTACTTCTGAAATTCCTGCTAAATCAAACTTTAAATTATCCCAAGGATTGGCGTTGCTTATCATATACCAACGTGTGGCATCTGGTCCAAATTTATCGATGGTTTCAAATGGATCTGTTGCGTTTCCTAGACGCTTGGACATTTTTTGTCCCTTTTTATCTAATACCAAACCGTTTGAAACTACATTTTTATAGGCAACATCATCAAAAATCATAGTTGCAATCGCGTGTAGTGTATAAAACCAACCTCGTGTTTGATCTACTCCTTCAGCAATAAAATCTGCTTTTCTCCACGTAGTATCTACTTTTTCTTTATTCTCGAAAGGATAATGCCATTGAGCGTAAGGCATACTTCCACTATCAAACCAAACATCAATTAAATCGGCTTCACGATTCATTGGAATTCCATTTTTAGAAACCAATATGATATCGTCAACTATATTTTTATGTAAATCTACTTTTGCATAATTATCTTCCGAAAAATCTCCAACTACAAATTCTTCAAAAATATCTTTTTGTAAAAATCCAGCATCGACAGATTTTTTCATTTCAACTTTTAATTCCTCAATAGAGCCAATTGCTATTTCTTCTTTTCCATCCTCGGTACGCCATATAGGAAGTGGAATTCCCCAATACCTAGATCTGGATAAGTTCCAATCGTTTGCATTTGCTAACCAATTTCCAAAACGTCCTTCACCTGTAGCTTTAGGTTTCCAATTGATTCCTAAATTTAGCTCAAACATTCGGTCTTTAAAATCGGTTACTTTAATGAACCAAGAGTCTAATGGATAATATAAAATAGGCTTATCGGTACGCCAACAGTTTGGATAACTGTGGGTATATTTTTCAACCTTAAAGGCTTTATTTTCAGTTTTTAATTGAATTGCAATCTCAACATCTATCGATTTTTCCGGCGCTTCTCCATCTGGATAATATTCATTCTTTACATATTTACCAGCGTATTCTCCCATTTCTGGTCTAAACTTACCTTGTAAATTAACCAAAGGAACTAACTTTTGGTTTTCGTCCATCAATAACATGGGTGGTATTTCTGGCTCGACTAGTTTTGCAACCATCGCATCATCTGCACCAAAAGTTGGAGCTGTATGAACGATTCCCGTTCCGTCTTCAGTTGTTACAAAATCACCAGCAATTACTCTAAAGGCATTTTCCGGATGGTCATTAGGTAATGTGAAGGGCATTAATTGTTCGTAACGAGATTCTAAGACTTCCGCTCCTTTAAATTCTTTAAGAATTAAATAAGGGATTTTTTTAGCTCCTTTTTCATAGGAAGATAAATCTTGTTCTGTTTCTACATTTTCAAACTTACCTGAAAATTGTTTTTCAACTAAATTTTTAGCTAAAATTACTTGTGATGCCTCAAAAGTATATTGATTAAAGGTTTTAACTAAAACATAGTCAATCTTTTTACCAACGGTTAAAGCTGTATTTGACGGTAAAGTCCAAGGAGTTGTTGTCCAAGCTAAAAAGTAAATTTCGCCTTCTAAATTTTTTAAAAACCCTGGTAAAGTATCCTTGATTGCTTTAAATTTAGCAACAACAGTCGTATCGGTTACATCTTGATAAGTACCAGGTTGATTTAACTCATGAGAACTTAATCCTGTTCCTGCTTTAGGTGAATATGGCTGAATCGTATAGCCTTTATAAAGTAACCCTTTGTTGTATATTTCTTTTAATAACCACCAAACTGTTTCCATATATTTTGGCTCATAGGTTACATACGGATCTTCCATATCTACCCAATAACCAATACGTTTGGTAAGGTCATTCCAAATATCGGTATAACGCATCACTGCTTTTCTACAAGCCGCATTATAATCCTCTACTGAGATGGTTTTACCAATATCTTCTTTAGTGATTCCTAGTTCTTTCTCAACTCCTAATTCTATAGGCAGCCCATGAGTATCCCAACCAGCTTTACGCTTTACTTGAAATCCTTTCATGGTTTTATATCGAGGAAAGATATCTTTAATTGCACGAGCTAGCACATGGTGTACTCCAGGTAATCCGTTTGCAGAAGGAGGTCCTTCAAAAAAAACGTAAGGTGTTTTTCCTTCTCTAGAAGAAATACTTTTTTCAAAGATGTTTTCTTTTTCCCAAAACTCGAGTATTTCTTCTCCTAATTTTGGAAGATCTAAACCTTTGTATGTTTTAAATGTTGTGCTCATATTTATTGCCCGAGTAAGCGGGTATTATTTATTGCTTTTCCTTTAAAATTGAATCTCTAAAAGATAGTTGCGAATTTAATAAAATGTTAAGATAAGACAATGCTTATTGCCTTAAAATTAAGCCAATAAAAAAGCTCTGTAGAATTAACTACAGAGCTTTAATAGTTAATATTTCTGATTGTTATCTAGTCATTCTCATTTCAAAAACATCTAAATGATCAATACCATTATTAGTATAAATATTTTGTGTAACCATTCTTAACTCATTTGCATTAAAAAGAGTAACATCATAAGTTTCTCCATCAAATTCAATTTCCATTAAACTATCATTAGTAGTATAATTTCCCGTTTCATTAGTAAAGTCAATAATTTCAAATCCCTCATTTACAATTTGACCAGCAACTGTTGTCACATAACCTATTCTGTATTCACCATTGATCGCATAAGTTCCGTCTTCTGAAAACACTATAATTACTTGAAAAGTATCACCAACTGTTGTAGACACAGTTACAATATCTAATCCATTTACATTAGTAGTCTCAGTTTCTGAAGAATTAAGCATCGTTATAGAATGAGTACCACTCAAATTAGCATTGTTTAATGTGTATTGATTGCTATCATCGCTACTACAACTAATTATAGATACCGCAACAAATAAAACAAATAGGCTTTTTAATAATTTCATGATTTATTTTTTAATTTTTTAATTGTGGCAAATATAATCTGTTTTTAGTAGCTTAGTCATTTATTTAAAAAAAAATTAACCTTTTCCTTTTTGAAAAATTTATTATTATTTTTTTTTCTGTTTATTACGATTATTACAAGCGCTCAAGAATATGTTGACGTGCTTAAGTTAGGATACAGCTATGCTAATGAAGCAAAATATAAAGATACCGAAGAGAGTACTACTATAAATTCCTATAATGCTGCCATTACTTTTCCAGTTGAATTAAATGAAAAATACGCTTTAATTACCGGAATTGATTTTAGCGCTAATCACTTATTATTGTCTCCAGATTATAACCAATCCACCACTTTATATAATACCTTATTAAAAGTAGGATTGGCTACAACACATTCAGGTAAATGGAGTAGTACCCTCGTATTATTACCAAAAATAGCTTCCGATTATAAAAATCTATCTGGTGATGATTTTTATTTTGGGGCTTATGGAGTTGCGAAACTTAAAAAAAGCAAGCATTTTAAATACCGTTTTGGTTTTTATGCCTCCACGGAAGCTTTTGGAGTTTTTGCGACCCCAATTATAGGAGCCTATTATTTAAGTCCCAATAATCGTTTTGAAATTGACGCTTCCCTACCCATTACAGCTAATGTGAATTATAAATTTGGCAAAGCTGCTGTTGGGTTTGATTATTTTGGAATTGGACGCAGTTATAATATCAGCCAAGAAACTTCTATACCTGTATATATAGATCAAAGACCTATAGAGTTTGCTAGTTATTTTCAATACGGAATTCTAGAAAACAGCATCTTGCTTAGAGCAAAAGTGGGTTATTCCAGCAATACCAATGAAGTATATGAGCAAGGCGATACATTAGAATTTAGAATTTCTGCATTTAGTTTTGGAGATAACAGAACGCAATTAAATCCAGATATTTTAGGAAGTGTTTTCTTTAAAGTAGAAGCGGTCTACAGAATTCATTTTGAAAAAAAGGAAAAGGAAACTATAAAATAAACATTAATTTTGCAAAATGAAGATTGAAAACTGTCCAGAATGTGGTGATAAAATTATCGGTAGAGCAGATAAGAAATTTTGTAGCGATTCTTGCAGAAACACCCACAACAATTCTTTAAACAAGGATAGCAAAAACCTTATTAGGAATATTAATAATAGTTTGCGAAAAAATCATCGTATTCTAGAATCTCTAAATCCAGAAGGTAAAACCAAAACTACTAAGGAAAAATTATCTCGTTTGGGATTTAATTTTGAAAATTTTACCAGCATTTATACTACAAAAACAGGCTCTGTTTATTTTTATTTATACGACCAAGGGTATTTGCCTTTAGAAAACGATTATTATTTAATTGTAAAGAGGGATAATTAATTTTTTATTCAACTACTTTAAATGATTCAATTGCTTCATTTGGCTCCATTATGGTATAATCTTGCCAAAATGTAGGATCATATTTAGATAAATAGGTCGCTTTAATTAATTTCTTCTCTTCAATAAGGTCGTAGGAAGATTGCGTCATATTTTCCGACTCAAAAACAACTAGCTCCTGTTTTTTTAATTGATTTCCTTGAATGTTTAACTTTAGAGAAAGTTCGTTTTGTTTTCTTCTACCTTTTACATTCTTATTTTTTTCAATAATTTTTAAAGGTCTATCTAATCCCATATAACTACCATCTAAGAGCTCTATAAATCGTGGGCTGTAAGTTCCGTTTTCATCTTTATCAAATAACATTTTACCTTTATAAATATCATTTCGATAGGTAATTCCAAAAAGTCCAAATTTGCTTATTGGTTTTACATTTTCAAAATCTAACCGTACAATGGCAAAATCTTGTGTATTTACATACATAGTTCCTTTAAAGTCTTTCCCGCCTTTAGGAGTGAATTTTAAAATATAAACAGTCATTTGATTAATTACCGTATAATTGTCTAAGGTAAATTTATACCTGCTGGATTTATCTAATACATCAATTTTACTATCTTCTTGAAAAACTAATTGCTTGTATAAATTAGCTATTTGATTGCTTATTTGTTCTTGAAAGTCTAAATCCCCTTCTTTGTTTTTCTTTTCTAGGGCTACTTTAGCTTCTTCATTTTCTTGAAGGATAGAATCGACTTGCATTTTAGTACTAAAGAATCCTGATTTTATTTTTAAATAAGAATCTTTTTTTATGTTTTCATTAAATATAGCTTCTAACTTTTTTCCTATTCCCTCTGCCGATATATCGTTATTCTTATCGTATAACTCTGCAGCTTTATTAATATTTAGCTTATAATTATTATAATCTCCATATAAATCTGCAACAACCTCTTTATAATAAGAGGATTTTTTTGGAATTATCCTTGTAATACTATCCATGAGCTCTTTGTTTAACTCTTTAATAGTAGAATTTTTAAATCCAAAGTCCATCTTTTTCATATTACCAATATCAGATTGACGAAAGAAAACTTTCTTTTTTGTTAAATTAGAAGCATAGTTATTATCTAAGTTATCTTTAACTCTTTCAATAATCTCTTTAGTAGTGAGCACCTCAGTAGTTAAAAATACTTCTTTAAGTTCGTAAAGCTTAGGAATCAATGGTATTATTATCCCTTCGTTTTCTTTAAAGACAACTCCTTTTGTTTCATATCCCATGTAAGATATGTAAATAGAATCTTGAGGTTTTTTAACATTTTCCA
>CEWR01159024.1_pt1 | contig 14836 bp, 10 predicted proteins | sample 356321 | NCBI WGS metagenome assembly CEWR01 (sample SAMEA2621551, study PRJEB7988) | marine metagenome | biome: marine biome (ENVO:00000447); feature: mesopelagic zone (ENVO:00000213); material: "saline water (ENVO:00002010), including plankton (ENVO:xxxxxxxx)" | depth 790 m
TCCAGCTAGAAGAGCATTTATAGAGTTTTTAGTAGAAGCGGATAATGGCGACACATTATTTCACAGTGGAGCTATCCAGAATGACTTCGAAGTTTATGGCCAGAATGCTACCTACGAACCGCATTACACGCAGATAACCTCTGAAGACCAAGTCCAAATTTATGAAATGGTCATAGGAGATGTGAATGGAGATGTGACCACGGTGCTAGAGAGAGCAGATGAATACATAAAAGACAATAGACTCACTCCTAAAGGATTTACGATGTCTCATGAGGTCTACGATACTACTATAGTCGCGGGAACTGCCCTACTAGACACTAACTTTAATTTTGAAGACGGAGAAGAAGGAAGCGGGTCAGACAGAATCATATACAAAGCTCCTATGAACGGCTATGAAGGCAATGTGAACGTTACGGCTCGTATGCATTACCAGTCTGTCCCTCCTAAGTGGAATGCGGAGATGTTTATGTTCACCACTCCCGAAATAGATTCTTTCAGAGAAATGTATAACACCGAAGGAGCTGACCCAGTTATGATAAAAGAAGTCACAGCCGCTACCTTCGTTCAATCTACAGGAAACATCAACTCAAGTAAATCTGGTTTCGTGGTTTTCCCTAATCCCTTGAGAGAAGGTGATTTAATAACCGTGACGAGCAGTTCATTTATCCAGCGTATAGAGATTTATAGTTTATCTGGAAAACTGGTTCATTTAGAGTCAGCGCTAAAGAATAAAACAGTAGAAATCTCATCTGATTTTTCAGCTGGAGGTTATTTGATGAACATCATTACGGCAAGCGGAGAAAATCATGTGCAGCAGTTTATAGTTAGATAGAGTTATAAGCGTAGCAAAATAACCTCATCCTTCTCTGCGTTATTCTTCAGTAATCTCATCTAAATGAAATATGCACTTGTTACGCTTACTCTTTTTGGAGCGCTTAGTTTTTCATGCTTAAATGGCACCAAACCGTCTGCTGAAGAAAAGATCTCTACGCAAAGTGATTCATCTATAAACGAATCTGGAAATTCCATAGAAAGTAGATTCATATGTCCAGCAGGGTATACAAGAATACTTGCAGAACCCTCCTCATTCGTTTCTTACCTTAGAAATTTACCGCTAAAAAAGTACGGTTCTCCAGTCACACTATTCGATGGCTCTTTAAAATCAAATCAGCAGGCACATTTAAGTGTCATAGACTTACCCATAGGAAAAAGAGACCTTCATCAATGCGCAGATGCAGTTATGAGACTCAGAGCAGAATATCTATTTAACTCAGGCCAATTTGAAAAGATCCATTTTAACTTCACGAATGGGTTTAGGGCTGATTTCTCCACTTGGAAAGCAGGAAATAGAATATCCGTATCTGGCAATACTGTAACATGGAAACCGAGCACTTCTTCGAATGGAACATCTGAGTCTTTTTGGAAATATTTAGAAATGGTTTTTTCTTATGCTGGAACAGCTTCTCTAGATAAAGAGTTGCCCTCCAAGTCTTTTTTAGAAATGAGAGAGGGGGATTTACTTATCCAAGGAGGATTCCCAGGTCATGCGGTGATCGTGATCGATATGTGCGAAAACGAAACTACAGGAGAGAAAATGTACATGTTGGCTCAGTCATACATGCCAGCCCAAGAAATTCACGTATTAAAAAATCCATCAGAAGATGAACTCACTGTATGGTATGAACTAAACGAAAATGAAACAATCAGAACCCCTGAACGGTCTTTTTCTAAAAATGACCTGAAATCATTCTAGTCTATCAACTCATTCAAAGCAGTAAACTTCCAATCTAACCTCATATCTGCCGTTATTTGGAAAACCAGCACTGAATCCGCAGAAGATTCATTATTCACTCCATTGGCTAAAAAATTTATTCCATTTTTGTCTTTGAATTCAAATGTTTTTCTTCTGGTTTCTGCATCTCCAGCCAAACAAATAACATCCAGACCTTTTTCTCTATAGTCGCTAAGAATAGGATAGATCTTCTCCATAAAATCATTCGGAAATAAGCACCAGTCAGCATGCTCACAAATCTCTACATTACTCACCGATTCATCCAGACCTTTCATCTCAGGATGCTTCTAAGTCCAATATAAATAATGGGTTAGGACAACTAAATGCTTGGTATTCTTCAAATCCAAATCTCTTAATTTATCTGCAAAATAATCACTGTCAAACGGATCATCTGTCATAAAATAGTCCAATGTTACAAAAGCGGTAATTCCCTTTTTCACAATCCTAAAAGGCTCTCTTTCCTCAATAGAAGCCATTAACAACTCCAAACTATCATCATCATGATTCCCCTTTACCCAAATAGAATTAGAATCTAGAAAACCAAACGTGTCACAAGCTCTTTTCAGTCTCTCATCCTCTTTAGAGGTTTGGCATAATACATCTCCACCATGAATTCGAATATCATAATCTCCCCAGTTTATCTGAGAAAACCGTTCATCCACTCTATCCTCCCCTACTCCAGTGCATAATCTAGTGTGAGAAACATAAATAAACTTAGAGGTCTCGAACTGTGAATCATAGTGGTCAGAGGAGGAGCATCCTTCTATAAATGCTATTGATATCACTAAAAAAATCCATTTCATAAGACTACTTTTTTAGGTTCTTTAAAAACTCTGCGAATGATTCCGCTATCTGCTTTCTGTTAAAGTTTTCAATCACAAATTTCCTCCCGTTTTCGCCTAGCTCATATCTCAGCGATTTATCGGAAATGAATTTCTCAATCGCCTTTATTAATTCAGTGCTATTTTCAGGTTCGTAGAACAGTCCTGCTTTTCCCTGTTCGATAAATAATGCTTTAGCTTCTCCATCCACACCCAGCAGCAATGGCTTTTTCAGTGCTAAGTTTTCAAAAATCTTACTTGGAATAGCCCCCAAAAATAATTTTGATTTTTTTAAAGGGACAAACGCTAGATCAAACGTAGCTATCACCTCTAACATTTTTTCTTTAGGAAAAGAACCTATAAACATAATATTCTGAAGGCCTTCTGCTTTAACCATTTCTTGGAGACTGGATAACACAGGCCCTGACCCCGCTAATAGAAACAGTACATCTTGGTTACTTAGAACTTTAGCTGCGCTAATAATGATTTCTAAGCCCTGAGCATGCCCTATAATTCCAGCGTAGCCTATTACTAAGGTTTGGCCGTTTATTCCATACTCTTTCCTTAGTGATGGGGTTAAAGAAAAGTCGCGTTCTATCAATTCAGCATCTACTCCATTCGGAAACCAATAAATAGGCTTCTCGGGGAATCTGGATTGAATATCTTCTACTATACCCTGAGTTTGACCACATATCGCAGTAGACTTTTTATAAATCCACTCCTCTAATAATGTAGTAATTCTAATAATGAATTTATTCTTTATCAGCCCCAGCTCTTCAGCACTTTTAGGCCATAAATCAGAAACATTAAATACCAGTGGAGTTCTTTTAATTCTAGAAATGAGTACCGCGGTTATCCCTAAAAACAATGGTGGAGACTCGCAGATAATGACTTCACTGCGTTTCATATTCACCAACATCCTGAAAAAACTAGTGGCACAAAATGAAAAGTAATTCATAAGCCTAAAAATAATAGAGGGATTCTTAGAGACAAAAAGCCATGACCTGTAAACCTTCACTTCATCTATAACTTCTGAAGAGCGCCATTTCTTTTTATACCCCTCACCTACTTCCATATTTGGGTAATTCGGCATACCCGTGAAAACAGTCACATCATAACCACATGCTATCATGTTTTTAGACAGACTATGGAGCCTGTTTTGAGGAGCCCCAGTCTCTGGAGGGTAATACTGTGTAAGAATGGCGAGTTTTGACATTGCTACGCGAAAATAACTTTCCTAAAAGAAACTCTCCTACCTAAAACGACTGAATTACATATAAGAAAATCCGCTTATGTTATTTTCCTCTGCTCATTCAGAATAAATAGAAATCTACATTTATCAATTCTTATGAAGAAAACGCTCATAACCGCTGGCTAATCTATATCTTCGCACCCGCAAAAAAGAGAACAATTTTATGGATAATAAGTCCACTATCGGCTTTATAGTATCATGCTTGGTACTATTCGCAGCTTACACATTTTTATTTTCACCTTCAGAGGAAGAAATAGCTGCACAGCAAAAAGAGCAAGCTCGGCTTGACAGTCTGGCTCAAACAGAACAAGTACAGCCTATTATCACCCAAGATGATTTAGGCAGAAACACTACTGAAATTGAGGAATTTACAGGCTCTAACGACCCTAGTGATTCTAATTATGTAATTCCAGCGGTGCAAAACAAAGACATCGTTATCTCTAACGGAAACTGGGATTTAACTGTAGGAACTAAAGGTGGCCTTCCAAAAAGACTTGTATTAACTGATGGTTATGTAGCTTATCAAGATTCTTCTCCTGTAGAATTATGGGATGCTAACTCTCCTCAGAGTTCAATGAATATTAGTTTCGAACATGGAGGAAAGACCATCAATACTAAAGATTTATTCTTCTCGCCTTCTAAAGAAAGTTTTTCTGTTACCGATACCTCTAGCATTACATTCAGTTCAGATTTAGGTGCAGGTTCTAAAATAGAGATCAACTATGCGGTTTATCCGAACAGTTATGACACAGACGTAACGGTTAACCTGGTGAATGCAGGTCGTGCTGGTTCTAAAGTTCTATTGGATTGGAATACGGCAGCTCTTCACCAAGAAAAAGGAATCTATAACGAACAACTTCACTCTAGTGTATTCTTTAAAACATTCGAAGATGGGCGAGATTATTTAGGAGAGTCTAGGGATAATGAGGAGGAGTTAGAAGACAAGCTTAACTGGATAGCACACAAGCAGAATTATTTCTCTGTAATCGCTATTTCAGAAGCAGGGTTTGGCAAAGGTGGATTTGTAAGAAGTTATCCGGCAGATACAGAAGCAGACACTATACACTCTACTTACTACGAGACTAGAGTAGCACTTACTAATAACCATACGGGAAACGGTGCGCTTCCTTTCAAACTATTTATGGGACCGAATGATTTAGAGATTTTAACTGCTCTAGATGTTCCAGATCTTGTTAAAATTCCAGATTACGGTTGGACCATTTTTGGATGGGTAAACAGAGCCCTAATCGCCCCATTCTTTAACTGGATGAATGCTAATCTAGCATTAAGTGCTGGTCTCTTAATATTCCTTTTAACGCTGGTAGTAAAAACTGTGCTATTTCCAGTACAATGGAAAAACTACATGAACAGTGCTAAAATGAAAGTGCTGAAGCCTGAGATAGATGAGATAAATAAAAAATTCGAAGGGAAAAATGCCATGGAGAAGCAGCAAGCGACCATGGCACTTTACAAACAAACGGGCGTAAATCCTATGGCAGGATGTTTACCAGCATTACTCCAAATGCCTATTCTTTATGCTATGTTCCGTTTCTTCCCCGCCAACATTGACCTAAGACAGAAGTCTTTTTTATGGGCGGATGATTTGGGTTCTTATGATTCTATTCTTAATCTTCCTTTCGATGTCCCTTTTTATGGTGCACATGTAAGTGGATTCACTGTCCTAATGGCTATTTCGATGTTCTTCTACACTAGAATGAGTTCTGGAAACATGCCTCAAAGCACTCAGCCAGGAATGCCGAACATGAAGGTAATCATGAATATTTTTCCAGTGATGATGTTGTTCTTCTTTAACAAGTTCGCTTCTGGTCTGAGTTTATATTACTTCTTAGCCAACGTTTTCTCTATAAGTCAAATGCTCTTCATTAAACGATTCCTTATTAATGAAGAAAGCATTAAAGCTAAAATGGAACAGAACAAAGCTAAGCCTGTGAAAAAGAAGTCTGCTTTTTCTCAACGATTAGAGGATATGCAGAAGGATCAGCAGAGAAAGATGGCTCAGCAAAAAAAGAAGAAATAACTCAATGGATAGAGCATTTACTTACATATCTCTTCTATTACTCTCAATCTCTATTCACGCATGTGGACTAAAGACTGCCAGTAAAAAATCAGACAAAATAGTACAAGATGTTCAATTAGATAGTCTACTAGCTCTAGAAGAGCTAGATTCTCCAAGTATTTTTATTCTTGTAGCCCCTAAGCCACTTATCACTTACCGCAGAACTTACTGCTTCGGGATGTGTCCTGTATTTAAATCTAGCATTTCTCAGGAAGGACTAGTTAGCTATGAAGGAATAAACTTTGTAGATAAAATGGGAAAGTATGAAGCTATGCTCACAGCGGCCCAAAAAGACTCCATTATTCAAAGAATTCATGACGTAAACTACTTCAGCCTCGACAGCATATACGATAATGAGTACGTTATGGATCTTCCTTCAGTAATTTCATCTGTAAATCTCGAAAGGAAGTCTCACAAGGTTCTAGACAGATACGAAAGTCCCAGAGAGTTAAACAAATTATATAAGGAGTTGGACGACACCTTTGCTACGCTGGAATGGAAGCCGGCCATAGAAACAGAATAAATTTTACCAAATAAATAAATGAATCCAATGAAAAAACTGCTCATACTATTAATAGCCGTTACTTCTTTTTCAGCTGTTAAAGCAAATGAAGGAATGTGGTTAGTGAGTCTTTTAAATAAGATGAACGAAGCCGAGATGAAAGGATTAGGTCTTAACTTATCTGCTCAAGATATTTACGACATCAATAACGCTAGTCTTAAAGATGCCATTGTACGTTTAAATTATGGTCAATGTACTGCCGAGATGATTTCTGATCAAGGTTTAGTCCTTACGAATCACCACTGTGCTTACGATGCTATCCAAACGTTAGCTATTCAAAACGGAGACGATTACCTAACCAAAGGTTTCTGGGCTTATGAAAAAAACCAGGAAATGCCTATAAAAGACTTTGTAGTTTCTTTCCTTGAGAGAATAGAAGACGTATCGGCAAGAGTACTAGAAGGTATTGATCACACTACTCCAGAGGCGGATAGAGCAGCTTTAATAGCTGAGCGTAGCAAAGCCATTATGGAGGAATCTACTAATGATGGAATGTATGAAACTGAAGTGAAGTCATTCTTTTATGGAAATGAGTTTTACTTAATGGTTTACAAAACGTTTAGTGATGTACGATTAGTAGGTAATCCACCAGAAGCTATAGGAAAGTTTGGTGGCGACACTGATAACTGGATGTGGCCTAGACATACTGGAGATTTCTCTATGTTAAGAATATATGCTGATGCAGACAATAACCCAGCTGGATATAGCGAATCTAATAAGCCTTACGCACCTAAGCATCACTTACCTGTAAGTGCTCTAGGAGTAGAGGAAGGAGACTATGCTATGATCATGGGCTATCCTGGATCTACTGACAGATATTTATCTTCTTTTGGAGTTCAGCAAGCTATAGATGTAGCTAATCCTGCTGTAGTAGAAGTAAGAGATTTAAAATTAAAGACAATGAAGTCTCACATGGATGAAGATCCTCAAGTGAGACTAATGTATGCGAGTAAATATGCTGGAGTAGCCAACTACTGGAAATACTTCATAGGTCAGACTAAAGGACTTAAAAGACTAAATGTTTATGGTCAAAAACAAACTATAGAAAAAGAATTCCAGCAGTGGGCTAATGCTGATGGAGAGAGAAAAGAAAAGTATGGTTCTGCATTAAAAATGATGGAGGATTATTACACTGCCACTACGCCTTATGTAAAAGCTGACAAGTATCTAGTAGAAGCTGGAATAACAGGAGCAGATATCGTGCTTAAGGCATGGAGAATGGGTAACGGAATTCAGCGTTCTTATGATGCTGAAGCTAAAGAATTTCCTGCAGACAAGTTAGCTGGACTAACAGCTCAGGGAGAAGGTTCTTACAGTGAGTATAACGAGATGTTAGACAAAGACCTTTTCGTGAAGGTGATGACTATGTACATGAAGAATGTTCCTGCTGACCAAACCCCAGCTATTTTCCAAACTATCAATGGTAAGTACAAAGGAAACGTACAGAAATTCGCGGATAAGATGTATGACAAATCTATCTTCGCTAACAAAGAAAACTTCGATGCTTTCATAGCTAAACCTAAAATGAAAACTTTAGAGAAAGATCTAGCGTGGCAATTTGCTGGTTCTGTGATCGCTCTTTATAGAACTGGTTTTGGTGATGCTGACCCTGTGGCTTATGATAAGAGTTATAGATTATTCGTAGATGGTTTAAGAAAGATGAATTCTTCTAAAAACTATTCTCCAGACGCTAACTCTACTATGAGAGTAACTTATGGTTCTGTTCAGGATTACTTTCCTGCAGATGCTAAGCATTACGATTACATTACTACTCACAAAGGAATTTTAGAAAAAGAAGACCCTTCTAATCCTGAATTTATAGTTCCTAGTAAACTGAAAGAGCTTATCGAAAACGAAGATTTTGGAAGTTATGCAGATGCTAATGGAGACTTAATAGTATGCTTCCTTACGGATAATGATATTACTGGAGGGAACTCTGGAAGTCCTGTAATTAACGGAGACGGTCATTTGATTGGATTAGCTTTCGATGGTAACTGGGAAGCTATGAGTGGAGATATCGCTTTCGAGCCAGAACTTCAGAGAACTATTTCTGTAGATATTAGATATGTGTTATTTATCATAGACAAGTTTGCAGGAGCTACTAATCTTATAGAAGAAATGGATCTCGTAACAGAACGTAAAACTGTTATGCCGGAACCAGCTTTAGAGATGGCTCCAGTAGAAGATGGAGAGATTCCAATGATGGACTAAATGAGAGATTAAGTCTCTCAGCATAAAATATTTTAAAGCCGTTTGACCAAAATCAAACGGCTTTTTTTTGTACCTATATTTAACGCTATTGAATAAAACTGCCTTATACATTATTCACACCGCTGAGCCAGCAGAAGCCTCTCTTTTGACAGAGTATTCGATTAGTACTTCACTGAAGTACTTGAAGCTGTATAACGTAAATAAAGCGCTGAGAGGAAGTGGAGGCTATGTGCATAGCTTTAATCTCACTGGGTGGAATGGAACTGGCTACGTTATAAAAAACGACTAGAGTAAGGTAGAGAAATGAGTACTCCATAACCACGCGCTAACACAGCTAGAAAAAAACGCATTACACCATGGAAGTATTCCATAGTGTTTCTGAATTCTTTTATAAGATCTACACATTTGAGTACCCTTCCTACAGCGACTAAGCAAAGGACTGGAATAGAACAGGATCAGACGTTTAGGTAATTAAGTAATTTATCACAGGGTGAGCTTAAACCTCCTTATCCAACGTACTAGTAACCACATAATATCTAGGGTCTTCTACAGACTCTTCTATCATTTGACCGAAATTCTCATTTCCTTTAAGTAATAGCGTTTTACAGTCTGGGCTTAGGTGAGTAAGTTTAATCTTCTTTCCTAAAGCTTCATATTTCTCTGCTATAGTCTTAATGGCTTCCATCCCTGAATGGTCTGAAACCTTAGATTCTATAAAGTCAATTTCCACACTGTCTGGATCTCCAGCAGGATCAAACTTAGCATTAAAATTCTGCACAGAACCGAAGAATAATGGTCCCCAAATCTGGTACACTTTAGTTCCATCTTCTTTAGTGCTTTTTCTAGCTCTAATCATTGTAGCATTTTTCCATGCAAATACCAGAGCAGACATGATTACACCTGCGATTACCGCTATGGCTAGATCTTGCCACACTGTAATAGCAGAAACTGCTATTAGCACGAATGCGTCTGGTCGTGGAATTTTATGAAGAATCCTTAAGCTACTCCAAGCAAAAGTTCCTATCACCACCATAAACATCACTCCTACTAGCGCTGCAATAGGAATTTTATCTATCACAGGGGCTCCTACTAAAATGAACACGAGAAGTGCCAGTGCAGCAGATATCCCTGAAAGTCTGCCTCTTCCTCCTGAGTTTACATTGATGATCGACTGGCCTATCATGGCACAACCTCCCATTCCTCCGAAAAATCCATTTAAAATATTAGCACTACCCTGGGCTACACATTCTCTGTTTCCGCTTCCTCTAGTTTCTGTTAACTCATCCACCAAATTCAGTGTCATTAACGATTCTATAAGCCCTACCGCTGCTAGAATGAAAGCAAAAGGCAACATGAACAACAGGTTAGAACTCGTGTATAAAGCTGGATTTAAGACATCAAATCTAAACGCTGGAAAACCTCCACTTACTCCACCCTGCTGACCATCTGGTAACCCGTCTGTAATAAATGAACTCACTGTAGCTGTATCTATATGTCCAAATATAACAATCCCAGTTACCGCAGCTATAGCTACCAAAGCCGAAGGGATTTTCTTAGTCAGTTTAGGTAGAAAGTGCATAATGGCCATAGTCAATGCCACCAATCCGAGCATAGTCCACATTTCTGGACCTTGTAGCCATTCTGTAATAAATCCGTTTCCTTCTTCTTTTGGTAAAGCGATTTTAGCTCCGTTTTCTAAAACAGGTTTTCTAAACATTCCAGCCTGAGCTAGAAAAATGACAATGGCCAATCCATTAACAAAACCCATCATTACAGGATGAGGAATCAACCTTACGAATTTACCTAGTTTAAATAATCCCGCAGAAATTTGGATAATTCCTACCATAAATAACGTGACTAGAAGAAATAACAATCCTCCGTTTTCTATTCCCTGTGCAGCTCCCATAAGCTCTCCACCTTTAATAAGCGCTATCATTACTACAGCTGTAGCTCCTGTAGCTCCAGAGATCATTCCTGGTCTACCACCGAAAAGAGCAGTCACTATTCCCATCATAAAAGCTCCATACAATCCTACCATAGGAGACAACCCTGCTACGAAAGCAAATGCTACTGCTTCTGGAACTAATGCTATAGCTACCGTTAAACCAGATAGAATATCGTCTTTGGGACTGAATGTGAAATTTCTTAGTGCGTGCTTTATCATAGGGATTACTTACGTGAAAAAGCGTGCAAAAATACTGTTTATAAAAAGCATACGAGAAATCCCCCTCAGTTAATTCTAATTCTATAAACCCTGAAGCTATTTTTAATAGCTAATTTCTTACTGTTTATGCCTCAACTTTTAGACAGGAAAAGAATTCACCGCTTTCTTTAGGTGAACTAACCTAGTGAGTAGTGACTCGAGGTTATCCAACTGTAGCATATTCGCTCCATCAGAGAGGGCTTTGCTTGGGTCTGGGTGTGTTTCTATAAACAGTCCATCTGCTCCTGCGGCTATAGCACTTTTAGCTATGGTTTCTATGAGTTCTGGCTTTCCTCCTGTTACACCAGAAGATTGGTTAGGCTGCTGCAAAGAATGCGTTACATCCATTACCACTGGAGCGTATTCCTTCATCACTGGAATTCCTCTCATGTCCACCACTAAATCTTGGTAGCCAAAAGTGGTTCCTCTTTCTGTAATCCACACATTGTCATTTCCTGAATCTTTTACTTTATTCACTGCAAACTGCATAGACTCTGGCCCTAAAAACTGGCCTTTTTTTATGTTCACAAACTTGCCTGTTTTAGCAGCCGCAACCAGTAAATCTGTTTGTCGGCATAAGAAAGCAGGGATTTGTAACACATCTACATAATCTGCAGCGCGCATAGCTTCTTCTGCTGTGTGAATATCTGTAACTACAGGCACATTTAATTCTGCGCTCACCTCAGCCAAATAACTCAATGCCTTTTCATCTCCTATTCCCGTGAATGAATCTATTCTGCTTCTATTTGCTTTTCTATATGACCCTTTGAATACAAATGGAATCTCTAAACGGTCAGTGATTTCTTTTATTCGCGTAGCAATACTAAACACCAATTCTCTGCTCTCAACGGCACATGGCCCGGCTAGTAGAAAAAAGTTATCTGAAGATGCGTGGTTTATTTTAGTTGGAAGGTTCATGGTGTTTGTCTAAATGTTCTGGCTATTCCGAAACGGGCACTTCTGCCTTTTCCGCTTTCTATAAATGCGCCTATTAAATTTCTGGTAGTGAGGTAAAAACGCCAATTCTTTAAATTCAAATGTGCTCCGGCATTCATTCTGAGCCCACCGTATCCACCGTAGCTAAGACCTACATTATACCCCACCTTGTCTGACTCATTATGGAGGTAATTCACTCCTAAATCAGCGGTATGGTCAGTAAAAAAACGTTTTCTTACAGAGAATCCTATGTGGTCACTTTTATTAATTCGGTGAAAATAGTTCGCGTTTATATCCAATGGCATCCATACCGTTTTGGTCTTTTGCTCATCTGTATATGCTAGAGAATCCTCTAGGGTAATAGTGGTAAATGGATTGTCTGAAGAGAACAGTTCATTTACATTTACTCCACTGTAATTCCACGAGCTGTCTGCTTTTAATTGTCTAGTTCTATCATTTAACTGAACAGCACCTATATTTCTAACCTCTATAGAGAATAAATCTTTGTTCTCTCTGAGCTTCATATTATACCTCCCATTAAGCGTAATTCCTGCCCCTGAGTTGCTCAGAAAATTTCCTCTTAACGTATCATTGGTAATTACGGTGCCAGTATAAGAGAGCTCCACTTCAGAGGCATCTTCTGCCGTAAAGAGCGCAAACTCTTCTATATCGGAAGAAAAGTAATTTTGTACGTTTATAAGGTTAAAAGAAAGGTAGCTTCCTGTGGACTCATTCATCACACCGAGTCCTGCATACTGATAGTTCATTACTTCAGATGTCATGTTGGACATGTAGAGAGTCTCACCCAACTTGTCTGCGTTTCCTAGAAACACAAGGTGGAAAAAATCTTTAGGGAAAGAGACATACCCATACTGAGCCATCCCAAATTCTAAAAATAGGCTACGGTTCTTCTTAAATAAAATACTATCCGAGAGAGACCTGTAGCGCAATCCTATATCGGCCCATCCACCAAAAGAGTTCTGCCCATCCATGTTTTCCAACATGCCGTTTAATGAGTTTCTGTCTATCCCTCCGCCTAAGACTAGGTTAGTGATTAGGCTATTTTGAATGTTATCTGAGAAGTAATCTACCTCTGTGTTTAATTCCAGCACGTTGTACTTCTCAGTAATAGGCTCATGCGTAAAGTCAAGGACACTCTGTGCTCCAGCTACTCCATACCCTAGAATGAATACTATTAATAGTCTAAATTTCCACGCCATAAGTTACTTTTCCTGTGATGAGAATTTCTATTTTATCTGCCGTAAGCAGTTTTATTTCTTCGCTATTAGTGGTATTGGCTATGACTTTTACTATTAACTCTGAGGCTGCATAAAACTCGTCTAATCTGCTCTCTGTAAGCTCCAGAGTAATGGTATGTTCAGTAGCTTCTCCGTCTACCTCAGGAATAATAGAAGCTTGCCAGAACACCTCTTCCACACCAGGAAGAAACATCTCTACATCGAATCCCAGCTCAAAACCATTTCTAATTACTGCCGTTATCGTGAGTGCCTTTATGTTTTCTTCTCTTTCTAAATCTAAAGCTAAGGTGTCTACCAAGGTCAAGTCCTCTATGCTTGCGCAGAGAGGAAAAGAAATATCCGCTACCATCTGAAAAGGATACTCATCTAGAAAAAAGTCGAATCCTCCAGACACATCGCCCAGCGGATTAAGGACAGCATCTCCCCGCAGAGTTAATCTATTGGGTGTTACAGATAACGCCTCAGCTAAATTAGAAGTCCCATCAAACTCGAATGTAACAGAACTAGGAATAACCGCATCTGCAGTTTCTATGGCTCTAGAAATATTCACGAGATTATATAAATCAGTGGTTTGTAACACTACTTGATTTCCTGTTACAGAATTTAAAGTGGCCAGTTCACTCAGCTGCACCTGTGCATCTACCCCGAAGTTATTTATAAACTCTAAAGAAGCATTTAACTCTCCCAGAGTAACCGTTCCTCCTTGATAAATGAGTGAATCTAACACGATTTCTTCATCTATCTCTCTCTCCCACTGACCGAAGTACCCTCTTAACTCTTCTATCTCTAGCTCTAACAGCTCTAGCTTCACAGTTACTAAGTTAGACCCATAAACCTGAGCCGTATATGCGGGAGACGTAGAAGTAGCTACAGCCAGTTCGCCTGTTAAGGTGTTTCTCTCAATTCCACTGGCTCCAGTAAAGTCCAATGTATACCCTGATATATCTACTATTATTTCATCAGCAAATGGCTCTGCTGTGCTGGCAGGCTCTGTTTGGCCTAACAAGCTTAACGGCTCACCAGCTAATTGGATTCCAGTTAACAGGTAAGTTAAATCTAAGTATCCATCTACATCACTTTCGAAGACTACTCTTAGGCTTCCAGACTTTACTTTTCCATAGCGTAGCAATGCCCCATCCAGATTAAAATCAAAATCTTCATCTAAGGTGAAAATATTAGTGCCATTTTCAAAGGGTAAAGGTCCTAAGCCTATTCCTGGAGTATAATCTGCTTCTAAAAGCGTATCTCCAAGGTTTATTAGTTCATTTAAATCCAGCGGTACTAAGGTGTCGTAATAATGAACTTCTAACACTTCTCCGTCTAATTGGAGGTAGTCATTATCATTTTCCAGATCATGAAAGCTAAGTTCTCCTTTAGCTATCGGGAAGGCGAATTCAGGCTCCCAAGTAGTATTTCCTCTATTACAACTGGATAGAAATAATATGAAACAAACAAAACTGAATACTGAAATAATGTTTTTCATTAGCTGGTAAAAATAAGTAGGATTACTGGTATGAGTACAAACTACTCGTCTATTCTCCTAATGTAAATTAGCGCGCTATACAGCGATACTAGAATAACAGGTAGTAGAGATTCATTAAGATCTTGAGCTAAAAATGTCCAAGACATTAGAGTTATCACGACTATCCCCGAATATATCTGGAGCCATATTTTTCTAGAAAACTTAATAAAAGGAAGAATCAAGTTCAGTGGAGAAGCCCAA
>CEWR01067869.1_pt1 | contig 14832 bp, 12 predicted proteins | sample 356321 | NCBI WGS metagenome assembly CEWR01 (sample SAMEA2621551, study PRJEB7988) | marine metagenome | biome: marine biome (ENVO:00000447); feature: mesopelagic zone (ENVO:00000213); material: "saline water (ENVO:00002010), including plankton (ENVO:xxxxxxxx)" | depth 790 m
CTGGTGAGTGGCAACAAATAGAAATTCCTTTAAAAAAGATGTATCACTCCTTAAGAGGAAGAAAACTTGATAAGCCCAATTTTGAAGGGGAATCTATTGAAGCAGTTATCTTTTTAATAGGAAATAAAACAACAGAGGATTTTAAACTATTGATAGAAAAAATAAAATTAGAGTAAACCTTACCCAAAAATTAGTTTTATAAATTATTACCCATTGCTACAAAAAGGTTGTATTGAGTTAAATTGTATCGAATTACAGCATTTGTATAAGCCAATCTTGCTTTTAAATAGGCTTGTTGCATTTGAAATACTTCTAAAATCTTAGCTGTTCCTAATTGTTGCCTTTCTAGACTTTGTTGTAGTCCTTTTTTAGAAAATGTTTGAGCATCTTCAGCTAATTTCAATATAGTGGTATAGAGTATTAATGTTTGTTTGGATTCAATAACCTCCTGATTAATATGATTTTTAGTTTGTTCTAATTTTATTTGAGAAAGTGCAATTTTAGATTGGTATATCTTATTCATTCCACCAAAGCCAAGCTCTGCTAAGGGTATTTTCCACATCAATCCAAAATTCAATACACCTTGGTTTGCTAAAGGACTAACAGGCTTTCCAAACACACCAATATTTGTACCTGCCTGTATACTTGGTATTAACAAGCCTGTAGTATATGTTTTTTTCTCTACCACTAAAGACTGCTCATACAATTCTAAGTACTTTACTTCTGGTCTTTTTTTATAGGTATCCTCTAAAGATGTTTCTACAACATTAAGAGCTAAGGTTGTTAAAACAGTATCGGCACATACTAATTGAGTTGTAGGTGCAATATTTAACTGCTCCTGTAATAGGCTTAAACTGGTAACAAAAGCAATTTTAGCTTCTAATGCTTTAGTTTGTAAGTAGCTGTTATTAGATTTGGCTAACAACAAATCAGATTCATACGTTAAACCTGCATCAACTCTAATAGTTATCTGATCTACTATATTTTTTGATTGTTTAACTAACTCTTGATGAGCAATCATCTCTAATTGAAATTGCAAACTGTTGTAATACAATTTAATATTTTTTAATAGAACCTCATTTCTTTTGCTTTGTGTTAAATGCATGCTTGCTTCTAAGCGCAAACTACTCGCTTTAGCTTTAAATATATGATCTCCTACATCCAACATAACATTTAAACCTAAACCAGCCCAAAAATTTTCTGTTGCTAAACCATCAAAAAACCTGCCATCTGTATTCATAGCTGTACCCCATAAGTTATGCGTTTTTGCTCCAGTATAAATTTCTGGTAGCCACCAACTTTTAGCCTGTTTACTTTCTGCTAAAGCTAAATTCTGAAGCTCATTATACTCTTTAATAGTCAGGTTACTTGCCCCTCCTATTTTTAATACATCCTCTAATGTAATTGCTTGTTTATCTTGCGAGTAACCAGCAAAGTGCATCAAAAAAATGATTCCTAAGAGTACTATTTTATATATTTTCATATTTCTATTTCCCTAAAACAACATTAACAATACTTCCTTCTTTTACCAATCCTTTACCTTCTGAAATAACTTGCGATCCCTCATTAACCTCATTACTCATTACCTCAAAATACTTGGTGTTTGAAAGTCCTTTTTTAATTGGTATTCTACTAACCTTTTTATCTTTTACTAATAATAAAAAGTACTCGCTTTTTACAGCAATTAAACATTCTGTAGGAAGTGCTAATTTATAATCGCTCGATTTTAGTTGAATACTAACTTGAGCAAACATTCCCCCTTTTATTTTACCCTCTTTATTCGGAATATCTATTTCAACTTTCATTGTTTTAGAATCATTATCCAGTGCATTTGCCATTCTGGTAATTTTGGCAACATAAGGTTCTCCGGCTATTTCTGTTAATTCAATTTTAGCTTCCATACCTACGTTAATATTATCAATATCGGTTTCTGGTAATGCAATAGTTAAGCGGATGGTTTCTAAATCCATTATTTCAAAAATAGGCGTTGCATTTGTGCTACTAATCCCACTCTGAATCAATGCTCCCTCATCAACCATTCGCTGTGAAATAATGCCCGAAAAAGGTGCTTTAACAGTTAAAAAACTTACTCTGTTAGCAGTTGCTAGATATTGCGCATTTGCCATTAAATAAGCTGCTTCAGTATTTTCTAAATCTTGAGTAGTTGTTAAAGCTGGTGTTTTTTTATACACTTTTTTTAATCTGTTATATGCTGATTCTGTTACTTCTTTTTGAACTCTATCTTTTTCTAATAATCGCGTTAATTCTGGATTTTGTAAAAGTGCTAATACATCTCCTTTTAGAACTTTATCTCCTATATCCTTTTTTAAAACTGCCAAATACCCACCTTCCATTGCGTGAATTTTAACTTGTTTATTTGGAAGTGCATTCCCAATAATTTTTAATTCAGATGTAAAAGATTTTACAAAAGGGTTTACCACCTTAACGGTTTGTATTTTTGTATTAATATCACTTACTCCTTTTTCAACTTCTTTATTTCCGCCACAAGATGCAAGAGCAGTTATTAATAGTATATATATAATTTTCTTTATCATTTTTTTTAGTTTTTCGAGTTAAAATTTTGTGATTTTCACCTTATTTAATTTACACATTATCTAATTTATCCTTGGCTATCATTAAATAAAATATTGGAATAATGTATAAGGTTAACAATGTAGCCATTGCTGTACCTCCAATTACTGCAATTGCTAAAGGTACGTTAGCCTCTCCCCCTTCGCCAAATCCTATTGCAGTTGGCAGTAAGCCAAAAACGGTTGTTGCAGCAGTCATTAATACAGGTCTAAATCTATCCGAAGCTCCATTAATAATAGCTTCTCGTTTGTTTATTCCTTCTTTAATTAAAGCGTTTATTCTGTCTATCAAAATATTACCATAAGAAACAGATACTCCAACCATCATTATAATTCCCATAATGGATTGAATGCTTAAATAGGTGTTTGTAGCCCACATTAACCCTGCAATACCAATTATTCCTAATGGAAATGATAAAATGATAATTAATGGTTGTCTAAATGATTTAAAAAGTGGCGTAATAATTAAAAAAGCCAATAAAATTGCGAGTCCTAATCCTAAGCCTAAATTAGAAAAAGATTTTTTCATTACTGCAACTTCCCCTTCAAAATTAACCTCATACCCTTTTGGTAAGGTTTTTCTAAAATTGATAATCCGTTGTTCAATTTTATCAGAAACAGTTCCAATATCTTCTCCTTCAATATTGGCATAAACGTTAAATTCTCTAGATAAATTATGGTGATTAATTTCAACAGGTTGGGTTGTTTCACTAATTCTCGAAAAAAGTTTGTAAGGAACTGGTTTCCCTTTATTACTTGTTGCAATTATATTATCTAAAGTATGTTCTTTATTAATTTCTCCTTCGGGGTAAGTAACTCCAACATAGTAGTGATTACCGTTATTTTCATCAATCCAAAAAGCTTTATTAAATGTAGTTGAAGAATTTAAAGCAGATACTAAATTCTTAATTGCATCTACTGGTTCAACACCCAATTCAGCTGCTTTAACTCTATCAATATCCATTTCTTTTGTTGGCTGGTCTAGTCGTTGTAAAATTCTAACATCTCTTACCGAAGAAATTTCATTGATGGTATCTCTTAATCGTTCTGATAAGGCTCTTAACACTTCTAATTTATTTCCTTTTACCTGAACATCAATTGGCGAAGATTTTCCTTCGTTTAATGCCGCAGTAATTAAGCCTCCAGTATTAAAACTAATTTCTACTCCAGGAATTTCTTTGTGAAAACGTTTTCTTAAAGTAGGCACATAACTTTCTGTTGGTTGTTCATGCCCTTCTTTTAATTGAATTTTAATAAAAGCATCTTGTGTTCCAGAGTTGGGCGTATAAGCAGCTGGCAAATCATAAAAAACACCAATATTAGATACCATTTGAGATAAATCTTTGTTCAATTCTTCTTTAATAATTACCTCCATTTTTTCAATGGTTTTTTCGGCAAGTCGTAAAGGAGTTCCAGATTCTGTTCTCACTTGAATCTCCATCTGACCAACATCTGTTTTCGGAAATAATTCGTATCCCAAATTCATTAAAACAAATAGAGATGCAACAAAAACTCCTATGGTAGTCAATAAAATTGACTTTTTAATGTTTAGTGCTTTTACCAAACTTCTTTGATAAGAGGTTCTTCCCCTCTCAATTAATTGTCTAAATCCTCCTAAAAGTCCAGTTGATTTAGCCTCTACCTCTTTAGATTTAGGTAAATAGTCTTTAAAAAAATAAGCTGCGGCTAGAGGAATAAGCGTTAACGAAAAGATGTAAGAACCTAACATTGCTCCAGCAACGGTTATTGCTAATGGAGAAAATAAATCTTTAGCAATCCCTTCTAAAAATAAGGTGGGAATAAATACTACAACAATTACTAAAGTGGAAGCTAAAACAGGCATCGCAACTTCAAGAGCTGCATCCATAGAAGCTTTAGTGGAGTTTTTACCCATTTGCAAATGCCTATCAATGTTTTCTAAAACAACAATAGAATTATCTACCAACAACCCTAAAACTAGAGCAATTCCTCCTAATGTAATTGCGTTAATTGATTGACCTGTAACAGATAAAACAATAAAAGCAGTCATCACAGAAAGTGGTAAACTGATGGACACGATTAATGCCGATCGAAAGTTTCCGAGAAATAGCACCAAAATAATAATCACTAAAATCAAACCACTAATTCCCGCAAAAGTCAATCCAGAAATAGAGCTTTTAACATAAGAAGATTGATCAAAAATCACATTTAACTTAACATCTTCTGGCATTCTATCCATTAACATTGGTAAAGCCTTTTTTACTGCTTCAACCGATGCAATAGTATTTGCTCCCTGTCGTTTAAAAATAGGAAGATAAACTTGTTCTTTTCCGTCAATTCTAACAATATTAGTTTGAATGGCACTTGCATCAGAAGCAACACCAATATCTTTTATAAAAATAGGAACGCCATTTTTGTGGGTAATAACAATATCATTAAATTCTTCCACATTTTTAATAGTTCCTTGAGCATCAATAGCATAAGTTAAGTTTCCGATATTCGCAATTCCTGAAGGAATCATCGTAGTATTTTTTAGAATAGCATCACTAATTTCTGTTTGCGAAATTCCAAAAGCCTCTATTTTTAATGGATCTACATAAATGTAAATTCTTCGTTTAGAACCACCATAAGCAGCAGGAGCAATAATTCCTTTTACTCCGCTTAACATTTGTCTAACCGAATAATAAGCTAAACCATATAGTTCTTTTCCGTTTCTAACATCACTACTAACGGTTAACAGCATTAATGGTTTTGATGCCGTTGGATCAAACGGTTGAACCATTGGAGGAAGTGTTCCAGGAGGCTGGTAATACATATCAGACATGGCATAAGAGGATGTATTTGCCATTGCCTCAGCTGCTTCAATATCTTCTTGATAATAATTAGTAACAATACTAACTCCCATCAAACTTTTAGACTCTTGTTTTAATATTCCGTTAGATTGACCTGTCCAACGTTCCATTCTACTGGTAATGTCTTTTTCTACTACTTCGGCTGGCATTCCCGGATAAAGGGTAAGAATTTGCATTGCCGATTTTTTAAATTGAGGTAAAATATCTACCGCCATTCTTGGTACCATAACAAAAGACATAACTGCCACCAAAATAGCAAATACGATAATTATATATGGGTTTTTAAAGGATAAACGAATCATTATTTAGTGTTGTTTAATTTTAATAGACTATTAGAATTTAATATTTAAAGAGGTGTAAAATTTTAATTAAAAATCAATAATTGTAAATCCAAGAAATAAAAAAAAGGAGAAACAAAATTTTACTGCAAAACTATTTTAACAGTATAAGGAATTAAGATTTGGTGGTCCGCGAAGAAGGTTTGTTTCTGTTGGTCCTCCATCATTCTGGAACGATTCAGACATCGGAGGATATTCTTGTAAATAGCTTTCTTTAATAAGGGGTTCGTTATCCAATAAAAAAAAATAATTAGCAGCTATTTCAAATTTTAAAGTAGCTGGTTTTTGATTTGCTAAATCTTTTACAAGCTTGTAGCGAGTATGCTGATCTGCTCGTATTAAATTTCCGGTTTGATAATTTTCATTGTCATGGTCAAAGTCTTTACACGTTCCGTAAAATCGAGTTCCATCATAAGCCTTAAAACAATAATGTGCCTTAAAATTAAATGAATTAACACAGAATAAAGTAAGGATTAGTATAGATATAATTTGTTTCACCGAAATAATTAATTTGAGGCAAACATAAGAAAAATAGGATCAATAGACAAAAAGGAGTCTGCAAAATTATAGCTTTTACAGACTCAAAAAAGCATCAATAAATTTCATTTAACGTCTCATAAATGGCCATTTAAGAATTCTAAGTAATTTCTTTAAAGGAGTAAAATAATAATCTATTAAATGAATAATATCTAAAATGTTTAGTTCGATATGATTGTAAAAATCAGTCTTGCTATACTTTTGGAGTATAAAGTAACTAAAGGGAAGTATCTAATTTTTAGTAAATAAATCTGATCAAGCAAAAGAACATGAGCTAAAAATGAGCTAAAAAAAACTGTGCTTTAAAGTTATAAAGCACAGTCTTTTTAATAGTGAGATAATGGCTCTTAGTTATAATATAAAAAAGGAATATCTATTTTAAATTCGAACTAAATTAGTTTGCTAATAAGATGTTAACTACTAAATTATCTAAACAATTAATTTAATTTTAATCACTTAGTTTACAAGGTCCTATTACAATAAATCTATAATTTTTGAACTTAATGGTTTAGTTGAAGACATAAAGTAATCCAGCATTTTACCATCTTCATCAATTACGTATTTTTGAAAATTCCACTTAACAGAAGCGTCCACTTTTCCATTCTCTTCTTTGTTTGTTAGCCATTTATATAATTTATGCTGGCTTTCTCCTTTTACATCAATTTTTTCTGTTATTAAAAATTTTACTCCGTAGTTCCTTTCACAAAAATTAGCAATTTCTTTTGATGTACCTGGTTCTTGTTTTCCAAACTGATTACATGGTAAACCTATTACAACTAGTTTATCTTTATATTGATCATGCAATTCTTGAAGTTCTTTATACTGAGAAGTAAAACCACATTTTGATGCAACATTAACAAATACTATTTTTTTTCCCTTAAAGCTTGAAAAATCTATTTTACCTCCCTCTAAAGAGTCTATTGAAAAATCTAAATCATATAAAGAAGATGTAATCTGAGCATTAGTTTTTGATTGAAAGCCAAACATAAGTAGAAGTGTTAAAATTGTAGTGTTGAAATATTTCATAATTATCATTTGTTTGTTTAAACAAAACTACTTAAAGTTAAACAAACAATACGAATAGAACAACTAATTAATTATCCTATTTTTTTAATTAACTTTTCATCATTTACAACACTAGTAACCAATAGAATAAAAAACCTTATGACTAAACTCAGAATATAAGCTACTTTAATTACTAAATTTGATCCTTAATTATGGAAACCCATCTCAGTTTAAGAATTGAAAGAATTAATCAATAAAATAAAAAGTAGCATTGAATTAAGCTCAGAAGCTGAAGAATATCTTTATTCTATTTCTAAAGAAAAAACAGTTTCTAAAGGATCTGTGTTAATACAGCAAGGGCAAACAGTAAAAAAAATATTTTTTGTAAATAGTGGTTGTTTAAGATCTTTTTGTATTGATAAAAACGGTAAAGAGCACACACTTCAGTTTGCTATTAAAGATTGGTGGATAAGCGATTATATTGCCATACATAGTGATGAATTGGCTTCTTTAACCGTTGAGAGCCTTACTGACTCAACTATTATTGAAATTAACGAAAAAAAATTGAATAGTATCCATTCACTATTCCCTGAATTTGAACCGTTTTATAGAAAAAATTTAGAGCGACATGTCGTTAGTTTACATAAGCGAATTTTAAACCAACTACAATTAACTGCTCCAGAGCGATATGACTTATTTTTAGAACAATATCCAGACATAGAGCAATACACTCGTAATTATCACATTGCGTCATACTTAGGAATTACTCAGGAGAGTTTGAGTAGAATTAGAGTAGCAAAAGCAAAAAAATAGTTTTCTTACCATAGGTCAATTTTTATCTGAACCTCTCCTCCTATTTTTGTATAAAATTAGTTGAGCATATTTAACTAATCAAACTAAGTGAAGTATATTTCACTAAACACAAAAAATAAATTTTAAAATAAAATGACAAAGAACCTTTTAGACCTCTTAAGTGTTGATTTAGGCAAAATTAATATTGCTATTACGAATCAAGAAATAGAGACACAACTTCACATTAAAATAAATTAAATTATCATTACAAAAGAGTAAAATGAAAATAACAAAAATAATATTAGCTATCACTTTATTTACTAGCATAGTAACCACTTCAAAAGTAAGTGCACAAACAGTAAAAAAAGTATTAATTGTATTAACCAGTCATGAAGATTTAGGCAATACTGGAAAAAAAACAGGTTTTTGGTTAGAGGAATTTGCTGATCCTTACTATCTATTAATGGATAATGGTATAGCAATAACTTTAGCATCCCCAAAGGGAGGAAGACCACCAATGGATCCTTCTAGTGCAGCTGAAAATTACCAGACTAAAAGCACTAAACGTTTAACAAACGATGACATAGCTCAAGAACAGTTATCTAATACCGTAAAATTAGAAACTATTAATGTGGATGATTATGATGCTATTTATTACCCAGGTGGCCATGGTCCGTTATGGGATTTAGCAGAAGATAAAACCTCTATTGCTTTAATTGAAGGTTTTTACAATGCAAATAAAACAATTGCTTTTGTTTGTCACGCTCCAGCAGTATTAAAAAACACTAAAAAGAAAGACGGAACTCCTTTAGTAAAAGGCTTAAATGTAACTGGTTTTACTAATTCAGAAGAAACTGCTTCTGGTTTAATAAAAGTTGTTCCATTCTTAGTAGAAGATATGCTAATAAAAAATGGTGGTATTTACTCTAAAGGAACTGACTGGTTGGCTTATGCAATAGAAGATGGCAACATAATTACAGGGCAGAACCCTGCTTCAGCTAAACTTGTAGCTGAAAAACTATTAAGCCAATTAAAGTAAACTTAAATGCAACATTGGTTTATTACAATACCTCAATTTTTTTTCTAATAATGAAGACCTAATTTTGTTATAATATTTATAACGGATTTTAATCAAATAAATTTACTATGAACAATTTTGAATTCAAAAACCCAACAAAAATTATTTTTGGAGAAGGTCAAATAGCAAAAATAGCAACTGAAATTCCTAAAGATGCTAAAATATTACTTTTATATGGTGGTGGAAGTATTAAAAAGAATGGAATTTACGAACAAGTAAAAACTGCTCTAAAGGAATTTAATATAGAAGAGTTTGGAGGAATTCCTGCAAATCCTGAATATGCTGTATTACAAAAAGCATTAGATGTTATTAAAGAAAAGCAAATTACCTTTTTATTAGCTGTAGGTGGTGGATCTGTAATTGATGGAACAAAATTTCTTTCTTCTGCTGCAGAATATAAAGGAGATAACCCTTGGGATATTTTGGATAAAAAAATTCCAACTCTAAAAGGAATGCCATTTGGTACAGTACTAACTTTACCAGCTACAGGTTCTGAAATGAATTCTGGCGCTGTTATTACCAGGTCTGAAACAAAACAGAAACTTACTATGGGTGGCCCTGGATTATTTCCTGTATTTTCGGTATTAGATCCAACAGTAGTAAAATCAGTTCCTCAACGTCAAATTTCAAATGGTTTAGCTGATGCTTTTACGCATGTTTTAGAACAATACATGACCTACCCTGTTGGAGCATTATTACAAGATCGCATCGCAGAAAGTATACTTCAAACTTTAGTTGAAGTTGCTCCAACTATATTAAAAGATCCTACAGATTATAAAGCTGCTTCTAACTTTATGTGGAGTTGTACTATGGCACTTAATGGATTGATACAGAAAGGAGTTCCTTCAGATTGGGCAATTCATATAATGGGACATGAACTTACCGCACTTTTTGGTATTGACCATGCCAGAACATTAGCTATTCTTACAGGCTCTCACTACTCTTATAATTTTGAAACTAAAAAAGAAAAACTAGCACAATATGCTGAAAGAGTTTGGGGAGTAGACCAAGGATCCATTGATGAAAAAGCAAGAAAGGGAATTGAGAAAACCGTTGCCTTTTTTCACTCTATTGGAATTGAAACAAAACTATCCGATTACACAAAAGATTATGGAGGTACTGGTTCTGAAATTGCAAGAAGGTTAAAAGAGAGAGGAATGATCGCTTTAGGAGAACATGGAAAATTAACACCTGAAGATGCAGAAAAAATTGTAGAGCTATCCTATTAAAAAAAATTAAAGAGACCAACTACTTATAACAAAATTAAAAAACAACAAATATGGAATTATTAGATAAATTAAACTGGAGATACGCTACAAAATCCATGAATGGTGAAAAGGTACCTCAAGAAAAAGTTGACAATATTTTAGAAGCAATATCACTTGCTCCAACATCAAGTGGATTACAGCCTTTTGAAGTGTTTGTAATTACAAATCAAGAAGTAAAAGAAAAAATTAAACCAATTGCGTGGAATCAATCAGTAATAACAGACTGTTCGCATTTATTAGTATTTGCTGCTTGGGATACTTACACCGCAGATAGAATTAACAAAATGTTTGATTTAACAAACACTGTTAGAGGTTTTGAAAATGAAGGATGGGAAAACTACCGTCAAATGTTATTAAGTAGTTACCCACAAAAAGATGCTGAAGAGAACTTTAACCATGCGGCTAAACAAGCATATATTGCTTTTTCTCAAGCAATAGCTGCTGCAGCATTACAAGAAGTAGATAGTACACCAATAGAAGGTTTTGATCCTGCAGCATTAGATGAAATACTGGGTTTAAAGGATAAAGGTTTAAAAAGTTGTGTAGTACTTTCCTTAGGTTATAGAAATATTGAAAACGATTGGCTAGCTAGTCTAAAAAAAGTTAGAAAAAGTAAAGAAGATTTAATTACTGTTATTGATTAGATCAATAATCAATACCTAAAGATAATAAGCGTTTTGAGAATATTCTCAAAACGCTTATTATCAATTAAAACTGACTTAACGCTGTTGAAATTTCAGAAAAACTTAACCGAGATATAACATTGGTAGTAGTGCAATCTCGAATTAACTTTAGCCATTTTTTATGATTCTGGCTATCGATCTCTATTTCACTAACAAGCTTTAGTATATCTTCTATCAAACATCCAAAAGCTCTCACTTCAACTCGCTCAATAGTATGAGCATATGCTGAATTGACATCATAAAAAGAAGCCGCACCAAAATCACCTAAAAAACATTCTGCAGTTTTATTAACCAATATATTGTGTGCATAAAGATCTCCATGATTAATTCCTTTCTTGTGTAACTGAGAACTAACAGAAGCAATACTCTTGGTAATTTTCAGTAACTCATGCCTATTAAAAACAGAATTCTCATCAAATATGTCACGGGTACAAGTTTTCATACTTGGTGGGTTACCTAAGTTGATAAAATCAGGAGATATAAGCTCCATTATTAAACCACTTTTTTCTTCAGGATGAGCTTTTATTTTTCCTAAAACTTGGATTAAGTTTTTGTGAATTCCAGCTGCGATAGATATTTCCATTTCATCCTCGGGCAATCCATCACTTGTAACATCACCTTTAAAAACCTTAATGGCTACAGCCTCATTTTTTAACGCCCAGTTTGCTTTAGAGATTAAACCTGAAGCACCCTCTCCTATTAATTCTTTAACAATAAACTCTTTCCAATCAAATGATTCTAAATCAATATTTATATCAACTCTATGCGAAAATGGGTTTCCTCCAAATGCAACCCAAGATAAATTTGGCAACTCAAATAACCATTTTGGAATCAATTTTAATTTGTTAGCAGAAATCCTTAGAAGTTCTAAATTTAAACAGCTCGCCATTTCATCTGGTAACTCTTCAATTTGATTACCTGCTAAAGCACATTTTTGAAGCAAATGACAAGCTCCAATACTTTTCGGAATTTTTTTAATCCTGTTATCTGTTAAGATTAACCACTTTAGCAATGGAGGAAATGAATTTTCTGGAATTGTGTGAATTTGATTAGATTTAAAACCAATCATACTCAATACTGGAAATTCTTTTAAAATTATAGGAAACGTTGTAAAATTATTGCGCGCAAAAAATATAACTTTTAACTGCTTCAGTTCAACTATACTATCAGGTAGCTCAGTCAATTGATTGTCAGACAAATCCAACACTTCTAAAGTATCTGCTAGAGATAATATTTCTTTTGGGAATTGCTTTAAATCACAAGCTAATTTTAATGTTTTTGAACCAATTAATTTCCCTGATTTTAAATCTTCTAAAGTACGCGTCATGTATAAAATTATAGTGCACAAATTTAAACTATTATTAACACTTAAACTTATGAATAGCTGGTTATTCTATCTCTATTAAAGAAAGACTAAAAGAGAAATAAATGTAGTTTAAGTATCTTCTCAAATAGCTTTTTATTAAAATTAATAGCTCCTTTTATCTTCCTATTAATTCTTAAAATCTATTTTCCAGCTGAATCCAGACTTAGTGTTAATTTACTTATTCTATAACTGTCTGCAATTAATACTAATTTCTAAAAAAAGAAGGACTTTAATTTTCCTATCAAATAAAAGAAGCACCTTTACAATTAATCGATTTGCATTTTTCCAATTAAATAGATTCTCAGAATCAAAAACCCACATATGGATTATAATCACATTGAATATAAAAAACCTTTTTACCGTATTAAAGCTAACCTAAAGGAACATCTAAAGAATTATTCTCGGCTTGAGGATCTACCCGTATCTTACGAAAATCTTGCAGAATACGAGGAACTCTTTCCGCTAATAGATGATAATGGTAAAAGAACCTTATGGCATATGGCCATGTACAATCAAGAAAATTTAAACCTGTTAAGCAAATCGTTGGTTGAAGTCTATCAAAGATTGAATTCTGATGGGGATGACAACACCTATCTTAGAATTGACCGAATTGATTTCTGCTCTTTTGGAAACTCAAAACCTTTTAGAGTGCGAGTAGTACACGAAATTAACGGGAATTATGATTATTTCTACATGAAAAAAGCTGATTCTTCGCGAATCTATGGTTTGGAATTAGAAGAAATATTTTCTCCAGACAAGATAAATTATATCGTAGACAAACAAACATTGGTAGAAGAACATATTGTTGGTATACCCTTAGATGATTTCATTTTTAGAAATAAAGAAGTGGCTATTGAAAATAGAATTCGACTTGCAAAAGAATTTGTAAAATTCAATGAACGAACATTTGTTAGACTATTAGGAGATATGCGAGCGTATAATTATGTTGTAGAAATTATCCAAGATTTTGATAATATACAATATCATTTACGAGCAATGGATTTTGATCAGCAATGCTTTGAAGGAAGAAAAAACATTTATAGACCACAGTTTTATAAAGGTAATATGGAGTTGGTAAAACTTGTTCAGGAACTTATGACTGAAGATGTTTCTAGACAGTATCAGCGTATTGAAAGGGTTTCAATGAAGAAAAGATATTTAGCTTCACGGCAACGGACCCGTAGTTTGTTAAGAATAATGCGGAAAGATCGTATTTCAACTGATAAAAATATTAAAATATTGCGAAGTGAACTTGCTGAACATCACAATGATACCGACTTTCTGAAATTCAATAATATGGGAGATATTTTGAATAGACACATGGAAAAGATGCTTAGTGTTGATATTCTAACAAAATCTGAAATTCTAAAGTAATTAGGGTGTATGATATTAAAAAATATACCCAACTATCATTATTAAAAAGTCATTTAAACCACTATAAAAATTAACACATGTTGTAACTCATAATTAACAGTAATAATAGTTTTACTAAAGAGCAGAAAAGTAATTAGGTACTAAACTCTTAATCTTTTCTAAAGTTTCTGTTACTGTTAATTCGCTCATACCTCCTGAAGCATTTGCGTGTCCGCCACCATTAAAATTTTCTCCTGCCAATATATTCACAGGGTTATCTGTACCTTTAGATCGGAAAGATATTTTCATAATACCATCTCTTTCTGTAAAAACAATTGCTGCTCGCATCCCTTTTATAGATAAAGCTTGGTTGGCTAAATTGTCAGTATCTCCTTTTTGGTAATTGTATTTTGCTAATTCTTCTTTTGATAATGAGATAATAGAAACCATGAAGTCTTCCATCACCTCTAACTTTTCGCACATAGCATAACCTTGCAAACGCAATCTACTCAGGGTATTGTTATCGCTTAATTTTTCATGAATTAAATTATGAACTACTCCACCAGCTAATAATTTTGCCAACACCTCGTGAGTTCTTGGTGATGTAGAAGAAAATCTAAAGCTACCAGTATCGGTTAAAATACCCAAGTACAATGGAGTTCCTATTTTCTCATCTAACAAATCAATATTTCCTGACTGTTCAATTAAATCAACAATTAACTCAGAAGTAGAAGATGCTGTTGGTTCAGAAACTGTTAAAGTTGCGAAGTCTTCAGGATTTAAATGATGATCAATCATTACTGTTTTACAGCTTACAGCTTCTAATAATGCTTGCATATCAGGGCCAATCCGATTGGTAGCATTATAATCTAAACAGAACACTAAATCAGCAGTTGTAAAAGCGGTAGTTATGTCCTCTGGTTGTTCTGTCATTAATAAAAATGGCGAAGTATCTAACCAATGTAAAAATTTAGGTGCTGCATCTGGATG
>CEWR01159507.1_pt1 | contig 14830 bp, 15 predicted proteins | sample 356321 | NCBI WGS metagenome assembly CEWR01 (sample SAMEA2621551, study PRJEB7988) | marine metagenome | biome: marine biome (ENVO:00000447); feature: mesopelagic zone (ENVO:00000213); material: "saline water (ENVO:00002010), including plankton (ENVO:xxxxxxxx)" | depth 790 m
TATCGAAATTCTCTTAAATTGGGCGAGGAGAACGGCTTGAGAATGGTGGCGTTTCCGGCGATCAGCACAGGCGTTTTCGGGTTCCCAAAGGAGCGGGCGACCCGAATCGCCGTGCGGGAAGTCAGGGCATTCCTCGATCAGGATGTCGGCGTTGATCAAGTGATATTCGTGTGCTTCTCCGAGCGAGATTTCGGCATATATCAGCGCGTTCTACACATGGCATCGAATTAGGAACCTAATGTTCCGTGGGTTGAATCGTCTCGCGACTCGATACAAATTAATCCGCAATTATCTGTTATTGAGAATCTCGGCCTATATCACCACAAATTGACCCATCATGCCGGAGTCTTCATGTTCCAAAATGTGGCGGTGGAACATGTAAGGGTTAACTGGGCCTGAGAAGTCGCTGAAATGGCTAATAATTCTGACCGTTTCGCGAGGCATGACCAACACGGTGTCTTTCCAGCCTGATTCATTCTCTGGCGGCTGTGATCCATCTCGGGTCAGAATCAAGAATTGGATGTCGTGAATATGAAACGGTTGAGGCATGTCTGAATTGTTAGTGATCTCCCAGATTTCAGTATCGTCCAGATGAACGGCCTGATCGATCCGATTCATATCCATACTTACACAATTTATTTTCATGGGCGGCGAAAATCCCATATCTAATTCGAAAGTCCGGGTTCTGACGGCCTGAGCCTCTTGAAAGGGGTTGATGGAGGCCGGGGAGGCAGGCAGAGTAGTAATGGCGTTAACGGTCGCCGCCTTGACAACAATGGTCATAAGGTCAATAGTTGAGCCATCCAGAGCATTAGAATTCCAAAACGCGCTGATGTTAACCAGCTCCGACGAATAACTCACCAACCGCACCTAGTTATTTTCCTCACCGCTGAAAACGACTAAGATTTCCACTCTCTCGCCAGTAGACAACCTCAATCTAGTCATGGGCGCTGGCCTTTCCAACGGCCCGTCGTCCTTGCCGATTTGATGGAATTGGCGATTATCGCTGAAGCCGAAATTGTAAATACGGGCGTTGGAGCCGTTAAGCAGGCGAAAACGGACGAATTGCGCTGGGGCGTCGACCACTGGAGTCACAACCCCATTGACTGGAAACTGATCTCCTTTCACGCGAAAATGCGTCCCAGGGTAATTGAACGAACCATCAGCATCAATCCTTCCTCAGGCTATGCCGGGGGTTGGCGTGTTCTAGAACCGCTGGATTCACCAGGTTGTCGGGCATTCGGCCTGTTAGGACGTATGCCACTTCGCGGGCGGCTCGTTGCTCAAGTTCCAGGGTGGCTTCTTGGGAAAAAAAGGCGACGTGAGGCGTGACCAACAGATTGTCCAACTTGAGCAGCGGAGTGTCTGGAGGCGGCTCGGCGTCCACCATTACGTCGAGTCCGGCTCCGGCGATCTGCTGATTGCTCAGCGCGTCGTAGAGCGCGTCTTCGTCGATCAGCGGGCCACGGGCGCAGTTGATGAGGAACGAGTCGGGTTTCATCAGCGAAAGCTCTCGACTGCCTATCATGTTTCGCGTTTCGTCGTTAAGAGGCGAGTGGAGGGACACGAAGTCCGACTCTTGGAGCAGAGTGTCTATGTCCACTAGAGTCCCACCCTCTTGGGCCACGGCTTCTACGGACACGAAGGGGTCAGAGGCCAGCACTTCAAGCCCAAAGGCGCGGGCTTTGGCGCAAACCATCCTGCCAATTCTGCCGAAGCCGACGATTCCCAACTTCTTGCCCCTCAGTCGCATAATCCGCATGGTCAGCGGCACGCTTCCCCACCCAGTTGTCTTCACCGAGTTATTCAGCAGGGCGACTCGACGGTTCCATGTTAGCAATAGAGCCATCACATGGTCGGACACCTCATCGACGCAGTAGTCTGGTACGTATGTGACGGCCATGCCAAGCTCGGTGGCGGTGTCAACCGCGATGTTATCGACTCCCACGCCGAAGCGGCCCACCGCAACGCATTTGTCCGCCGCCTTTAGGACGTTGGGCGTCACCTGGGCGAAGCAGGTCATGATGGCGTCAACATCCTTCGCGAGAGCGATAAGAGTCTCCTCGCTGCCATCTGGAGCGACGATGACCTCGGCATCGGCTTCCGCTTTCAGAACAGTTTCCTCTGGTTCAGTGGTGGGCCAGACGTAATCAGTTATCAGCACTTTGAACGACATTTTTTTCTCCCTGTGAAATCGATGGCTATTGAGGAGGCGCCAGGAAATTAGGCGTATTGTCATCCAACCAGTGATTTATGGCAATTCTGACACCTGAAAACCTGACACCTATGATGGCGAGGGCGAATAATCCATCGGGTTGAACATGCACCCTTCCACGAAAATCTCGAAGAAATCGGGCGTCGTTTCCAGTTCGACGTGCTCAATCTCGCGGACCAGATTCTCCATGCGATGGCGTAGTTCTCCGGACACTAACATGATGGTCGCGCCTTCCAGCGAGGCGTTGCCGACCTTGGAGATTCGCTCCGGAGGGAAGTTGGCGATGAACCCGATGTCCAGAGCGTTGTTCACGTCGATGTAGTTGGCGAACCCTCCAGCCAGGCAGAGCTTCGAAATTTGTTCCAAAGGCAGTCCGTACTTTCGCAGGATGATGTACTGCCCTGAGTAGTTGGCTGATTTGGCCTGGGCCAGCGCGCTGATATCGGCCCTGGATAATGTCATGTTCTGTGTTGGGGCGAACATAAACTCGTAGCTTCCGTCGTTGAAGACACCAAGCTCTGTCATAAGGCCTGAGCGTCTGAGTTCAGCAAGCAGGTCGACGAGTCCGGAGCCGCAGATTCCCTGGGGTGTCGTATTGCCTATCGTCTCGATCACCGGGCCATCGTTGCCCACCTGCACCGACTCGACAGCGCCTTCGTATCCTGGCATGCCGTAGGTTATCTCGCCACCCTCGAAGGCTGGGCCGGCCGGGCAGGAAGCGGTCATCAGCCTGTGTCGGTTCCCGATGACAACCTCAGTGTTGGTTCCGACGTCAACCAGCATCACGACGTCCTCTTGCTCGTCCATCCCAATGGCGAGGAGGTCAGCGGCAACATCGGCTCCGACGTGACACCCGATTATCGGCCCGCCGTAAATATTCGCGTCGGGAAACACTCGAAGGCCAAACTCTCGGGCAGTCGTGTTGATGACTGTCGTGTCTCGCAATCCTTCGCGCATCTCAGTCTCCGTCACGGACATATACGGCTTCTCGCCGATGGGCTGCACGTCCAAACCGAACAGCATGTCCCGCATGGTGGAGTTGCCGACGATGACTACTTCATAGATGCTGCGGCGATGGAACTTGAGCCGACGGGCCATGTCGCCGATCTCGAAGTTTAGAGACGATAGCATCACCTGTCTTAGCTCGCCATGATAAGGGCCGCCGTCGTAGGAGATGCGGTGCATAATGTCGCTTCCGCCAAATCGTTGCGGGTTCTCGAAGGAGGCGGTGTGGAGGATTTCGCCGGACTCCAGGTCTGCCAGATTCATCACGACGGTCGTCGTTCCGCAATCGACGGCGAGTCCGTATATTTTGCCCTTATAGGAATCGACTCGGTTTCCATTGATCTTCACGCCGTCCCCCACTCTCCTGACAACGGGGTCGAGGGCCACCTGGCGGTGGATGGAGTCGGTTAGGATGCGCGGTTCGCGACGAAGGACTTGAAACTCGATGTCGGCGTCGGGTTCGACAACACGTGCCTGACAGGCAAGTCGGTAGTTGTCTCTGAGGAAACGTTCGGCGTCTGTGGGCGGCGTTACGGCGTCCGCGCCTCGTCGAAGCTCGACGATGCACTCGTGACACTCGCCAGTGCGCCCGCAGGAAGTTGGGACGCGCAATTTGAGAGCGTCAGCGTAATCGAATATGGACTGTCCGGCGACAAGCTCTAACTGTCCGCCGGAGTGGTGAAGGGGAGACATGTGAGTATTCTAACCGAGGATTCACCCGCACGTCGAGAACTCCAGAACCCGCTTGAGGGTGCGATGATCCGTCTCCATTTGCTTTTGGGCGGCTCGGCTTATCAGCGCTCCTGCAATGCTCATCAGTCCGCCAAGGTCTGCCTCGGATACAACGTGCAATCTTGTGCCTTCTTCTACCACTTCAACCGTGTAGGTCATACTGATAGGGAACGGGCCGTCAGTGCTTTGGACGGCGTAACGCTTTCCGGGTTGGAAGTCTGTCACTTCAAAATCGTGAGTGAATCTTTTCCCCATCGCCTGGCTGACGATCCGGCAGGTGGAACCAGAGCCGATTGGCCCCTCAGAGGTCTGCAGAGCCTCGACGGTGCTCTCCGTCCATTGGGTGGTGTTCTCCACAACGGTGACATAGGCCAACACCTCATCCACTGGGCGTTCAATCGTGATCGTAGTTTCCAATTTCAAATTTCAACTCCTTGGGGCAGACGGATTCTCTGTCTAATACTAGCATTTTGGTTTTATGGACAGGACGTATTCGCGATAACTTTTTGGGAATCGGGACAATGAAGACTAACCTGGAAGAGGAGGACGGGATTTTATGGGCAATCAAATCGAATGCTTGTTGAAACGAGTCGAGCGGATCGGCATCGTCGAATCGGACTCGCCCGGTGAACGGATTCGCAAGACGGTGCTGGCAGCATTCGCAATCATCGTAGGTGGCGCGGCGATGGCGTGGGGCGTGATCTACGTGGCGTATGATGAGAAGTTGGCTGGCTCGATTCCCTTGCTGTACGCGACCGGCTCGTTTTTGAGCGTCGCCGTATTCGCAGTCACAATGCCCGTTGGTTTCGATCCACTCAGCTTGTTTTGATCTTGCTATTGCCTTTCGTTGTGATGGAAGCGTTGGGCGGGTTTGTTCTTGGAAGCGGAGTAATCATCTGGGCGCTGCTGTGTCCTCTTGGCTCGTTGATGTTTGCAGATCGAAAGCAAGCAGTCTGGTGGTTATTGACATACGGTTTTCTGCTTGTAGTCAGTGGCGTATTGGAATTCTCTGGCGATGAAGAAAACAACCAGCCGAACGCAGTGGTCATTGCCGTTTTTGTGATGAACGTTTTGGGGCCTTCGCTGGTTGCGTTTTTCATGCTCCAATATTTCTCTAACCAAAAAGATTCAGCGATGGCCCAATTGAACGCGGAGCAAGAGTGATCGGAAAGCTTGACGTTAAACGTTCTGCCTGCCGAGATCGCCGAGGAACTGAAAAACACCAATCGCACCATCGCCCAGCGTCATGAGGCCCTTGAGCGTTTTGTTCGCCGATGTCGTTGGCTCGACCTCTCTGACGGTCGAGTATGAACCGGAGCGCATGGTAGAGATGCTCAACGTGGTGTTCGTTTTTCGACAGGCTCACGGACGAGTACGGTCTTGAGAAGATCAGGACAATCGGCGACAACTACATGGTGGCTTCGGGCATCCCTAAATCTAGAGATGACCACGATATCGTGCTGGCGAACATGGCCCTGGATATGAACGCGTACATTGCCCACAAGCCTGATGGGGCCACGCCTCTCAAATTCCGAATTGGCATGAACACTGGCTCTGTCGTTGCAGGGGTCATCGGCCAACAGAAGTTCCACTACGACATCTGGTGAGATTCGGTGAACACCGCCAGACGCATGGAATCCCTCGGCCAGGCGGGTAAAATTCAGATCACACAGGAGATGTACGAACTGCTCGGCGATGATTTCGTGTACAGTCCCAGAGGAGTTGTTGACATCAAAGGCAAGGGCGAGATGGAGACGTGGTGGCTGGAGGGCCGGAACTCAGCGTAGGACTCGCACGACAACTCGAAATCGGCGCATTGAGCACGTTGCTCGAAGCTCGGCGAACGACACGACCTCGCCTGTCTCAAACCGCTGACCTCCCTCGAACTGCAATCCATCCTCTGGAAAACCAGTCCGGTAAATCTGTCCCAACGGTTTTTCTTTCTCGTCAAAGAGGTACCAGGTTGTGGTGGGTATGCAGGTAACCTCGCGGTCGCTCATCTCAAAGAAAGTCCTACTTGCCGTTCTTGATGAAATCCGCGATTCGCTCGCCGATTACCATAGAGGTGACGTTGGTGTTGGCGCGGATGCAATCGGGCATGATCGAAGCATCGGCGACTCGAAGTCCTTCAAGTCCGCGAGCCTTGCCATACTGGTCAACAACTGCCATCTCATCCGAATCCGGCCCCATCTTGCAGGTGCCTGAAATATGGTGACTCGTCCGCACGTTTCGAAGGAGCCAGGCGTCTAGAGCGTCGTCGGATTCCGAGTCCGATTCGTCAGGGTCCATCGGCCCTTCGATTATGTCGGCCATGCCTGACTGCTTCGCGATGTCCAGGCAGATGCGGACAGACTCCCGCATTCGCGCTCTGTCCCAGTCCCCCACGAGGTAGTTGTAGTCCAGGTATGGTTGAACGCGAGGGTCGGAGTCCAGCAGGGCCATTTCCCCTGCGCCCTCGGCGAGGTATAAACAAGCTACCATGCCATAGCCGTAAGGTTCGCTGAAGCTCTCGGCGTAGTACAACGACTTCCGACCGTGGGCGAAAGGATGGATAAGCATGTCATTGCGCTGGTCTGAACCTGTGGCAGTGTAACGCAGCAGAACCTGTATTCCGTGGGCCACCGATTGCTGTTCAGACCGCTCTTTCGTGTAGAACATGACCGGAGCTTGGGGATGGTCTCGAAGGTTCTTGCCGACACCGGGCGAGTCGTAAACCTGCGGCACGTCGAACCTGGCAAGTTGCTCGGCTGGCCCGACGCCGGATAGCAATAGTAGGTGCGGAGTGCCAATAGCCCCGGCCGACAGGATGATCTCTTCTCCTTCAACACTGAAGTCCCTGCCGCCGGAAACGCCCTGGATGCCAACAGCCCGATTGCCGTCGAACACCACCTGACGAGCCTGGGAGTCGGACTGGATGGTGAGGTTGAGCCTGTCCCTCGTGGGAGCAAGATAGCCAATCGCTGTGCTCCACCGGACGCGGTCCACCGTGTTGAGGGGCGTTGGGCCGACGCCCGTGGAGTCTGGATCGTTGTGGTCCGGCGAGTCGGCGAATCCCAGAGACCGGCAGGCGGCGTGCCAAGCCTGCTGGTCAGGAAGCCATCGTTCAGGAGGATCGCGGCGCACGATAATCGGCCCGTCCGAGCCGTGGAAGTCGCCTCGGAAATCGTTATCTCCCTCAATGCGTCGATGATATGGCATGAGGTTTTGCTGGCTCCACTCGTCGTTGCCCCAGCTTGCCCAGTCGTCGAAATCCTCCGGCGCGCCCCGCAGGAAAATCTGAGCGTTGACCGCGCTGGAGCCTCCAGTAACCCGACCGCGAGGAATGATCATCGACCTGCCGTCAGTCGCTCGCGCGACGAAGTGCGACCTGGTGGGGCTGGAGAGGCGGTCCGTGACGGTGGCATTCTCGCCATAACCCCACTTCACGTCATCAGGCAGCGTCGCGATGTTCGTATGATCCGGTCCGGCCTCCAACAGCAAAACACTGCGGTGCGAGTCCTCAGAGAGTCGGGCAGCCAGTATCGCTCCGGCAGACCCAGCGCCAACGATGATCGTGTCGTAATTCAATCTATCCTCTTCTCGGTTTGGTTTGAGACACAGTTTAGCTTAATCGGCCAAAAACTCTCTGACGGCCGCTTCAAACTCCTCCGGCTTGTCCATCGGGACCGAGTGGCCTGCTCCCTTGATGGTTATAAAATGGCTGTTGGGGATGGCGTCGGCCATCGACTGAGCTTGGCCTGCAGACAGAACCTTGCTTTCGCCACCGCGGACAATCAGGGTCGGGCACTGTATGAGGGCGATTTCTTCAGATAGGTCATCGGGGTTCCAGCTTTTGGGAGCGTCGGGGCTGTATTTCAGCGTCAGGCGCCTACTGGATAGTTGGTAGGCGTTGTGTTCCATGCGGTGACGGATCATCTCATCAGTTGCGAAGGGATAGGTGTCGCGGGCGTCCACGACCATCTCCTCAATGGACGAAAAATCCCTCTGGACGTTGACCAAGCGATTACGGACCTCCGGGTCGTACAGTAAATTCAGCGACGCCGGAACATCCACCGAGACCAGCTTATCCACAAACTCAGGATGCCGGATGGCAACGGCCAGGGCGTTGTGCGCTCCCATCGAAAGGCCCATCAGCACGAAGCGAGCGATGCCCAGATGTTCGGCTAACGCCAAAACGTCGTCGACGAAATCTGCGGTCGTGTAGATGGGCGGATCGGGCCATGCGGTGTCGCCATGTCCCCGCTGGTCGAGGGCAATGACCCTGTATTCGCTCTGAAGCGCGCTCGCGAGCAGGTCCCAACTGTGGGCGTGGCTTTGAAGGCCGTGCAATAAGACGACTGGTGGACTGTCCTCGGCGCCCCATTCCAGATAGCTAAACTTTAATCCCCGCAGTTTAGCGGACTTCTGTCGGAACCCATCAACATTGATCATACGCCTTGCCCTCTTCTGTTTTGATGCACCGGCGTCCTACGAGTCATGAAATCAGTCCACCATGTCGAATCTCTCGGACGCTGCGGGCTGAGACCACAGCTCGGCCGCGCCTTCCATTGCGACGGCACGGGCTGGACTGGCGCGCCAACTGTCGTAGATTTCGTTGCTGTCCCAAGTCACAAGCGTTGTGATCTTGGTGGGGTCGGCACGGGAAATCATCGTCTGGCGGGTACCGTAGCCTGCATGTTTGCTCTGGGCCACGCCGTTTCCATCCAGCAATTTGCGGGCTTCCTCAATTTTGTCTGGCTTGGCCCAGTGGTGAGTTAATACGCCTATCATATATTCTCCTGATTGTAATAGATGAATCGATTCTACAGCCTGTTTTGAAAAACATAACTTATTGCTCAATTTTCGCCACATCTTAGCGGTTTATTTATGGCAAAATATAGGCGGGTTGAGGGCGCTAAATATTTCGAGGCGACAGACGGACCTCATACGGATCGATCAAGATCGTGAGATCGTGAGGCTAACCAATGGCACGTATTCTGCTGAAGTGGGAACTGGTCGATTGCGCTCAGTTTCTACAAATAATTCAGCAAGACCAAGTGATGAGCTCGTCTCCCTGACCTGAATTTCTTGCATTTGACCAAATTGACCTTGATCTGAAAAGTTGCATCGCTTAATCAATAGCTAGATTATTCGCGAATTGAAGATATAATTTAAGCGTGTAAATCAATCAGGTGTTAACACGATTCTGGTGCGGCAAACACTGCGATATGCTAGGTTGGATAGGTGAAAAGCCTAGTTAAGTGAGAGTTACCGTGTCCGCAGTTTGCGGAGCGAGCAAATGGACATACTCTCTCTCAGCTGATGCGCGCAACTCAATATGATTTTTCATAAGTTGAGCGAGCGGCGGGTCGAATGGGTTTTGTACGACTTTTTCTGACGATAGTATTGCATTATCAGTTAACAATGCAGGAATTGTTAAATAATTGGTCATGATTATGCGCTAAAAGTTTGACACAATTCGTAACGATTAGATATAGTGTGTTTGAATCAAAAAAGATAGGAAAAACATAAATGGATCAACTGGACGTCAGGATTATCACACACCTCCAAAAGGATGGCACATCCACCAATGCGGGTATCGCCCGACAGGTGGGAGTGAGTGAGGAAACGGTGCGCCGTCGTCTCAAAAGGCTGATGAGCGAGGAGTTCATCAAAGTCGTGGCTGTGCCGGACGCCTCGCGGATGGGTTACGAGTCCCAGGTAATTATCGGTCTTCAGGTCGACGCGGACAAAGTCGACGCTGTAGGTGACCAACTGGCCGAGATGACGGAAGTTACCTGGGTTTCGGTCACGACCGGTTCCTTCGACATATTCGCCTGGGCAACGCTCAAGTCCTCCGAAGTGCTAAGCGACTTCCTACGCAAGCGAGTCGGAGTCATACCGGGCGTCCGAAAGATGGAAACGTTCATCAACCTGGCTAGCAAGAAAGAAGAGTTCGGCATCAACATGGAGTCGGTGACTCTATAACTGTCCGCATCGCCTCCGGAGAAAGGAGGCGTTTTCGCTTGAGGAGAGATGAGCTGATCGCTCCAACCTTCTTGTGACAACAGCCAGCGGTTGAATTAACGACCGAACTAGAAGGCTTTGATTGTCACTGAATTCGCGGGCCGAAGTAATTTTTGGTCGTGACCAGGAGATTCGGCTTGCGATAGCGTGTGGGATATCGGGCCTCAATGTTGATCGATTCCAATGGATTAGTACGTTTGTACGTCTTTCGCATTGCGTTTGACAGGCACTCCAGGCTTTCCGTAACATGGTCAAGTGAACAATTCCTGGGGGTGAGCATACGTTGAATTCGAATGAGCCGAAGACGCTCCTCGAAATTGTGGGGTTATATGTTGGGTCGCTCAAAGAAAACGACGAAGCGACTCACAAAGAACTGTATCGATTCGTCAACTGGTGCGGGCCTGAGAGACCCTTATCTCAGATGGTTCCTGCTCTCATAGGTGGATACGCTGACAGCGTGGCCGGCACTGGCACGACTCCCCTGGCGGCGGAACGTCTCCAGGTAGTCCGAAAATTCCTCACATACGCCCGAAAAAAGGGCATCATCGAAATTAATCTTGCTCAACACGTCAGAGTTCGCAAGGCTCGGACCCGCAAGGGAGCGGGCGGCCAGATTGTTGATAATGACCAGGTCGAATTGACCAAGCAGGGCCACAAAAAAATGGTCACCCAACTCGCAGAACTTAAAGGCCAGCGCGCGCCCCTCGCCTTGGAGATTCAGAAAGCCGCAGCGGACAAAGATGTCCGCGAAAACTCCCCTCTCGAAGCCGCCCGTGAGCAGTTGGGTCAGGTTGAGGCCGGAATCCGAAAGATCGAAAGCACGCTGATAAAAGCAGTCCTAATCGACGACAGTGGCAAGTTCAAGTCACTGACAGTCCAACGCGGCACCGCAGTGTGGGTCCAAGACGTTAAGTCCGGCAAAAAGTTCAAATATACCGTCGTGGACGCTTCTGAAGCCAACCCTCTGGAGTCGAAAATCTCTGACGTGTCGCCGCTCGGCAAAGTGTTCCTTGGACAACATGCAGGACAACAAGTTGAAGCAAAGACGCCCAGCGGGACCGTCAACTACAAAATCCTGGAGATCGCCTGACCGATCCAGGGAGTCCAAATAACTAGAAAATCTAAGGCTGCTAACGTGGCCTTTTATTTTTGCCCGAAATATCGTCAGATTGGGATGTCGTGTATTATGTGTCTCGGACGAATTGTCCTATGATTATCGCGTTGTCGGCCCGATGCCGATGCGCGTTGCAATTCCGAGTTGTTCGATAAACGGAGCAGGCAGAATATGACATCTCAGGTGAGCGAATCTGATACAAAGTCCTTGGTTGATGACCTGAGCAAACAGGTATCCGGCGAGGTGCGTTTCGACAAAATGTCCCGCGTGCTATACAGCACCGACGCCAGCATGTACCAGATTGAGCCCATCGGCGTCGTGATTCCCAGGGACGCCGAGGATGTCATCGCAGTCGTGGAGACCGCAAACCGTCATAACGTCACCGTTCTTCCTCGGGGCGGCGGCACGTCCCTTGCTGGGCAGACCGTCGGTCAGTCGATCGTTATAGATTTCTCAAAATACATGAGGAACATAATTGAGGTGAACGAGGAGGAACAGTGGGTTCGCACCGAGCCGGGCATCGTTCTGGACGTGCTGAACCATGAACTCAGAGGAACCGGATTGCTGTTCTCGCCCGACCCCAGCACCAGCAACCGAAGCAACATCGGCGGCGCTCTGGGCAACAACTCCTGCGGAGCTCACTCCATCATATGGGGCAAGACCGTCGATAATGTTCACGAGATGGACGTTGTGCTTTCCGACGGCCAGACGACTCGATTCTCCCAATTGGATGGCTCGGCGTTGGAAACCAGGATGCGAGCCTCCGGTTTGGAAGGCGACATTTATCGCAAGCTGTTCGAGATTGGCGACGCCAACCGAGACGAGATTCTGGCCCGTTATCCTAAGATTCAGCGTCGCGTTTCAGGCTACAACCTGGACGAGTTCGTGGGCGGCTCCGATTTCAACATGGCCCGTTTCGTTGTCGGGTCTGAGGGCACTCTTGTCACTATTACCGAGGCCAAGCTCAAGCTAGTGGCGAGACCGAAATTCACCGCCCTGGGTGTTCTGCACTGCAACGAGTTGATGGAAGCGATGGAAGCGACCGTCGCGGTCTTGGAAATGAACCCGTCGGCAGTGGAACTTATTGGCAGCATGATCCTGCGACAGGCAAAGAGCAACCTTGCGTACTCACGCATCACTGATTTCATCGACGGCGACCCCGAAGCCATTTTGGCAATTGAGATGGTCGGAGACACTGAGGCCGAGGTCGTTTCCAAGTTGGATGTGCTCGAAGAGCGAATCAAAAAAGATCGGCTTGGTTATTCGCTAATCCGCATGATGGACCCGGCGGAACAGAACAAGGTCTGGGACGTTCGCAGGGCCGGACTGGGCCTGATGATGAACGTGCCCGGCGACGCCAAGCCTCTGCCGTACGTCGAAGACACCGCCGTTGCCCCAGAGGTGTTGCCAGAGTTCGTAAAGCGCTTCGATGAGATCGTCAAGAATCACGGCACTGAGGCAGGATACTATGGCCACGCCAGCGTTGGGTGCCTCCACATAAGACCCTTGATCGACCTCAAGCGTCAAGACGGCGTTGACCGCATGGTCGCCATTGCCGAAGAGATCAGCGACCTCGTGCTGGAGTTCGGAGGCTCGATGAGCGGAGAGCACGGCGACGGCCTTGTGCGATCTGGATTCAACGAGAAGATGTTCGGCCCCCAGATTTATGATGCCTTCCGGGAGGTCAAGAGGGCATTCGACCCCAACGGCATCATGAATCCTGGCAAGATCGTCGATTCACCTCCAATGACAGACAACCTCAGAATCAACCCAGAATATCGCACGATTCCTGTGGAAACCGCGTTCAATTTCTCTCAAGAAGGCAGTCTTGCCCACAGCATCGAGATGTGCAACGGGCAAGGAGCGTGCCGCAAGGTGCTAGGTGGGACGATGTGTCCCTCCTACATGGTCACGCGGGATGAGGAACATTCGACCAGAGGACGGGCCAACGCTCTGCGCGCTGCCATGTCTGGAGCGCTTCCTACCGGGTCATTAACCAGTGAGCGGCTTTATCAAGTTCTGGACTTGTGCCTTGAATGCAAGGGTTGCATGGCCGAGTGTCCGTCGAATGTGGATATGGCGAAGATCAAGTATGAGTTTCTTAATCAGTATCATCAGGCCAACGGATACCCTCTGCGGAACCAGATATTCGGCAATATCGCGGCATTGAGCAAGTGGGGTTCGTTTTTCGCTCCGGTTTCTAACTGGGCGAATAATCTGGGCGTCACCAAGAAAATGCTGAAAACCCAGATGGGCATCGACCCGCGCCGGCAACTGCCTAAATTCGCCAGCCAAACTTTCACTCAATGGTTCAAGGCCAGAGGCGGCTCTCCAGATTCAGCCGCCGAGAGGGGTCAGGTTGTCCTGTTTCCAGACACGTTCACTAATTACAACCACCCGGAACTGGGCCGGGCGTCGGTCAAGGTTCTGGAAGCGCTGGGATACCAGGTCATCGTGCCCAAAGTGCAATGCTGTGGCCGTCCGATGCTCTCGGCCGGGTTGATGGACAAGGCCAAATCCAGCGCAAACGCTAACGTAAGCGGATTATTCCAGTACATCGATCAGGGCGCCAAGTTGGTTGGCATCGAGCCGAGTTGCATCCTAAGCTTCGCCGACGACTACATTGACCTGATGGACAACAAGGGTCAGCGAGCGAAGGCCGAGGCCATTTCCAAGAACACGATGCTGGTCGAACAATTCGTCCGGTTTGCCATCGAGGAAGAAGGAGCGACACTCGACCTGGAGGGTTCTCGATTGCCGGACAAATTGATGTTCCACGGCCACTGCCATCAAAAGGCGCTGGTGGGAACAGCCCCGGCTATGACCGTGCTGAACGCGATCGAGGGATGCAACGTGGAGGAGATACCGTCAGGATGTTGCGGGATGGCCGGCTCCTTCGGCTTCGAGGAGGAACACTTCGATATCTCGATGAGTATCGGCGAGCAGACGTTGTTCCCTGCCATAAGGGAACAGTCCGGAGATTTCGCCGTTGTCGCCGAGGGTGTGTCGTGCCGACAGCAGATTCAGGACGGAACCGGAAAGCGCGCAATGCATTTGGTGGAGGTTTTGGCCGAGGCGCTTTAGGCCGCCAGGTATCAGGGTTCCAGTTTTAAGGGTCGACCAGAACTCCTGGATTCAATATGCCGTTGGGGTCTAGGGCCTTCTTGGCGGCTTTGATGGCGGTGGCGAACAGGTCTGGTCTCTCCTGGTCGTACCATGGGCGGTGCGTCTTGCCCACCGCGTGGTGATGGGTGATAGTGCCTCCAGCCCTGATTATTGCGTCGGACGCTGATTGCTTGATCGCGGCTTGCTGTTCCTCGTATCCCCCAGAGCGATAGGCTCCTGTGTAGTTGTAATAAGGGGCAGGGCCGTCGGTATAGACGTGGGTGAATCGGCAGCTCAGCGTGCCATCTCCGCAGACTTCTTTAAGCGTTTTGCTGACCTCCGAACGAACGTGGGCGTCGAACTCTGGCCACTGATCCCACGTGACCGCTGTCTCGAACGTTCCGCTGACCACTCCAAGACCAGCGGTCAGTCCGCCGCCGACGTCGATGAACGCGTTGCGCCATGCGCCCACTGCTCCGACTCTGCCGGTGGGGTTGCCGGTCCCGTCGTCGATCAGCATGTCCTCGTCGTCGATGTGGCCGCCGAACTCGCGCGCTATCTTAACTGCTGTCCTGATGTTCCAGTCCTGGTTAATCTCGGCGGACTCGAACCCGATAATAAGCAAGGTCTGTTTGCCGTCCAGCCCCGCGCTG
>CEWR01093684.1_pt1 | contig 14826 bp, 12 predicted proteins | sample 356321 | NCBI WGS metagenome assembly CEWR01 (sample SAMEA2621551, study PRJEB7988) | marine metagenome | biome: marine biome (ENVO:00000447); feature: mesopelagic zone (ENVO:00000213); material: "saline water (ENVO:00002010), including plankton (ENVO:xxxxxxxx)" | depth 790 m
ACACAATTGTTATTGTTGTTGTTTTGACAATCCTAATAATTGACATAATTACTCCCCTTGGCTATGCTTTTGGAATATTATATATTCTTCCTATTTTTTTATTTAGTGATTCTAGCATCAAAAAGTCATTAATTTTAACACTATCTATTACTTTATTTATTGTACTTGGATATTTTTTGTCTCCGCCTGACAATGACTTTTGGAAAGCCGAAGTAAATAGAAGTATCAGTATTCTAGTGGTTTGGGTTAGCTTCTTGCTTGTCTTGCTTAAACAGAAATTAGATCAATCTTTATTAGTTATAGAAAAAAAAATAAATCTATTAGAACAAAAAAAAACTAATAAAAAATTTAAGGAAGTTTTCGATTCTCTAAATGATGTTTATATGAAAACAAAAATGGATGATGCTATTGAAATTATTAGTCCTTCTTGTTTTGATATGCTTGGCTATAGTAGTGATGAATTAGTGGGTGAAAAATCTTCAGTATTCTACAAAAACATAGAATTCAGAGATGGTATGCTAAACGAAATACAGCAGGTTGGTTATGTTAAAGATTTTAGAGCAACTTTAGTATGTAAAGATGGAGAGGAGATCACAACAGAGTCTAATATTCGCTTAATTAAAGATGAGGAGGGAAAACCACATCATTTAGTTTCTATGATAAGAGACATTTCAAATAGAGAACAAAAAGATGTAGAAATTATAAACCTAAAAATAAAAGGAGAACACAATAAAATTAAGTCCATAATAATTGGCGAAGAAAAGGAAAGAAAAAGAATAAGTCAAGATTTACATGATGGAGTTGGCCAATTGTTAGTTGCCTTAAGAAGATCAATTAATGGTTTAGAAATCGGAAATAATGCAGATGTGATTAAAGAATCCAAAAACATCATTGATTTGGCTATTTCAGAAGTAAAGGCGATTACTTATAAAATACAACCTGCTTCTCTTCATGATTTTGGATTAAGGTCTTCATTAAATGTACTTTGCAATCTATCTAACAATAAAGAATGTATTGTATCTTTCAGTGAAATTGGTACCTATAAACGATTGGATAATAACAGTGAAACATTTTTATATCGAATAGTTCAAGAAGCAATTAACAATGCACTGAGACATTCATTTTCTAATAAAATAACGGTTACACTCTTTAATAATGATAATTTTATTGAATTGAAAATAACTGATAATGGTAAGGGGATGAATGTTGCAGATTCTTTTAAAAACAATTATGGATTTGGACTTAAAAACATGAATGACCGAGCAGAGAATATTGGTGCAGACCTAAACATTAATTCTAGTAGTAATGGTACGATTGTAACCGTAAATCTAATCCTAAACAATTGAATAGAGCGAACATATTAATTGTAGATGACCATAACATGGTATCTAATGGTATCATTAAATTACTAAATAATAAGGAATCTTACAATAAAGTTATTGCTTCTAATAACGTTCATAACGTGAGTGATCTTATCCAATCAGAAAAAATTGATTTACTGATTTCAGATATTAGCATGCCTGATTCTAACCGCCTAGGCTATCTGACTAAGATAAAAGAAACCTATCCTAAGCTTAAAGTCTGCATATTCTCCATGCATGATGAAATTGAATATGTGAATAGAACTATAACTATGGGTCTTAATGGTTATATTACTAAAGATGTTGATGATGATGAATTTTTAGCAGGTATAAAAGATATTTTATTGGGTCATCACTTTTTTAGTAAAAAGATAATGGACCTTATCGTTAATAATATGACCTCTCGATTTAAATCTTCCTCATTAATAGAAAATGAAGCACTCACTAAAAAAGAATTAGAAATCTTAAGTTTTATTAGAGAAGGATTAAGTAATAAGGATATCGCTGGAAAATTATTTCGATCAGAAAAAACCATTAGTGTGCATCGCTATAATTTAATGAAGAAGCTAAAAGTAAACAACGTTGTTGAGCTGCTTAATAAAAGTAAACAAATGGGATTATAACACGATCAATAAATATTCTGCACTAATATAGCAGTTTTAACAGAAACAGGAATATCCTAATAAAATACTGACCTCAACAATAATCTTTTTTGATATCACTATTAGCTCTTAATTACTAGGCAAATTTTATAATTACCTTATCGAAGGTGATGAAATATTAATAAGAAATTATTTTTGAATGATAACGCCTATTTTCGGTTCTCCTCAATAGATAGAACACAAAAATAAATTTGCAAATTGAGTAATTAAACAAGCTCTAATAATATTTTTCATTTCTAAGAAAAGACCAGTATTTATTTATATTAGTTCTTGGATTCATTTTTTTGGATACTTGATCTTTATGATTAAAAGAGCATCTTCTTTAAAAAACAATAAATAATGCTTTTACATAACCAATCATCTCATCTTTATGTAGATAAATATTTTCAGATTAACTGCCTTTTTGTAAAGAGAAAGGTTAGCTTAACTTAAGAAGTGTCTTTGTTTTAATGAAAAAATCTAAAAATTCAGCCGCCTCTTCTGACTCCTGATCTAATTATTTGAACGAGCTATTTCTATTTCTTGACCCCGTTTAATTCCATAATTATACTGCTTTAAATAAGTTCCCTACTCTTTCTAATAAGCTTTCTTCTGAAAAGGGTTTCACAATATAATCTTCAACACCATTAGCTATACATTCTTCGATTATCCCATCTTGCCCCAAGGCACTAATCATTATAATTCTTGAAGAAACACCCTCTTCTTTCTTCAAAATCCTTGCAATATCAACCCCAAGCATATCTGGCAATACATTATCTAAGGTAATTAAATCAGGTGCAAGGTCTAAAGCTTTTTCAATACCATCATCACCACTTCCAGCTGTACCTACGATTTCCCAACCTGCTTCCTCTAAGGCTCCTTTAATAAATTCTCTCATAAAAAAGGAATCATCTATTATTAATACTTTTTTTCCCATTGTTCTATTATTTTAAATTTCTCATAATTTATTTTATTGATAATTGAATCATTTTAGTAGCAATACTTGCGAGCGGTAACACATAATCTGAAGCTTCTAAAGCGATGGCTTCTTTGGGCATTCCGAAAACAACACAAGAGCCTTCATCTTGAGCAATTGTTTTTGCTCCAGCCAGCTTCATTTCCAATAAGCCTTTTGCTCCATCAGCCCCCATTCCTGTGAGTATAATACCTAAAGCATTTTTCCCCGCATATCTAGAAACAGATCTAAACAAAACATCTACAGATGGCTTATGTCTATTAACTAATGGACCACCCTTTAATTCTACATAGTATCTTACTCCACTTCTTTTCAAAACCATATGATGACTACCAGGTGCTATTAATGCTTGCCCTGGTAATACACTATCGCCATTTTTTGCTTCTTTAACTGTTATTTTACACAAGTCATTTAACCTTTCTGCAAAATGCTTTGTAAAAATTTCTGGCATATGTTGTACAATTACAATACCTGAACAATCACATTCTAGTTCGATTAAAAAACTTTTAATTGCTTCGGTACCTCCCGTTGATGCTCCAACTGCAACAACTTGTTCTGTTCTAGTTGCTAATATTACTTTAGGTGATTTACCTAAAATTACATCTGCAGAATATTTTGGAATACTTTTAAATACAGGAGGCTTTACTATTCTCCTTTTTACTTTTACCTCTGCTACAGCTTTTATTATTCTACAGTATTTTTTGGTAGACTCTTCTAGTACTTGTTTAGTATTCAGTTTTGGCTTTTCTAAAACTTCTACGGCCCCATACTCTAATGCTTTTAAGGCTGTTTCAGCACCCTTAGCTGTTAAGGTAGAAATAACGACAATAGGAATAGGATGCTGAGACATTATCTTTTGTAAAAAAGTTAAACCATCCATCCTTGGCATTTCTATATCTAATGTAATTACATCAGGAATATTTTCACGGATATAACTTGCTGCTATAAATGGATCTGCTGCTTTGCCTATGACTTGAATATCGTTATCAGACAAGAACATCTGTTCCATGGTATTTCTTACCAAAGCAGAATCATCAACGATTAACACTTTTATTTTATTTTTCATAAGCTTATTTCACACTAGTTTTAAGTATTTTATAATCACTTCAAACGTTAAATAATCAAAAATCATTATACGCTATACAATACCTCCATTACTGTTCTCTATAATTTTATTTTCTCTTTTGTTAAAAAATTACAACTTGCGTATTTCACGAACAAATGTTCAGCATCCATTTTTATTTATTTGCACATCAAAACAACGTGGCAACAATATTTTTGGTAACCAACTTAGCTATTTTACAAGAAAAACTTAAAATGTGTAATCGCTCCAATTTTTAGTTTTGTATCGTAAAAAAACACCTATAAAAAAGCATGAAAATTTTGTTAGTAAACACATGCTATTCTGTATCTAAATAGTCGATTAACACAAGTAATACATATCAATATTTTTCTATTTCAGGCTTCAAAAAACCTATACCTTTATTCAAATAAAAATTCATTCGCTCCAAATTGAGCGTTCAAATCTTCTTGTGCTATTCCTTCAGGTATAAATAAAGTAAAGGTACTTCCCACCATGACTTCACTCTCTACAGAAATTTTACCCCCCAATAATTCCAGTAATTCTTTGATGATTGATAGCCCTACATACCCTCCAAAACCTTTGATTGAACCTTCTTCTAACTGCTTAAAACGATCATAAATATTTGTGCTATCATCTAATTTTATTCCTATACCAAAATATTGAACTATAATTGCTAATTCGCCCTGCACTATCTTAATCTCAAAATTTATATTTCCTTTTAGCTCACTATTTTCTATTGCATTGGCTAAAAGATTAGAAAGCATTAAATAAATTTTTTCTGAATCTGTTCTAAAAGTGTCACTTTCTAGCTTATTGGTTAAAGTTATAGTCAACTTTTTTTTGTCAGTTTTATGTTGAAATTTCTTGGTTATTTGTGCAATTAATTCTGGAATTCGAGCATTTACTATTTCAGGAATTAACTCTCCTGCCTGCAGTTCTGCTGCAATAAAAATATTTTTTAATTGAAAATTAAGGTCAAAAGCTTCCTGATAAATTAAATTACTGGTCTTATGCACCTCCTCCTTTTCAATACTCCTATTTGCTAGGTTAGCTGACATACCTAAAATAGCTGTTAAAGGATTGTTAATCTCATTTCTAATGTTGGATAGAAATTGAGATTTAACTTTATCATATTCAATAATTTGATTATCAACGGTTTCTAATTCTTTTAAAAGTATTTCACTTTGTTTTGATCGTTTATAATTTATCTGAATGAGTTTATTTAATTCTACTAACAATTCCTTCTCTTTTATTTCACTCATAATTATACCTTTCGATAAATAGTTGGACTTATAGTTTCTAAGGGTACATTAATTCCTGCAATTGACTCTGAATGTCCTAAAAACAAAATCCCTCCTTTTTTTAGTTTATTACATAGTTTATTGATAACCCGCTCTTGAACCTGTTTATCAAAATAGATGAGTACATTCCTACAAAAAATCACATCAAAGTCGTAAGGAACGCTGTAGCTATCATCCATAAGATTTAACCTATTAAATGTCATTTTTTTTCTCAATTCAGGAACTACTCGTACTTTATTATTGTTTCCCTCTTTACCTTTTAAAAAATACTTCTTTTTAATATTCAAAGGAATATTCGAGATACGAGATTCATCATAAATTCCTTGAACTCCCTTTTTTATAACTTCTGAAGATATATCTGTACAAAACACTGAATAATCAAAAGTTTTATTTTGCTTATAAAACTCTTCTATCGTAATAGCAATTGTATAGGCTTCTTCGCCTGATGATGATGCAGAGCTCCAAATATTTAAAGGTTTTCCTCTACTCTCTTTTTGAAATTCAAGTAATAAAAAGTCAGTCATATAATTAAAATGGCCTGGTTCTCTAAAAAAGTCTGTCTTGTTTGTAGATACCACATCTATCATATGAATTAGTTCATTTTTCATACCCTCTTTGCTAAAAAGGAAGTTACAGTAATCAGTAAAAGATGACATTTTAGTAATAATTAACCTCTTTCTTAACCGCCCCTCCAACATCACCTTTTTTGCTACAGGCATTTTTATCCCATACCCCTCATAAATTAGGATACTTAATTTCTTAAACTCCTGATCTGTCATCCTTATTACTTCCATAGTTTAATTATTTAAAACCGTTCAAAACCAGTATCTAAAGAATCTCCAACACCTTTCATATCAATATTAAAACCATTATGACTACTCACTGATTCTGAAATCGTTGATCTTAGAACCTGTTTCTTTTTAGGTTTAATAACATTTAGCTTATCCTTTTTCACACTTAAAATTTTAGCTGTATTATTGTTGTTAATCTTAAAAAAGCTAGTTAAATCTTTCATAAAATCAGCTTGCGTATTTAACTCTTCAGAACTCGATGCTAATTCTTCAGCAGATGCTGCATTTTGCTGCACAATTTCGTTTAATTGCTGTATAGCATTGTTAATTTGATCCGCAGCTGAGTTTTGTTCAAGACTTGCAGTAGTAATCTCTCGTACTAAATCAGATGTTTTTTGAATGTTAGGGACTATATCCTTTAGTAAACTTCCAGATTTTTGAGCTATTTCTACACTGGTTGACGATAATTCATCAATTTCAATAGAGGCATTTTGACTTCGTTCGGCAAGTTTTCTTACCTCTGCTGCAACTACAGCAAAACCTTTCCCATGCTCACCAGCTCTTGCTGCTTCTACTGCAGCATTTAAGGCTAATAAGTTCGTTTGCCTTGATATTTCGCCAATAATCAAAATCTTTTTAGCTATCGTTTGCATTGAACCTACAGTATCTTCCACAGCATTACTTCCTTCTTTTATTTCTAAAGAAGCTGTTTCAGCAATTTTTTCTGTTTGCTTAGAATTATCGGCATTCTGTTGAATGTTAGCCACCATTTGTTCCATGGAGGATGAAATTTGCTCTACAGAACTTGCTTGCTCTGAAGCACCTTCAGAAACTTGCTGTGAAGAGCCATTCATTTCCTGACTTGCTTCAGCTATATTCTCACTACTTAATACCACTTGAGAAACTATTTCCCTTAATTTTTCAACCATAAGCTTCAGGTTAGACAATGTTTGTGAAAACTCATCTTTACCAAAAGTGATGATTGAAATCGTTAAATCACCCCCCGCAACTCTCTCTACAGCCGTATTTACAGCTTTAATTTGCTCTACAATACCTTTGGCAACTAGAACAGAAATAAATATAGATAGTGTTAACACAATAATGGTTAGTCCTAAGCTTATCAAAAAACGATTGGCAGCACTAACTTTTGTCGTTTCGGCAAGTTCAATTACATCATTAGCCAATTTATTTTCTATATCTTTAAGTAAATTTATCTTTTGAGTTATTGAAGAAAACCATACTGAGGGATCAATTCCAAAACTTCCTTTGTCTGCTTTTTCTACAGCAATAGCTCTCATATTTATTACTTTCTGAACAGATTCAGCATTCATTTTTTCATTAAAGAATGTTTTTTGATCCGCTGAAGCTGTACTTTTAAATACATCAATAAATGCATTTTGTTCGGCCCATAAGGTGATAACCTTTTGATAAGATTTAGGAGTAAATTCATCATTAGCAAACGTATTCGTTAAAACTGCTCTTTCAATTCCTGCTCTTTCTTTACTTAATAAAAAATTGGCATAAGCATTCGTTTGAGTAGTTAAATCTGCCACTTGGCTAAGCTTTGCAATACTTCTTATCACATTTAAAAACGAACCATTCATTTTGGAGTAATACTCTATTGCATTGGTCACAGATATGGTTAATGTGTTTACAGAATTTCTCTTGCCATTCAATTGATCCATAGACAATAGAGCTGTATTTAAAGAGGAATTAAATTCTACCCCATATACCTCTTTATTAAAATCTTTTAAAAAATCCTGAACGATAGAAAGCTTTCCGTTTGTTAAACTTTGTTGATTCGATAATTCAGCAGAAAACCTACCTCCTTTAGTCCCTATAAATCCAGCAGTAAACCCTCTTTCTTTTTGACTTTCATGAACAAAGTCTCCAATTTTTCGAGATAATTGAATTGCTTTTTGTAACGTTTCCATTTCATTTGACTTCCCATTTTCTTCAATTACATTGGCTACCGAAAAATAAATCATTCCCGCCAATGGCAGAATTAGCATCAGTAAAATTTTACCACTTAAATTTATGTTTTGTAATATCTTTTTCATCTTAATATATATTTAGTTTATTGTTATTAATCTTAATTGTTGTTGGTAACTATTTCTGTCATTAAGTTTAAATCATCTATTGAAAAAACTTTTCCAATATTTAATAGCATGATAAAGTCTTCTTCAAATCTAACTACCCCTTCTATAAAATCAGGATGATATGTGCTACCTATACTTGGGGCTGGTTTTATATCTGAAGGACTTAACTCGATAACCTCATTTACAGCATCTACTAATGCTCCAAGTACCACAACTTCTTCCTCTATCGTGATTTCTAAAACCACTATGCAGGTATCAACAGTCATTTCTGTTTCTTTCATTTTAAACTTAACCCTTGTATCTAATAAAGGCAATACATTTCCTCTTAGGTTAATCACCCCTTTTAAATAATCTGGTGATCTTGGTACAGCTGTTATTTTTGGCACCTCCAAAATTTCAATTACCCTTGCAACATCTACTGCAAAAAGCTCGTTGGACAGCTTAAATGTTAAAAATGAATTTAACAAGCCTTCTTTTTCAATGTCTTTCATACTTGAATTATTTTTTTTGAAACTTTTCATCTTTTAATACTTAAATAATTGAGGTGTAATTCCAATCATCAACCAAGCCCAGTTGTTAAGAGCTGAAGAGCTTCCTCCTTTTATAACCTCCATTGTACTTGTCCCAAAAAGTTGAGAATAACCGGCTTTAATAACAATATCTTTTTTGTATTGATACACCCATACAAAATCGACCTCTGTTCCTAATACCGAATTAAGTACTCCTCCATTAAAATCAGCTATAGATGCATTGGTCATAAAGTAATGGAGCTGAGTTAAAAGAGTCATTTTTTTAGTCAACTTTATTTTTGACTTTAAGTAAAAATCATTTAAGCCTCCTGTTCCATGCCCATTTCCAACATAGAAATAATCCATAAACCCGTAAAACTTGTGATGTGTACCAAACAATACGTTAAAGGCTTTATTTTTTACGTTAACATTATCCGAAGAATCTACTCCAGATAAAATATCAGCTCCTATTGTTATGGATAATTTTGAAGAAAAACCATATTTCAGATTAATTGAGCCTAAATATGCGTTTACATTTTCACCTAACTGGTGATAATAAGAACCAAATAAAGTTATTTTTTCTGCTAATTTTATTCTAGGATTCAATCCAACTGTTGTTAAATAAGTTACACTTTCTGTAGAATCTTTTATTCCTGTTTGAAACCCTGTATTTAAAACTAAAGCGGTAAAACTTACTTTCTTATTAACTTTCTTTTTAAGCCAAACAAACTCCATATCTTTTGGATTACCTAAAGCAAAACCAACGACATTTGTATTAGGAGCGTAAAAATTAGTGGTTAATCTCCCGGGCTCTACTACATCACTTCCTTGGTTATATGCCCCTCCTATGTGTAAAGTCCAAGTAGAATCAACATGAATAAAACGTATGGCATCATGACTTCTTCCTTGCGCAGCCCAACCCAAACTACCTAGTAATCTCTGATCATCATAGACCAACTCTTGTCTTCCCAACTTTAAAGATGATGTTGGGTTTAAAATTAGTTGTGCCCATGACTCGTGAACAGAACTTAATCCATCAGATTTATTTATTTGTCCTACCTCTCCCCAAATTCTAACATCTTGAAATATCAATTTTAATTTTATATCCTTATTTGTAAAATTAAATTTAAGCCTCGATCTTTGCTCTGTAAATAAAGCATAATTAGCCCCTCTTTTAGGTTGAAGTTTCTTAAAACCATTTCTAAATTCAGTTCTTGGTCTTATTGCTGCATCCATCCAAAAAGAAGATGTTTTACTTGTATCTTGAGCCATAGCTGAAAAACAACTTCCAATAAGTACTAAGCTGGTTATTACTTGACAATAAAAGGGGTTTGTTTTTTTAATTGTAGTCTCCCTTCTTTTAAGTCGATCTACTGCCTTTTGAGCAGCTACTAAAACAACTCTTGATGGGTAAAATGAATATAAAAAGAGTAAGTACATTTTAATTATTAAATTGATTAATCATTTTATTCGTATCTAAAACCAAAGCAACTGTTCCGTCTCCTAGTATTGTTGTACCAGAAATGTAGTCTTGATTTTTATAATACTGTCCAATAGGTTTAAGAACAGCTTGGGATACTCCGATAATAGAATCTACTGTAATACCGACCTTTCGATCTCCATTATTTACAACAATTACTTGTGTTTCTGAGGGATTCTCTGTCTTAACAAGAAATTCTTCTCGTAAATTTAAAAATGGAATTTGAATATCATCTAAAACCAATAATTGGTTAAGAGTGCTCGCTAATTCTTTATAAGCTACTTCATGACACTTTTCAACAACAGACAATTGAATAATATAGTTAACATCTCCTATTTCAACTAACAATCCATCTATGATAGAAAGAGTTAATGGAAGTTTAATCGTTAAAACTGTTCCCTGATTAACAATAGATTTTATTTCTATTTCACCTCTTATATTTTCTATATTCCGCTTTACAACATCCATACCTACTCCTCTACCTGAGACATCAGTAACAGAATTTGCCGTCGAAAATCCTGGAGAAAATATGAGCTCTAAAATTTCTTTTTCACTTAAAAGAGCCTCGTTTGTAATCAATCCTTTGTCTATAGCTTTTTGCTGTATAGTATTTACATCAATACCTTTACCATCGTCCTTTATTTGAATATGAACACTTGCTCCAGAATAAAATGCACGCAGAATAATATTACCTTCTTTTTCTTTTCCTTGTTTCAGCCTTTCTTCTGTACTTTCTATTCCATGATCTAAGCTATTTCTAAGAATATGCATCAAAGGATCTGTTAAGCTTTCTATTATATTTTTATCCAATTCAGTCTCATCTCCTTCAATTTTAAAGTTTACCGTTTTCCCAAGATCACTAGAAACATCCCTAACCAAACGCTGAAACCTACTCATGATTGTTTTTATAGGAATTAAGGTCATCCCAAATGCAACATCCCGTAATTGTCTTGATAATTTTTCTACATTTTCGGAAATCACCTCAAGTTCAGGATTAAAATTATTTTCTGAGTGCAAGCTTAAGCCTGCTTGTGTTGTTACTAATTCACTAACAATACTCATTAACGTGTCTAGCTTATCTGAATCTACTCGAATACTGGAAACACCTTTTTCTTGAACGTTACTTTCTAAGGGATTTTCAAGAAGTGCCTTTTTTTCAACAATAGGATCAACGGTATATTGAATACTTTTTTTAACGTGTTTTTTCAGTACTTCTAGTTCAATTAAGTCATTCGTATTTAACTGAGAAAGCTCTTGTATATATGCTTTACTTTCTTTGGCAGCTAATAGATTGTAATTACATATTTCTTCCACCTTTATTTCACTATCACTTTCTACAAATAGAAAAACATCTAGCAACTCATTCTTATTTACAGCTGTTGAAATAAAAATTTCCCAATAAGCGTAATTATTAGTGGCTTCAAAACCCTCTATATTATCTATTTTTGCAAACCTTGAGAATATTTCAGTCTGCCCAAAAACAGATAAATCATCTAGAATATAAAATGGATTAGTACCATTCTTTAAAATATTAATATTGGGTTTAAACAGAATATAATAAGTAGTTTCTTTTTTTATTAACTCATTTACTTCAACATCTTCTTGGATATCATCAGTTGGATCAACGTCCTCATTAAAAAGAGACAGAATATTTGTGGTTAAACTTTTATGGTTTTGTTTATTAATTTCATGGTTAACTTCAGTATCAATTATTACCAATCTTAAATGATCTAAAGAGCCTAGTGTAACATCCAACAATGCTTTAGTAATAGCTAATTTTCCGGATCTAATCTGATCATAAATAGACTCTAAATTATGAACAAAAGAAGCTATTTTAACATATCCAAACATGCTACTACTCCCTTTAATCGTATGCATAGATCTGAATATCTCCTCAATCAATTCCTCATCATCGGGACTCGATTCAAGAAGTAATAGTGAAGTTTCTAATTTCCCTAATAATTCATTCGTCTCTTCTAAAAATGTTGATTTCATGCTATTCATTAGCGAACTACTTTATTTATCATTTTTAATAATCTTTCCTTTACAAAAGGTTTAACAATCCACCCCGTAGCTCCTGCCTCTTTTGCTTGTTGTCTTTTTTCGGCTTCAGTTTCAGTAGTTAGAATTAGAATCGGTAAAAATTTATATTTAGGATCTTTTCTCAATGCAATAACCAACATTATACCATCCATTTCTGGCATATTTAAATCCGTAATTACAAGGTCAACCGTAATATTTTTAATCTTCTCATAAGCATCCTTTCCATTGATTCCTTTGTAAACTTTAAAACCTGCTTCTTCTAAATAAGAAGCGACTAACTCACGAATACTCTCAGAATCATCTACTATTAATATTCTCATTTGAAAGGTTTTTTCAATAAAATTTTATTGTATTTCAATTTTGTTAATTGTGTTTTTATTTCTAGAGGTAAGCCATCAACTTGAAAGTTGACTTCTTTACCTTCAGTACTAAAAATAGTTTTGAAAAAATAAAATATTTGAATAGAACTAATGTCAAGTTCTTCTACATCTTTAAACTTAAAATCCAATATATTATAAATGGTCAATAAATACTTAAATCGTGAATAGATATAAGTTGAATTGTTCAAATTCAATTTTCCTCCTAAATATACTTTTGCTTTTTTTACTGCCTTTCTTCGAGAAGGCTCAACTATAAAAATAACCTCTTCATTCTTAACAAATTCTTCAACAGAAATTTGTTCTTTTTTAATCGCAGATTCATTTAAAAGTTCTTTATCAAGGGCAATTACTTCCTCAGGAATTAACTGTTTCCGTTTCATATTACCTCCTATCGCCATAGTTATTTTAACTGTTAATTATTTCTTTTACCAAATTTTTATAATCTATTGCACTAGATGAATTGGGTGCATACTCTAGTATACTCATACCAAATAATGCTGCTTCTGAAGCTTTAACATTGGCACGTATATAGTTTTTAAATATTCGAATATTGATCATCTTCGTTAAATAATCCATAATTTCCTTCGAAATATTCTTTCTTTTATTTACAATCACAGGTAAGACTCCCATTATTTTTAAGGACGGATTTAACTTCTTTTGCACTTTTTCAACAGTGCTCAGCATTAGCTCTAAACTATTAACACCTAATACAGTTAATTTAAACGGAATAATAATTTGATCACTCGCACACAAAGCATTTAAGGTTAATAAGGATAAAGAAGGAGGGCAGTCAATAATTATATAATCGTAATTTTTGCTCAACACTGATAAGTACTTTTTTAAGAGATAAAAGTTATTCTCTAATTCCCACATAGATAACTCTACATCAACTAAGCTAATATTGGCAGGAACCACATCAATGCCTTCTCTTTGTAAAATAACATCCTGAAATAATGCTTCTCCCATTAAAACTTCATTTATAGATTTCTGTTGATTTGTAATATTTAGTGCAGATGAAATATCACCTTGTAAATCCATCTCAAGCAATAGCACTTTTCTATACTGCCTTGCAAGTCCAATACTTATATTAATAGCACTAGTAGTTGTTGCAGTGCCTTCTTTATGATTTACAATAGATATGATCATTGAACAAATTAAGTACTTAGCAAATTTCGATGACGCTATCGAATTTTTAAATACTAATATTTACCTGTATAATACTAAGTAAATACTTAGGGAAGTTGTATGAAAATACTTATTGAGAATAAACCTTAGACAGTTTAAAAAATAATTGAATGAAGGTAAACCTAGAAAGGAAAACTAATATTTTGTTTTAATCATATTAATTTTTAGTTTATTTTAAAAACCAAGTTGTTGTAGAAATAATAGACATTGCCTTTTTAAGTATATTGTAATATAGTATAACTAATAATAAAACAGCATATAGCCAAACAATAAGAATGTTAAACCAAAATGTGTCTAATAAAATTCCGAAAAAATATTTTTTTGGCGAATAAAAATGAGTTCTAATATCTAGAAAATTAGTTTTGGAAGGAAACAGGTAAATAGGATCCATTTTCTGCATAACCTCAAAATCATGCGTAATAATTATCCTCTTTTTCAGTAATGAATTAGTTACTAATTCATTTAAATTATTATTGTAATAGTTATTTTTTAATGTTCGTAAAAAATTAACATCATCATTATTCATCTCTGCATTAATTATTGCTTTTCTTATAGAAAGTGCATTAAAAATTAAACTATAGAAATTATTTATATCTCTCAGATAACTTTCTAATTCTTCAACCAATTCATTATTTAAGTTTCCTGAAGCAATTCTAATTGGTGAAGGAAATTGAACTGTTGGATTTATTTTGTTTTCTTCAGCAATTTCATTTTTCAATATCATCAAGTTTAAAATAGCTTGACCTTGGCTTACTCCAAGAGTACTATTTAACCCCAATTTACTTTCATAAATTAAGTCTCTTAAAAGAGGTATATAATAGGATTGTTTATAAGTACATATACTCTCTTTTTTCTCTATCTCATAAAACTTTTTTCCATATTCATTTTTAACATAAGTTTCTACAACCAAACCTTCATATCCCCATCTTGTGGGCATAAAATCAGCTATAATAGGCACATTTTTATCCATACCTCC
>CEWR01021388.1_pt1 | contig 14787 bp, 8 predicted proteins | sample 356321 | NCBI WGS metagenome assembly CEWR01 (sample SAMEA2621551, study PRJEB7988) | marine metagenome | biome: marine biome (ENVO:00000447); feature: mesopelagic zone (ENVO:00000213); material: "saline water (ENVO:00002010), including plankton (ENVO:xxxxxxxx)" | depth 790 m
ATCCCGCTGAGCGGGAACACGATCGCGGTTCCTCGCCGCAATCTTGATAGCTCAATACAAGGTTGTCGGAAATTCGCCGACCAATTGCAAGCCTTTTCTTCAAAAAGATCCCCCCCCCTTTAGTAAGGCAGGACGCACTTCTCAAAAAGGGGGGGCGTTATCTGGCTGGAGAAATGGGAACCGTGTTGGATAAGCTTGGCCGGCGACTTGGCAAGAACCGCGACCGTTCCGTCTACGGAGACCGCTTCGAGGAAAGATACGGCTGTCTGCGCCCGGTGGCGGCGTGAGTTCCGGCCTACGTTGAATCGTGTTGTTTCACGCCCAGCAACTCGGCGACGTTGCCGCCCAGGATCAGATCTTTTTCCTGCTGCGACAGGAAGTCGCAGTGGAGGCGGATGTAATCGACGGCCTGCCGATAGGTACACCAACTGCCACCGCAGTATGGCATGTCCGATCCCCACATCAGCTTTTCAACGCCGACTTCGTCTCGCCATTGCCGCAGCATCTCCTGTCCCTCGGCGAAGGGGTACTCCGGCCACTTGGCCGGCATCAACACCTCGGCGTGCACGTTCGGTCGCTTCAGGAGCGACATCACCTCGTGAGGCACGCCGATTTCGTGGATGATGGTGGACGGCACCAGGCCGTGGGTCAGCACCGTCGGGACATCCGCGTGTGCCTCGGCCCAGCGATCGACCTCGGCGATGTACTGCATGAAACTTGCCACCCGGTCGCGTCGGCGGGCATCCAAGTACCACCAGACGGAAATTTCGAGGTCGCGCACCACTTCCCAGAGGGGCTCGAACTTGGTGTCGTCAAGGTGATCGGTGAAGCCGTCGAGGGCGAACAGCTCGACACTGAAGTAGAGCCCCTTGCACCCCTGCTCCCGGACGGCGCGCTCCAGGCGTTCGAGTTGGGCGGGTTGATCCGCTTCAGGTTCGCGAATCTGCGCCAGTGCGAGGAAGCGATTCGGGTCGCGCTCCATCGCCTTGGCGTAGTAGTCGTTGATGCACGAGCCATAGACATGATCGCTCTGCAACACGCCCATGTCCACACCGGCCATGTCCATCTCCGCGATCATCCGCTCCGGTGTTGCCTCCAGATTCTCGAGGTTCGGCGGGTACATCGCCATATAATAGTCGACGCCGTCCACGGTAAACTCGGCCTTGCCGTACGCAGCCATCCGGAAGTTCACCTGCGGCATTTCGTGAATGTCGTCCGAGGGATAGTCCAGTAGCCGCTCTTTCACACGCTTGCCGTCGGCCTTTCTCCAAAAGTCCGTGAAGTCCCGCACGTGGTACTGCCATAGCTTCAGCGTCAGTGCGGTGCTTTCCGGGTCGGAGCCTGTGGCGAACCGCGGGAAGATATGGGAGTGGGCGTCGATAATCGGGCTACGACGTGCTTCTCCGGGGTTTTCCACGGGCCGCCAGCCGGCACCGAAGAACTCCAATTTTTTGTCTGTGCTCATCTTTCGCGTACCACCGATATGTTCCGGGACACGGAATGCCGGGTGCCCGGCAGCTGGCCGAATTGCAGATCGGCAACATGAATCCAACGGGTCGTGGATTGTCGCGCCAACCTGCCCATCACAAGCTCCTTTCTCAAAGGTTGGATCATCATGGTTTGTTCCAGGTGCTCGTTCATTCTATTCTACGAGCGCGTTGCGGAGACGCTCGACGTGTTCCGGACTGAGACCCCCTTCCAGGAGGTACGCCTGTGGGCCGCCGTAGCACTCGTCCAGATGGCGTAATGTTCCGAGCATGACATCCGGCGGGCAGCACTCCCGCTGGTAGTCCTGCTCCGAGGTATGGTGTGCCTCGAAGCCCGGCGCCTGCCCGTCCAGCGAGCGTCTCAGGAGAAAGCGGGCACTGAGGGCGTAGTCCTCGGCGATGGTCTCGGCGGGCACCCCCACGAGTCCCAGGGCCAGGGCGGCAACAACCCCCGTTCGGTCCTTGCCGCCGTGGCAATGGATCAGCGCCGGCAAAGCCCCCGGTGTTGCCAGCATCGACAGTATCTCGCACAGCCGGCGTTGCCGGTGGTCGATCAGCATGGTGTAGATCCGCAGGATGCGCTCGAGGTTCCCCGTGGCTGGCGGCAGTCCGTCCAGCTCGGCCTGCAAGGCGTCGCCAATCACGTCCATGTGGTGATATGCTACCTCGGTCGAACTTGCGAACACATTGGGCTCGCACGCGAGTTCATTGACGAATCTGAGATCGACCACCGTGCGCACGCCGTAATCGACGAGCGCCGCCTGAGACGCGGGAGCGAGGCGGTGGAGGCTGTCGGCTCGCAGAAGCCTTCGCCAGCGCGTTCGCCGGCCATCGGCGGTAAGGTAGCCGCCGACATCGCGGACGTTGTAGGTGCCCTCCAGCGGCAGATGGCGTTTGAGCTGTCGTTCGTCATGCATAGGCCCGTGGCCCTGTGGAAATTGTCGCTTGATCAGTTGACTGAAAGGGATTTGCTTTCCGTTCCGGCTGCGGCAGGGAGGATAGCGTCCGGGGGTTGCTGAGTCAAGGGACAGGCTGGGCTTTTGGCTTTCGCAGTCGCCTTGCGGGGACGCTCAGCGTGTTGCGGACCGACGCCCCTCTTCCAGGAGGTACGCCTTCAGTCCGCCGTCAATTGCGCAGCCTTAGAATCCACTCGATCATTTTTGCTCGCAGCGCTTGCAGGTCGCCACCGGGATCCATTGTCGCCACCCATGCCTCTGCTTCTTTTGCCAGTGCGGCTTTGTCATCGGCGGCTTTGTCGCGCTCGATCTCTTTCAGGAGTGTGGTCAGGTAGCGCACGTCATCCACTCCCTCGCGAAAGCCTTCCCACTGGATGGTGTCGATCACACCGTCCACGGTTGGATACGCGAAGACGTGATCCCGGAAGGACGGGCCGTCGTCGTCCACATAAATGTCGCCGGAGGCGTGCTGATAAGCGTAGTTCATGGTTCCATCGTAGCCCGATTTCCACAGCACGAGGCCGAAATTGCGGCGGTAGGTCTCGGGTTGCTCGAGCCCCACCTGGGGATGGTTGTAACTGAAAATGCGGTGGCCGACGCTGTGCCATTTGCCTGCCTCACCCGGCGTCGGCGGCCCACCGTAGACAGCCAGGTCCAGGAGGTCGCCGACAAGCTCGAACGAGTCGCGGCCGCAGGCGACGAAAACCTTCGCTCCCGTCTCGTGTACGGCCTCGAATGCGGTGCGCTCGTTCTCGAGCTGCTCGCCGGTGGCTTCATCGATGCCGTAGATGTACAGGTTCTTGATTCCGTGCCTGTCGAGCTGGGCGAGGGCGGAGCGGAGTTTCGCCGTCAGGGTTTCCAGCGCTTCCGGGGTAGCGGGTGGCCCATGTGTTACGATGCCCAACGAGTACAGGGGGTCCACGACGACTGCCGCCTGCTTTCGCAGTTCCATCGCACGGTCGAACAGGTCCGGGTGCCCGAAGTCCTGGCACATGGTCGGATGGGAGACGCCGTGGGCCTTCAGGTTGCGCAATTCCGCCAGATACTGCTCCGGCGACTTCCAGTACTGATCGATGCTGTGCTCCAGTTTTGCGGCCAACTGCCCGGAATAATAGATCGAGTAGGTCAGCGCCGGCTCCTCCAGCTTGAAGGGCAGCACCTCAATGGTCAGCGGCATTGCCATTTCGGGGGCGTTTCGAGGCCGCATGGTCAGCGTCGCCCGGTAGGTGCCGGCCTTGGCCTCTTCGGGCACGTGGACGGTGATCCAGAACTGCTGTGCCGTCGCGGCCGGAATTGCGGGTACAGGCTGCAACTCGCGTGCGTCGCGGGGCGCCTCAGGGTCCTTCAGCGTGTTGCTCTGTTTCTGGTTGTCGACGCTTACGAACTCCGGGTCTCTGAGCAGGAGCTCCGGAGTGAACGTCGGTTGCCGCCCCTCGCCGCCATAGCCCAGCCCCACACCGTCCTGCCACCAGCATTTCACGATGCGGATGTCAATGTGGGAAGCGGGCAACGTCAACTCTCCGGACCTGGCATCGCTGCACTGCACCGTTACGTCGCGCAGCTCTTCGAATGCGTAGACGGAAAAACTCGCCGGCTCGTACTCGCCCGGGCAGGCGGACACCGAAAGCTCCGTCCCGGCAATGCCCGGTACGGGGAACCGTCGGGGCAGCACCTTGTGGTTACTGGTCGGGTCGGCAATCCAGACGATGTAGGGCAGCGCCGGGTGGGCCGCCGCATACGCACTCAAAGACCGACAGGCGGGGTGGGCCCTTTCGAGCTGCGCCAGCAGTTGCCGGGCCGAATCCACGACGGGGGATGAGAGTTTGACCCGCAATTCTGCGAGTTGAGTTTTCAGTTGCGCCCGCGTCTCGTCACGGTGCCGGCACAGACGCTCCCAGTAATCCTTCAATTCCGCCGAGGCGGCCGGCGGGAACACCGACGGCATGGCGTCTATTCCCGCCGTCAGCTCTGCGAATCTCGCGGGCAGCGTGCCGGCGAGATTTTGCAGGCGGGTCTGTGTGTCGTCGGTGCGCGCGGCCTCGATTTCCGCAATGCGCTCGTCCAATCCGGCCCGGTACCCCTCCGGAAGGGCGGCCTCAATCTCCAGGTCGTCCACATAAACCACGGTCCGGCGCTCTTTCCCGTCCGTTTGGAGGTAGACCGCGACGCCCTCCACATAGGCGGCCGACCCGGGCGTGCCGCGGGCGCTGGAACGCCATGCGGTCCAGCCGTCAGGCAGGGGCGTTTCCACACCGAACTCCCTGCCGCCTGTGATCCCGGCCTCCGGGATGGCATAGGAATGGCCGAACCAGGCGCGGCCGCTCTCGACGTAGACTTTCCCCCGCACAACGGGATTGCCGTAGAAGGGGATCATCACGCCGGTCCACCAGGAGTTTATCGGGCAGTCCAGCCAGGTCACGTCGATCTTGAACGAGCGCTTGCCCGTCGCCGCGCGCTCGTCCGTTGGGCCGGCGAAGTTGACCTTGTAGGTGCCCTTGTCGGCCCAGACAGTCATCTTGCCATCGCCCCCCTCGAAGCCCTCCCTGTAGACGATCCGGCGCTCAACCTCAACGGCGGGGGCGTCCGTGGTTTCTTCGGCCGCAGACAATGTCCCCGGCGCCACCAACGCCAGCGCAATCAGTGCTGCAGCTGTCAACCAAGTTCTCTTCTCATCGTTCACGTCGACCTCCATCCAGGAAACGACATCCCCACGCCCCGACTGCAGAAGCTAGCGAAGGAGTCGGGCAAATGCAAGTGGAAGCGGGCGGTTGCCGCTTGCTTTCCGCTTGTACATCTCTGTCCACTCGACTACCTTGCTTCGAAGGCCTGCCCAGCCCGTTTCGGGTGCGATTTCGGCGGCCAGAACGGGGTTGGGGACCGTCAGACGCTTACTGGCCGAGGCCCACGGGCAAGGGAGAGCTGACCAATGGCCGATGGCGCAAGAATGAAGGGCAAGCGGGTTCTGGTAACCGGCAGCGGGACGGGCATAGGCCGCGGCATGGCATTGGAATTCGCCCGCGAGGGCGCCGCCGTTGCGCTGCACTACGCCCATAGCGACAAGGGGGCCCTCTCCGCGGTGGCGGAAATCCGGCGCGCCGGCGGCAGCGCCGAGGCGTTTGAGGCGGACTTCAACGACGTCGAGCAGGCGAAAGAACTACCGATAAAGGCGGCCGAATTTCTGGGTGGCCTGGACATCCTGGTCAACAACGCCGGGATTACCATGAATCGGCCCTTCACGGACGTCACACCCGAACAGTACGACACGCTCTACGATGTCAATGTGCGGGCAATGTTCTTCGCGGCGCAGTCGGCAGCGGTCACGATGATCGAGCAGGGTGCCGGCGCCATCATCAATATCTCGTCGGGACACGCCTTTGCGGGAGCGGTTGAGCACTCCGTATATGCCGGCACAAAGGCTGCGATCGTGGGCTTCACGCGGACCCTGGCGGTTGAGTTGATCCAGAAGGGAATCCGGGTCAACGCGATCGCCTCCGGATGGGTTCTCGTAGAGAACCAGCGTGCCATGATATCCGAGGATTTCGATGAGGAGCAGGCAGGGTTGGTTCTGCCGGCGGGTTTCATCGGCGAGGCGCGGGATATTGGGCGAGTAGCGATATTCCTGGCCTCCGACGAGGCGCGATACATCATTGGGCAGACCCTCGTCTGTGACGGCGGACAGACGGCTCTGATGGCGGCGGCCGGCGACTTTCGCAAGCCCGGCACGGAGACTTACGGCAAGGGTTATGTTCCCGGTCTGTAGCCACAACGCAGTTCCTGAGCTCACTCCGCTGCCCGCGGATCACGAACCACGCATTCCACCCGTTCGATTCGGATATCTCCCCCGGCATCTTCGTAGATTTCGGACCTTCTCTTGTTTCTCTCGTCAGCGGGCTTTGTGATCGTCACGCCAAGATAGTTGTCGCCGTAGACAAACGGGGGACTGGACAACGCGATCGTGCATGATGGGAACCAGCCGTGGTACCACTTCCATCTCAACTGCTCAGGAGGTATCACCTTGCCGTTGATGTCGACGGTTATCTCATCGTCCTCCAACAGGCCCAACGGGAAGAAGATCAATCCGCTCCCCTCATTCGCCGCAGTCACGTCGTCAATCAAGGTTCCTTCATCAATCACGGGGAGGATGGGCTCCGCCGGGAACTCTTCGCAAATACGGCATCGGAACTCCCCGCGCCGGCCGATCTCTTTCCGTGACAGCACGATCTCCTGCCTCTCATAGATCTTGATGTCATCGCCCCAAAGCGGGAGGAAGACGTAGTGCCGGTCGGCGGAGGCGGCGAGGGCCTCCGGACTCTTCAGTTCCTTCAGACAGTCCAGGATATCCTGACGGTCGGCGCCCTCCTGGTAGAACGGGTTGAAGTTCTGCGTCGAAAACCCGTCCGCCCCGGCGCCGTAGAAGTTGCGCACCGCGGCGCGGTATCGAGCGGGTCTCATAGCAATGCCTGCCTGGTATCCCAGTCTCGGCTGTACCTCGGGATAGACGCAGCAGTCGCGCGCCCGGGCCAGGGAGACAAACTCCTCGTACTGCGCATTGAAATTGGTGAAGCACCAGTCGCTCGGCGCGACGTAATCGACGAGCCCCTCCCCGATCCACGCAGGGATGTCGAAGCCCAGCTTCGTACACGTCTCGACCTGTTGAAACACGCGAACGCCGAGCAGGAGGTTGCGATTTCTCCTCTCCGGAGACTTGGAACCATCGGGATTCGGGGTCATGGGGCTCGACCTCTTCTTGCCGGCCTCATTCAGCATCTCCCGAACCTGTCGGAGAAAGCCGGTCATGATGTCGCGGCTCTCGGCAGCTTCGCCCCTGGGGAAACACTCAGGCCCACGCGTAAAGTTGAACTCGACACCATCGATATCGAAACGGTTTGCCATCTCTTCCATGAGGGAGAGGAGCCAGTCACGAACCTCCTGGATGGCGTAGTTCAGGCTGCAACCGTACTTGTGGCTCTCGGGGGGGGCGCCGCGGAAGGATGGCTTGTAGTCCGTGAGTATCCACTCCGGTTTTTCCCTGGAGAGCTTCTCGAAGAACGGATGGTTGTAACCGTGCCGGTCATTCATCCGCCAGCCGGCCAGGAACTCCATTCCCTGCTTGTGGCACTCATCGATGAGGACTTCAACAGGCATCAGACCGTCGTCCATCATGGGAACCAGTCGCTGGTGCGGGGGCCGGATATCGTGGGAACACTTGTCCGTGCGCCAGAAGTGGGTCATCGCCTGGGAAAAAATTTCCTGTACGAGGGTATCGATTTTCCCTTCCCCGGCGTAAAGGCGAACGATTCGTCGCAGCTCATCGGGTCGCGCCACAGGGTCACTGAGATGACACATGGTGTTCGAAGGATCACTGTTGTAAATAAAGCGGCGAGTCCCGCGGGGTTTCATGCTGCCCAGCGTGATTGCTTGCGTCGGCACATTTGTAGCCATTTCCGTCTCCTTACTTCGGTTTCTGCATCACGGCGGGCCGGGCGATTTTGTCCATCTCAAGCCTCCACGATGTGCAACTCACGCCCGATCGTGCTCAAATCCTCGTGTCCGTCCGAGGTGATGACGACGATGTCCTCAAGCGCAACCATGCCCAACGCTGGCCGGACAGTGACCAACTCAATTGCCATCGTCATATTCTCCTCCAGAACCCACTTGCTATCCGCGGCCAGTACGGGTTCCTCGTTGACATTTCTGCCTATCCCATGGCCAAAATACATGAGATAGCTCTCGAAGCCCTCGCGCTCGAGGATACGATTTCCAATTTCAAAGAGCTGGCGAGCCGATACGCCCGGCCGCAGCGCCTCCAGTACAGCATCCATTGCTGGACGCACGGCCCCGTAAATCTGTAACAATTCCTTGCTCGGCTCTCCGACGGCGATCATCAGACCAAAATCGGACCGGTAATGGCGGTAGCTGCAGCCGGTATCGATCCGCACCACGTCCCCGGTTTTTATTTCCTGGGGATTCGGCCCGACCACGTCGATTCCCTGTGGTCCGATTTGGGTGTGGATCCACTCGTGGCGCGCGCCGGCACGGTAATGCTCCGCGCCGATCAGCGATTCCAAGTCCAGCCCGGTCATCCCAGGTTGCAGCGTCTCGACGGTAACCTCCAGCGCCTGCTGCGTCGCCTGGGCGGCGCCCCGCATCCGGCGCACCTCCTCCTCCGATTTCACCACCCGCAATTCCAGAAACAACCCCAACACTTCCCGCAACTGCGCCTCGGGCAACAACCGCTGCAGCTTTTCATAGCCCTCCACCCCAAGGTAACGCCGCTCCACGCCAATGCTCGCCCCCGCCAACCCACGCTCCTTCAAAGCAGCCGCCACCGCCTCGTAGGGGGTCGCATACATCTCGCCGGTCACGGGGGGCAGCGGGCTATTCAGCGAGCGCGGCCTTTCATCGAGACCCCAGACGCGCCGGTCCTCGATCCACATCCCCCAGTTGTACATATCGCCCTCTTCGCTCGCCCGGCGGCAGGTAATAAAAGGGTCTATCTTCCGGTCTCGGGGCAACCCGACGAAGAGCTGGTAGGGTTCATCCTTGTCGAAGGTCGTATGGGCGCCGATGCTGGTATACAGGTCGTGCTTCCAGTGGTCGGCCAGGTAGCCCGCATTAAGCAGCGTATGGGGCAGGAGCAGATCCACGCCCCAGCGCTCCATCAGGTGTACCGCCTTGTCGTAATCAAACAAGATCATCGTCGCCTCCTAAAGAGCCGCGGCCAGCGGGCATGATGCCCGTGGGGATGACGGGTGCTGTGCACAGAACGTCATTCGCGCATGCTTTGATCGGGGTCCCAGGCTTATCGCTCATGTTTCGAACGCCGCGGATGCAGGCGGAGCTCTTTGCCGGCACCTGCATCCGGCTCGATATTTGGTCAAGCCGGTCCGTGCGGTCAACACGGCTTGGTTGTTCTTGAAAACTCCCATTGCCGGTGTCCCAACGAGCAACGAGGCTCGGAGGGTGTTCCCGGCGCGGGGCCAGCCGATTGCCTGGTAGCGACGTCACCGGGCGTTTGCCGTTAACCGCACCCGCGTGCTGAACCGCAGCTCCACCGGACCGAGCAGTCCGGACACGGTCTGCCCCTCGAACACATACGACGACGGGAACGCAACGGCATAGTGGTTGGCCAGCGAATTGTAGACGGACACTTTCAATGCGTTCACGCCCTCGCGGACGTATTCTGTGATGTCGAAGCAGTAGGGACGGCCCAGTCCGACGCCGACGTATCGGCCGTTGACCTCGACTTCGGCACTGATCCGCGCCTCTCCCAGATCCAACGTAATCGCTGTGTCCAGGTGTGCCGCGGTCAGCGTGAACTCTTTGCTGTAGACAGCGCCGCCGGAGTATGTTTCCAGGGCATAGCCGGACCAGTCACCCAAAGGCATGCGCGTGGGGCCACAGGTGAATCTCACAGGCTCGGGGATTGCTGCGCCGGCATAGCATCCGGGCGTTTGCTCCAACCGCAATGCGATCTGAGTAACACTGTCGGCTATTGGCGAGCCTTCGACACGGTCCAGAGGTGAAGGGACGTCGATACAGCCGTCGCGGATCTCGACCTCATTGCCGTTGACCCAGGCTTGCGCCGCAGCGGCCTCGAGGGGCAGTGTGATCGTCCGTGTCCCCGCCGGCGCTTCGAAACGGTACCAGCCCACCCGGCCAGTAGTGTTCGGCGCAATGTCGTATGTCGGCAAGTTATCACCGGCGAACCATTTCAAATATGGCGGCGGCGGTGTTTCTTGCGCGGCTGCATCATCTGTAGGGCGGAAGGCTGCATAGATATTTATCGATTGCCCCTGATGATGAAGCAGCTTGATCATGACCCGATTCAGCCCCTGCTCCAGACGCACCGGCACGATAGCGGCCTGCTGGTCCGGGCCGAACGTCACGACCTCGCGGCCGTTGATCCAGGCCCGTTGCCCGGCACCGCCGTGACCACCGGTATCGTACGCCCAGAGTTGTTCGTGCTGATCCTGACCGTCGCCGTGGCCGAAATGAAAATCCCAGTCGCCCGCTTCCGAAACGTGCACCCAGGTGAATAAACAGCGCCATGAATCTTCTTCATCACCGGTCGCCGGGAAGTAGATGAAGTGATCGTCGAGACCGTGGACGCCGGCATGGGCACCGTAAATGTCCATGCTGAGGTGTCCCAGTGTCTGCGAAAAAACATGTTCTTCCCAGACGCCCTCGGGATCGGCGTCCCCGGCAATGATCGATGCGATGTCGTCAGGTTCCGCACCGTCCGCGAACGGACCGAGACCGAGCCAGTACGGTCCGAAAGAATATGTGACTTCGTCCCAGGCGGCATCGTTGAAGTCTGGCTGGTGCCAGCCCGCGGCACAGCCGGCGCCGGCCGCTTCCTCGCGGTATCGAAAGATTCGCGCCTCGGGCCCGACCATGGCATCACTCGCAGGCCAACGCCAGTCGCCCCAGCGATTGTCCATCGTCGGCCGCAGTTCGAAGTCCCAATCGCCCGCCAGATTGATCGGCGGCGGCGGCGATTCGATCCGTGCCTCACCGATGCAGGTTTCGGTGCCGTATTGGATGCGCACCTGCTTGCGACCGCCGGTGGTGCAGTAGCCGTCGATCACCGGACCTTCGGCGCCGGCCTGCACATCCACGACCGTGTCGAGATCGTCGTGCACGATTTGGGGGCGCTCGCCGGCCCTGAACACCAGAACGATGCCCTGATTCCGCTCCATCTCCAGCCGCACTGTCGTCTTTCCTTCGTGGCGCTCGAACCGATGATACGGCAAGATCCGGCCGCTGAAGGTGTCCCATATTTCGGGGTCACCCTCGACCCGAAAGGTGAATGTCAGGCTTCTCTTTTCAGCCCGCACGTTGTAGAGGAAGTAGACGTCGAGCGCGTCGATCCGCTGGTGTGTGTGGTAGATATCCCCGGCTTCGCCAAGCGTTACCCCGCCTGATGCTACCACGTCCCGTTCGATCGCGTTGGAAATGACGGTAGCCGTATCGGCTTTGATCCGGAAGAAACCCGGATCGTGCCAGATGTTGCGGTGCAATTCCGGCTGCGGGATAAAAATGGCCTGGCCGCCGCCCGCATGCCGCTGCGTGCTGACACTGCTCAGTCCCTGCATTGATCTACCGACGGCGTGGATATAATCTGAACTGGTGGGGATGCCGAACAGCTCTGCCAACAGCTCACGGATGCGCGGGTCGTTGCGGCCGTGCTCCGCCGAACCGCCCGGCAAATGACTTACAGCGATGACGGTGCCGCCGCCTTCGCAGAAGGCTTTGATTTTCTCAAGCGTATCGGTACGGATCGTAGTCATCGGCGGCATCAGCACGACCCGGAACTCGAGTTCGTCGATATGCAGGATACCATCGTTGACAGTGGCTTCGTTCAGCTTGAGGTCATCGACGAAATCGAAGTCGATCCCGCTTGTATAGATCTGCTGGGCCAGGGCCATGCCTTCCATCTCGATTTCGTCCCCGGCAGCAGTGAAGTGGTCGCCCTTCAACCAGTTCGCGTGGATCGAGGTCAGCGGATACAGCAAGGCCACGTCAGCACGATGCACACCCTGACTCAGGACCGCGCTGAGGCGCGACACATGTTGCGTAAAGCAATCCCAATGCTCCCAGTACGGCTGCCGGAAGTGCACGGAGGGCGGCACCCATTCGTACCAGCTCCCGAGGCTGCCGTAGAGGCCGCCGTGGGTATTGTACATGTTGAGCCCGTACGCATAATTCTCATTCGTCCACGCTAGGTTTTCTTCCTGGGTCATGCCATGGCCGGACCCCCAGTAGACGCACATCGCGGCGCGGTCGCGCTCGTACAGGTGCAGAACCGAGCTGGACAACTTGGCGTCTGCGAAACATCGACCGCCGGGTTTGGTGTGGCCGGGGTCCTCGTTGCCGGTGATGTGAAACCAGCGGCACAGGCGGAAAATGTCGCCGTACTGGTAGGTCTGCCCCTGCATGCTCTGCCGTCCCCACGTGGCGATGGTGCTGAACTGCATGCCGCGCGCCTCGTGCCAGTCGGAGAGCGGTCGGTAAAGATTCTCCTCGAGCAAAACCGACATCACGTCGTAGTATTCGCATCGTATCTTGTCGGTGAAGTCGCCGATATCATGGAACAGACCGACCAGGTGAGGGCGCGGATCGTACCCGTTCTCCGACTGGAATCGCGCCAGCAGGCTCTCCGCGTAAACGATATTGCCGCCCAGCACATAGATTTCGTCCTGCAGATATCCGCGCAGCGTATCCGGCACAAATCGCCCGAGATGTTCGATGTGCGGTTCCCAGTAGATATCGAGCCAGCGCTGGGCCACATGCGGGTTGAGGTAGTCGAGGTCGTGCGGCTGACTGCAGACCACCGCGGCCATCCACGCCCCGTCCGGCACCTGCCAGCTCAGCCGCCCGTCGGCGATTTTGTCGGCAAGGTCGAGGCTGTCGTCGCCGTCGAGTTTGATTGTCTCGTTGGGGCTTTGCGATGACGCCCCCTGGATGACACGAAAGGCTCGTGCACAGAGCAATTCCTCATCAGCAGGAATTTCGAACTGCAGCGTTTCATCGTCGCGCCCTTCGGCCTGATGGATGACCAGCCGTCCGCCTTTCAGATCCGGGTTGTGCTCGCTCTCGGCGCGCAGTTTGTCCTGCCACGATTCCTGTCCGGTCCAGTCGGCAAACCAGACCGTCATGCCGAGGCGCTCGTGTTCGGCGACATAGTGCTCGAAGAATTCCCACCAGCCATCGCTCCAGTAGGGCGGCTGCGCGTGCGGCTCGCCGCGCACGTAGCGAGGATAATACCAGGTGCCGCCGACGCCTTTCGCCTTTATCTGTTCGAGTTGCCAGGTCAGCTGCTCTTTCGAGAGCTTGCCTGACTCCCAGAAATAGGTCATGAAATCGCTGTACTCGAGCGGCGGCTCGGCGAACAGCTGTGCCAGTTCATCGGGCGATGGCGACTTTGTTTGCATAACAGATCTATCCCTGAGCGGCTGTCTCTTCGACGATGTTTAGCGCCCATTCCTTCCAGTAGTACTTCAGCGGGTCATCGTCCGGCCAGTCCTGGTAGACCTCGTCCCACGTCAATATCTGCATGTGCGGTTCCAGCGAATCGCTGCGCACCGGGTGGGACCGTGGTTGATAGCGGAAATCGAGCGACAGCCGGATCTGATCGGGGCTGGGGTTTGCCACGCCCTGGTGCACGGTAGTGCTTTTAAACATGATTACGTCGCCGGTTGCCAACTCACTTACCGCCCAAACGCTGTCGGCGGGAAAGTCGAGACAACTGGGAACGATCGGATCGTACGCCCTGTGTTCCTTGAATCCCCAGTGATTTGACCCGGGCACTATCGCCAGCCCGCCCAGGCTCATCGGACAGTCTCCGCACGGGATCCAGGCCGTCCAGGTTTCCTCCGTGCCGCCGATGAAATTGAAATCCTGGTGCGCCGGTGTCGTTGTCTCGACGCCTCGAGGGAAAAGGGCCATCGAGATATTGCGACTGTGCGGCAACACCGGTTCGCCGATCAGACTGTCGAGCACCGCCAGGAGATTTTCGTGTTGGGCGAGTGCATGAAAATCATGCAGCTTAAGGATGTCCTTGTAGTACGCAAGCCACACAGGGTCAGTGTCGGATTCACGGATAAAGAAGTCGTTCCTGGCGATACCGTTTTCGAGCGGTGCCTGATCGTCGAGAAATCCGTGGTGTTGACAGGTCTCGAGAATCTGGCGTCGGACCGCCAGCACGTCGGCGGGCGGCAGCAGCCCCTTGAAGCAGAAGTACCCCTGTTCGCCTGCCCGGGCCCGTAATGCCGGTGGATCGAACAACAGTTCCGTGGAGTCCTGGTACGGTCTGGTTACCGCCATGGGCGTCATCGCCATGATACGAGTCCTGTTCGTTGTGAATTGCGCGGCTTAAATTTACGCCAATCGTCGTCAATGCAAAATGACGCTTTGGCATCTGTTGCAGCTGCGAGAGATTCCCGTTCCAACCTTACTCGAGAGATTCCTTTCGTGCCTCAGAACAGCTCCCAACCGCTGGTCATCTCGATCAGTCCGACGGCCGACAAACACGGGTCAACGACGAAGCTACATCAAACGACAACCGAGTTCAACTGCGGCATCGAGACCTACGGCTTGAAGTGTCAGTTTCTGGTCGCCCGGGTTCACTCCTTGCCGGCGTGCTTCGGCTCTTTCCCATCTCTTCGTGAGGTCGTCAATGAGCAAGAAGCCGCCATCATCGTGCCTCAATCCTTGAATTTCGGCCTCGTCCAGCAGCGGTACTGCTGGACGTAAAAAGCAACTTCCTATCAGTTCAACCATCTTCTGGCAACCCACTCGGCGACCTTGCATCGCAGGAGCGATCGAAAGAAAGCGATGAC
>CEWR01019288.1_pt1 | contig 14763 bp, 13 predicted proteins | sample 356321 | NCBI WGS metagenome assembly CEWR01 (sample SAMEA2621551, study PRJEB7988) | marine metagenome | biome: marine biome (ENVO:00000447); feature: mesopelagic zone (ENVO:00000213); material: "saline water (ENVO:00002010), including plankton (ENVO:xxxxxxxx)" | depth 790 m
ACGTTATCCGTGGCGATTTCGATGAGGTGAGATAACGTCTGATAACAGTCGACGGTTGCCTGAACGCTGGTGTATACCGTTGCTTCAGGGTCTTGAATGGGATTAACGAAGACGGCGAGGTTTGTCTGGGCGTGCGGGACGCTATTCAAAAACGCCTGCAACTTTTTCAAGGCTCCGTTAACACCGACTTCGTGGGATTCGTTGTTGTAGTCGTCGTCGAGTTTTTTCTGTAACCGTTTTCGGTACGGAATCGCGCCGGGGTAATGGCGCAGCACGGCGGTTTCGATGCGTGCGGCTTCGATAATGCTGAATAGCTTGCGAGCAAGGACCGAATATTCGAAATGCCGAAACAGAAGCTCCAGGTCTGATTCTCGATGTTGCTCCGGAAGCTCGTGCTCTCGTAAATCGTCGCATTCGCGTCGAGCTTGATGGATGTCGAAGCGATAGGTACCAAATTCGCGGAAACCAAGCTGCTGCAGTATCAGCCAACGATAGGTTGCGGCGTTACTTGCCGGGATTGAAAAATAGTCGATACTGCCGGGTAGATAGACGCTATACGCATCGTGGCTTGCCTCCGAAGCGTGCGCGTTCGCATTGCTCCGCTCAGATAGATCGCGGATATGAAAGTAGCGTCCGGCAATGCCTTCGGCAAAGAGCGACAGAGGACGCTCCACCTCAGCGAGTGTGGTCACGGCCAGATGACGTCGACGATGTCTGCGACAGCTTGTTGCACAGCGGCATCGTCGGACACGGCCTGCACAACGGCGATTTCCGACGCGCGTCTTGGTTCGATGCCTCGCTTGATGAGTTCCCCTGCGTAAATCAATAGCCGAGTACTAACGCCTTCCTCGAAGCCATGTTCGCGAAGATTACGCACTTTGACGCCGATGGTGGCCAAGCGTCCGGCAATTTCCGGATCGATGCCACTCTCATGCGCGATGATTTCTGCTTCTCGGTCTTCCGGCGGGTAGTCAAACGTCAGGCTGACGAATCGTTGACGCGTGCTTGGTTTGAGGTCTTTTAGGATGCTTTGATAACCAGGGTTGTAAGAAATGATTAAGAGGAAATCTGCGTGCGCGGAAACGATTTCTGAGGTCTTATCGATGGGAAGTACGCGTCGATGATCTGTTAATGAGTGAATCAAAACCGTCGTATCCTTCCGCGCTTCAACGATCTCGTCGAGGTAACAGAGCGCACCGGTTCGTACCGCTTGGGTAAGAGGCCCGTCTTGCCAGATGGTTTCATCCCCCTTTAGAAGATAGCGACCCACTAGGTCCGTGGCGGTGAGGTCTTCGTGACAAGACACCGTGACCAGCGGTTGGGTTAACGCGTGACGATCTGATTCGGTCTGGCAATAGAGTCGCCAAGTCATGTGTTCGACGAAACGGGTTTTACCGCACCCGGTGGGCCCTTTGAGCAATACCGGAAGACGACTCTGGTACGCAGCTTCGAACGCCTCGATCTCGTCGCCTAGTGGCAGATAATAAGGTTCCTCTTGCAACGACACGGACTACTCAGGGACGAAAGCGTCGCGCCCACTCCTGTAATTGAAAAAAGATTGTGCCGGATTTCGATTCACCAGATTGCGCTTGAACATGGGGTGGTGAAGGCTCCGTACTTCGTGTTCGATTTCTGTGAGGAATTCCCCGTTGTTCGGGTCGACGATCCGTTGGAATCGGTACTGGTGCTGATCGGATTCTTCGGTAATCAACCCGTTCTCAGCCAAGTAGGTATGGGGTTTCGAGAAATTCGACACATAAATAGCGATGTGATGCCCATCGTATTCGGCGATTTCCTCGTCGGTCTCGTCAAAGACAAACTGCTGATCCGTACCCATCGAAACGACCGCGCGTGCACCTTCGTTGTCTTCGATTTGTTCGGCGGGTGTCTCCAGGACTTCGCGATAAAAGCGAGCGATCCCGGCGGTGGTTCCGGGTGGAACGTCCATTACGGCCAAGGGAATGCCGAGGCTCATATCGCCGTGTTGGCCGGGTCCATAGACATGGATTTGGTTTCCCCATGGACAGGTGACTGCAATGTAATCTTTTTTCTCCTCCCAAGTGAACTCCGAACCTTGCATCGGCTTGTCGATGAATTTAAAGCGGCGTTTCAAATCCTCCAGATCCGGGACGACCACAACGATGTGTCCGCGAAATTTTTGGGCATTGTTTTTTGGTAGATGGAATTGCTGTCCGCCCGCGTTGATCCACATATTAAAGGTGCCAAAATCGATATAGGGGTCACGCGTAAAGCCAAGGCCGGAAACGTAAAAAAGAGCCGCTAACTGTTGATCAGGAACGGTCAGATTGACATGCTCCATGTTGAGGATATTGCCGACATTCTCTTCTGCGCGGTTGAATTCAGCCGCCTCGCTCACGGTTGACCCCCTTCCCGCCGCGCCAGATGCGACGAGCGTTCCTCGTAATAATCGTTGATGGGCCCGAATTCGGACGCGCCCTCGAACGCCGTTTGAGTGGCGTTGACGATATCGTCGGTCGCCATGGTTGGATCCCAGGGACCCCCCTGTGGCTGGGCCACGTGCCACGGGGTATCGCAAAAAATTTCGATGCCGTTGTCTTCTGGATCATTGAAATACACCGACCAGGCATTACCGTGCGTGATCGGCATAATATTGGAGACGCGGTCGTCCTTAGTAAGCACCTGGTGCATCGTCTTCACAGTATCGAGATCGTCGACTCGAAAGGCGAAATGAGCGACGTTGTTGCTGCGACCGCTCTGTTCTCGTGTTGCGGAGAAGCCCAACTGATGATGGTCGGTCTCGACCTGGCTTAAAAAGACAAATTCGTTCCCGCCAACATCGCCTCGATCTGTGACCTCAAAACCGAGAACGTTCGTGTAGAAATCGACCATTGCTTCCATATCGGTGACGTGAACGAAAGCGTGGGACCATCTAAGTTGCATGACGTGGTGCCTTATCGCAGGGAGCGTTGCATCAGAGTACTCCAAAACGCCATAGTTGAGCACATGGAAGAAATCGATACCGACAGACTTCTTGACGCGATCACGGCCGTGGTCCCGCCGGTGCTTGCCGCGTTGGAAACGCTAGCGTATGTGAGCCGTCACTTGCACCCGCCCAATATTGCGTCGCTCGCCGACGCAGCGAACCAAGTGGTGGTGCCGGTTCGTGAAGGTATGGACGTGTTCAAAAGTGTGGCTCTGCCGGATCATCTGGCCCAGTTTGCGGTTCACCTCGAAAAAGTGGTCGACGAGGTCTGTCTTGCGTGCGACGGTCTGGCGCAGAGTGTGGAGGATCCGAATGGCCTCATGGGCGCATATCGGGCCTTGCGTCACCAGACCCGTGCCGTCGAAGCGTTGTATCCCATCGCGTTGATGCTTCCCCCCGTCGGTCGTTTTTTTATTGAAGAAGGTCTGCGAGAAAATAAGGCGTTAGCGGCAAAATTAGCAGATGTGGATCCGGCCCGAGACAACGTCGGCATCATTCATGCCGGAAACGAAAAAGGCACCCGCGGTGGGTTTTCGATGTATGTCCCCGAGTACTACCAGGAGTCGGACGCATGTCCATTGATCGTGGCGTTGCATGGAGGATCCGGACACGGACGGGACTTCCTATGGACTTGGGTTCGGGAAGCGAGAAGTCGCGGCGCTATCCTGATCAGCCCGACCGCGATGGGTGACACATGGTCATTGATGGGTCCGGACATCGATAGCGCGAATATTGATCGCATGGTGCAACAGGTCGGTGAGCGTTGGAACATGGATCCATCGAAGAGATTACTGACGGGGATGAGCGATGGTGGCACGTTTACCTACGTCTCCGGGTTACGGGATGAATCTCCGTTTACGCACCTCGCGCCGAGTTCGGCGAGTTTCCATCCCATGCTGCTTGAGGGCTATACGAGTGCCCGCATGAGCAACCTACCGATATATATCGTGCATGGCGTACTCGATTGGATGTTCCCAGTCGACGTCGCTCGTGCCGCTGACGCGGCCTTGCGTGCGGCCGGTGCCAGGGTGATTTATCGAGAAATCGACGACCTTTCCCATACCTACCCCCGAGACGAAAATCCTCGCATCATGGATTGGTTGCTAGCGGCCAACTCTTCTTAGAACTGACCCAGTTGTTTTGAGGAGACAGGTTTTTAGGCGTCGGCTTCCGCGGTCACCGGATCGATCATCTTACGTACCGGAGTGACCACCGACGCGGGAAAGCCGCTGCGTTCGGAATGTTCTTGGATCAGCGTTGGGTCGTCAGCAATATAAATACAGAATGTTTTATCCCCAGCGACGTAAGAGTGTTCCCATTGGATGTTCTTATGTTCGCTTTTCATCGCCGCGAGGACCTCGTTTGATTTCGAGGCTGCGTCCCGAAGTGCATCTCGCTCCGCTGAGCCAATTTCGGGAATATCCCTTTCGATCACGTACCTAGGCATTAGTCCTTCCTCTTTGTCCGAATGAATTAAGCACCGGCACTGACTGAAAAATTCAGTGCGGCGGCGGTTTTATACGCTGGTCGTTCGTGCAGTGTAGCTCGGTATTCGTTTAAGTTGTCAGCGAGTTCAAAATCGTAAGCATGGGCCCAGTCCAGGCAAGACGTTAACAAAATGTCGACACCGGAAAAGCTTTCGCCGACGGCGTATTCACTGTCACCAAGTTTCATCTCGGCCCATCGAATTTGTTTATTGAACCCGTCGCGCGCTGCTCGTAAGGCTTCTGGCGCGTTTCCATACAAGTGTGCAAGGTCATTGTGACGACGGATGATGTAAAGCGTGTGGGCGTCGAGCTCCATCAAAATGTAGGACGTCCATTCATCGTAGCGTGCCCGTTCGCGACTGCCGGACGTCGGTGTGAGCAGACCGTGTTTGTCCCCCAAATAGGTCACGATGGCCGCGCTTTCCGTTAGCACGAAATCGTCGTCGACCAATACGGGTATCTTTTCTTTGGAGTTTAAGCGCTGAAACGTTTCCCCTTGCGTTTCGCCGGTTCGCGATCCGATTAATTTGGGTTCGTAGTCGAGGCCGAGTTCGTGCAGTGCCCAATGCACACGAATCGTCCTGCCTGTCCCACCGCCCCATACCGTAATCGTCATCTCAAGGCCTTGGCAACTCACGTTCAACTTCGTAGAAATGAACCTCGGCATTCGCTGGTGGATGTTCTGATAGGGCAGTCTGGAATTCGCCCATGTGTGATGAGGTAAAGTGAACGCGCAGCGCGTCCATGCTTTCCCACCTCTCGGTGATTCGAATGGTGCCGGGTTCGTTCACCTCGACCGAGAACGTGTAGTCGAAGCAACCGTTCTCTTCACGGCTCGCTTGTTCCATTGCAGCGAGTACGGGTTTGAGCGCGTCAATGTGGACGTCGGTTAGTTCCAGACGACCGTTTACAATGATCATGGGCCACTCCTCTATTAGCCGTTTTCGGTTCGTTATCTCGAACAGAAACTGGGGCAAGAATCGATCATACCAAGGCTTTTAACTGTATAAATATACAGTTATCCTACAGTTCCTCGTGAGACCGTGGCCGTGAACGAAAAAAAACTCCACAAGGGTCGAGGAGCGATCTCCAATCCCGCATCACGGTTCGACTCGCACGTGAGCGAGCCCGTGGATGATGGTTGGAACGAGGTTGAATCGGCGGATATCAGCTCGAGCGCACCGAAAACAAAGTTTTTCCCTGACCAGACGCGGAACATCATCGCAACCAATAAATCCCCTGACATTCCGTTCGATCGATCCATTAACCCCTATAAGGGTTGCGAACATGGTTGTGTGTACTGCTATGCCCGTCCGACGCATGCGTTTTTGGGACTGTCCCCAGGACTCGACTTTGAAACTCATATTTTCTACAAGACCGAGCCTGCGGCGCGGCTGGGTGAAGCACTCGAACGGCGTGGATACAAGGTACGACCGATTGCTATGGGAACCAATACCGACCCGTATCAACCCGGTGAGCGGAAGCTCGGTATTACACGGGAGATCTTGAAGACGCTGTTAAGGTACCGTCACCCTGTCACGCTCGTCACTAAAAGCACGCTGATATTGCGGGATCTCGATATTTTGGCGGAGCTGGCAACGCTCGGACTTGTCCAGGTATCTGTCAGCGTTACGACGCTCAATAACGGGTTGAAAACGGCTTTGGAGCCACGTACGGCGGGCCCACGGGCACGGCTGCGAGTCCTCGAGTCTCTTCACCAAGCGCGCGTCCCGGTCGGGGCCATGATTGCTCCCGTAATCCCTTGCATCAACGACAATGAGCTTGAGGATATTGTTGCGGCGGTTTCCAAGGCTGGCGCTTCAACGGTCGGCTATATTCTGTTAAGGCTTCCGCTTGAGGTTGAGGATCTGTTCGTGGAGTGGCTTCAGCGGCATTATCCGAATCGCGCGGACCACGTCATGAGTCACATCCGCGCGATGAGAGGCGGCGTTGCTTATCGGGCTGAGTGGGGTACGAGGATGCGGGGCCAAGGAACGTATGCTGACCTGCTAGCCAGGCGCTTCGAATTGGCGACGAAAAGAGCGGGTCTTGGGACTGACCTGTCGGTACCATTGCGAACGGATTTATTTCGGCCAACGAACGATCAGCTCAGTTTGTTCGGGAATCCCTGAAGAGCCAGCAAACGAGCCCCAACAAGGCCCAGCCAAGTGCGATTCCCCATTCATACGGCCAGATAAGAGATGAAGGGCTCCACGGAAAGTAAAACGAGAGCAATACCAATCCCAATACGATGGCGATGACTCCGACTAGCGACGGATAGCGGACGCGAAAAGGGCGGGCGAGATCGGGTTGTTTGCGCCGCAAAACAAGAAACGCGATCGGTACAAAAATGTAAGCGATGACGACGGCAAAACTGCCCGTGTCCACGAGCCAGACGAGGATGGTGCGGCCAAAAAAAGGCGATACTGATGCCATCAAACCCAAGACGCATACGCCTATGTAGGGTGTTTTGTACTTGGGATGAAGGCGTGAGAACGAAGCGGGTAGGAATCCGGATTCCGAGAGAGCAAACATCACGCGGCTGCCACCGATAATAAAAGCATTCCAGCTCGTCAAAATGCCGCCGATACCGCCGACAATGAGAACGGTACCTGCCCAGCTTCCGTGCCATAACGACGTCGCGGCATCGGCCGTGGCCATGGACGTGGATGCCAGCGCCCTGGGATCAAGGGCCATGGAAACCGCGAACGAAATGGCGCCGTACCATAAGACGGCCATCAAGAGCGATAACACAAGCAACCAACCGATTCGCCGCGGCGGTAGGTTAATTTCCTCCGCGGATTGCGGAAGCACGTCAAAGCCCACCATCATCGCGGGGACCATGATAAGTACGGTGAGTATCCCCGTCGCGGGGATAGCGATGGGCGGCTCGGTATTAGCGAGACTCCCGAAGCTGGCCGCGCCGACGATCAATAGGACGCCGGCACCAAGCACGGCGGCGGTGATCACGCTTTGGACCAGGGCGGCGGCTCGTATACCGATGACGTTAATCCACGTCATCAAAAGGGCAGCTACGATGCCGATGGCAACAAAACCTGCGGACACGGGCGCGCCTAACACGGTCCAGAGAGTGGCGAGACGTATCGAGGGAAACAAATACTCGATGGCTGTCGGCAAGGCGACGGATTCGAACACGCACACGGTCGCGTATGCCATAAGCAACGCCCATGTACAGACGAAGGACCAGGCCGGGCCCAATGCGACGCGCGTGTAGACGTGTTCGCCGCCGGCCTTCGGCATCGCGGCCGCGAGCTCGGCATAAGTAAGTCCGATAAATAGGATGACGGCGCCGCCCGCGCTAAAAGCGATCAAGGTGCCTATGGATCCTGCGCTAAGCACCCAGTGGCCGGTGAAAAGGACCCAACTCCAGCCGATCATCGCACCGAAGGAGAGCGCGAGGACGTCGCGAGTTCGCAATACGCGTTTGAATCGGTCGGGAGGGATGTCAAAATCTGCCACTATTCATTACAAGCATTCTCGCGGATTGCCATGGCTGACGGTAGAGCGTTTGAATTTCCTCTGGGCCACAAGAAATTTGAGGTGGTCATCGCGAACGATAATGGCTTAGAGCTCTGGTTGGATGGGTGTTTGCGTAAACGTCGCGAACCATCGTCGCGCGAACCGTTGTACGTATGGACGAACGTGGAGCTTTTGTGGGAGGAGCACCGGTACGTTGAAGCCCGATTCTTTCCGAGTAGCGGAATGTTAGAAGTCACCGTGAACGGCGAGCTTGTGGACCAACGAGCCGTTTAGTGATCAGGCGAACGGGGTATTTTGACTAAGGCTGCTGCCCTACTGGCTGGTTCGCCGGATCAGGAAGGGCCGTTGGAAGGGGCTGATTGGTCCAAAACGCTATGAATTTCCCGAAGGTGGTACCACGTTCACCTAGGATGTTGAACAGACAAGGCAGAAAGATCAGCGTGATGACGGTGGAGAATACGATTCCGAACGAAAGCGACACCGCCATGGGGACCACCATCTGAGCTGCCATGTCGGTTTCTAATAACACCGGGGTCAGCCCAAAGAACGTGGTCAACGACGTGAGGAGAATGGGTCTGAATCGAACAGCGCCAGCTTCGACCGCTGCGTCAGCCGCGCTGTAACCTGCTTCCGTGCGTTTGTTGACGTGATCGACCATGAGGATCGCATCATTGACGACCACGCCTGCGAGCGCGATAAGACCTAGCGATGATAAAGACGTGATTGGAATGCCAATGATCATGTGCCCGATCACAGCACCGATCATGCCAAAGGGGATGATGAACATAATAATTAGGGGTTGGACGTACGATTTGAGCGGAATCGCAATGAGCGCATAAAGCAAAATCACGGCTAAGAGCATCGAACGGAGCATCTGACTTTGCGAGTCGTCTAGTCGTTGCGATGCACCGGTGACGTCGTATTTGACGTCGGGATAGCGGTCGAGCAAGTCGGGCATGAATTGGGCTCTTACCGCTCCGATGACTTCTCCGACTTGAACGATGTCAGGGTTCAAGTTGGCGGCCACGGAGACGGTCCGCCTGCCGTCCAAGCGTTGTACGCTGCTGTAGCCTGTTGAGAGTTGGTAATCTGCCACGGCATCGAATGGCACTTCACGACCGTCAGGCAGACGGATCCACATGTTCTCAAGATTGCCTATCGATTTTCGGTTGACTTCCGGATAACGCACCATCACGCGCACTTCCGACTCTCCACGTTGGATACGTTGGGCCTCGGCACCGTAGAACGCCTGGCGTACTTGACTCGCGAGATCGGAAAGCGTGATACCCAACGCTTCAGCTTCCGGACGAATCCGCAGTTTCAGTTCTTCGGGTCCGGCGTTATTGGAGCTTTCGACTTCGTAGACGCCATTAAATGTCTGTAAATAAGACACTAATTCGTCGGCCGCCTGTTCAAGACTTCGGTAGTTGTAGCCCTGGAGCTTCAACGCGATCGGCGGACCGCCGCCGCTGTGTTGTCCAGACGAAAACGACAATTTCTTGGTTCCCGCGATATCGCCAAGCTTTTCACGCCAGCGATTTTCAAGCTCCTTGCCGGATACGGGTCGTTCGTCTTCGGGTTTGAGCTCCACGTTAAATCGCGCGCTTTTGCCGCCCTGCACGAAGGCAAACGAGTGCTCGATGATTCGCCGTTGGATTCCGTATTCCATTTGGATTTCACGTTCAACCTCGGTGAGCGAGCCCTCCATTTCCTCGACGATACCGACGATCAGCTGTTCGGGAGCTCCGTCTTGCAACTCCACCTGCGCCATGACGTAGTCCATCTGCATGTCGGGAAACCAGTTCATGCGTACGTAGCCGCCGCCCATTAGACCGATCGTCAATATCACCAAGCTGACGAAGAAAGCTAAAGTTGGCCAACGGTTCTTGATGGTAAAGGCGAGAAACGGCCGATAACGATGCTCGATGAAAGACTTCAACCGTACGTCGACCCATTCCGAAATGCCTTTCTTGGACGAACCGTGCGCAGACTTCATCGATGCGAGGTGGGAAGGCAAAATGAGTTTGCTTTCGATCAGAGAGAACGTGAGCGAGAAGACCACCACCCATGCGATGTTCCTGGAAAACGCCGACGTGTGACCCGACTGGATCAGCATCGCGCCGAATACAGCGATCGTCGTTAATACGCCGAAGGTGGCGGGTATCGCGACGCGTTGGGCTCCGGTGACGATGCTGTGCACCGAGTACCCCTTATCCTCGGTTTCGGTATACGCGCTCTCGGCGATGATAATCGCATCGTCCACCACGATACCGACCACCATAATGAAGGCGAACAAACTCATGATGTTGATCGAAACGTCGACGGCTTCGAGCAGCATGAAGCCGCCAAGCACGGCGGTGATGAGACCGACAATCACCCACATTGCTATTTTGAAGTGCAAGAAGATGCCTAGAAGAATGAAAACGAGGCAGGCACCAATTAACATGTTGATGGCCATCGATTCCTGGCGTCCCTTGAGCATCTCCGACTGATCGCCCCAGATATTCAATTGGATTCCCTCGGGCAGCGTTTGGTTGCGCTCATCGACGTAGGCGTTCACCGCCTCCGAGATTTCAATGGGATTCTCGTTCTCGCTCGCGGAAATCATCACGGCGACAGAACGTTCTCCGTCAAAAAACGCATAACTCTCTGTTTCGGCAAACCCATCGCGTATGGTGGCGACGTCACCCAAGCGAATGCGGGTCCCATCGGGTCGAGTGAGCAACAAAATGTTCTCGAACTCCTGACCCGTATAGGCTTGTCCCTTGGCCCGTAAGCGAATATCGCCGGAATCGGAGCGTATCGTGCCGCCGGGGATATCGATTGACCAGAGTCGAATTACCTGCGCAACTTGGTTTAGGGTCAGACCGTACTGGCGCAGTGAATCTTCAGAAATTTCGATGGAGAGCTCGAACGGTCGAGTGCCGGCTACCGAGGCATAGGAGACGCCGTCTAAGGCCGTAATCTCGTCGCGAATGCGTTCGGCAAACTCCTTCATCGTTGCTTCGTCCGTGAGCCCCGTCAGCTGCACGTTCATCACGCCGCCCCATTGATTCCCGCTTCGCTTGGAGATGATGGGGCGCTCGCTTTCCCGGGGAAAGGTGGAAATACCGTCGACGGCTAACTTGATTTCGTCGAGGATCGTTTCGAGTTCGTAACCGTCATCGATTTCTGCTAACACTTCGCCCATGCCCTCGTAGGCGGTCGAGGAGATCTGTGAAATGCCTTCGATACTTTTGATCGCTTCTTCGACCCGAATGACGACGCCTTCCTCAACTTCCAGCGGTGCTGCGCCGAGGTACGGTACCCGGATGCTGACCTGATCGATTTGAACTTCAGGAAACATTTCCCGTTTCGTCGTGAACAATCCCCAGCATCCCGCCCCAATGATAAAAATCATCAACAAATTGGCGGCAACGTGATTGGTTGCGAACCACCCGATCAGGCCTGAAACGGGAGGCGTGGTTTCACTCATCGCGCGTTGCTAAGCCTAGGTAAGGTATTCACGCGTACCGGCATGCCGGGAAGTGGCTGGTCGATGGGGGTGATGGTGTAGCGATCCCCGTTCATAAGTCCGCCATCAACGTAGGCGTATTCCTCGTCTGTGCTAACGATTTGTACGTCGCGAGGGTAGATTTTCTGTTGTTCGTCAATGATCCACAGCGTTTCGCCACGCTGCAGCGCGTGGCGCGGAATGGTAAAGAGGGCGCCGCCGAATCGACCCTGAATGTTTGCCGTCACGAAGGTTCCAATACGGAGGGGTTCACCATTCCCGCTGCTTTGGTTGTATGGGTCCTCGACCTGGGCCACCACGTACAACACTCGACTGGCGCTGTCGAAAACGCCCTCAGAACGCACGATCAGGCCTTGCCATGTGTGTAGGATTGTTCCGACTCGAGACGTCAGGGTCACCGGGAGGGGTAAACTCGACCCGTCTGCCGATGGAAGATCGATGAGAGCAAGTTCGCGTTGCGTAATCGGCAAACGAATCTCGGCGTAGTCGGTTGCGAATATTAGAGCGAGCTGGCTGCCGGTGTTGACGTATTGGCCTACATCCGCGCGTTTTTCTTGGACCATGCCGTCGTAGGGTGCTCGAATGCTGGTTCGGTTGAGGTCTTCTTGAGCTTTCTCAAGCGTCGCTTCCGCCGAAGTCAATTCGGCAATGGCCTCAGCCAGTTGCGGTTTACGCAATGCCAGATCGGAGATCGGTCCTGCCGAGGCGTTCAAGTCTCGGAGTGTCTTCCAATCATCTAGCGCGAAATTCGCCAGCGCGTTTTCTTTAGCCACTTGTGTTTGGACCCGGGCGACATTGGCTTGTGCGCTTTTGAGCGCGGATTGATAATTTCTCGGATCGATTCTTAGCAGCAGTTCGCCTTTGCGAAAAAAACCGCCCGCTACATAGTTCGATGCAACCTCGACGATTTGGCCAGAGACTTCCGAAACGAGATTCGATTCGGTACGTGGAGTCACGGCGCCCTGCGTGTTGACACGAAAGAAAACGGGTTCGCGACGTGCCTCGATTGCATCGACCAAAAGTACTGGGATCTCTCGTTCCATTTGTGTCGGAGCAGCGCGTGTTTGAACCATAACGAATGCCACGCCAACAGCAGACGCGAGGATGGCGATCGATATCAACCATGTCTTCATGAGCGACTTTGCATCCGATTAATTGAACAACTACTGATCGAGCCGCTGATACTGCGCGAAAACGACCCGTGAATTCGTCCCCAACAAGTAAAAATAATGTAACGTATACGTTACATATACTAAACTCAGAAGGTAACGTCAAGGTTACATCATGGCGAATCTCGGACGCGCCCACTACGGAGTGTTAATCAACAGCTACAAAGCTCCATTAGCCTTGAACCTTGAGGTGAAATGCCAGGGACGGACGAGATCGAGGTTAACGACGGGCGCCCCGCCACAGACGCGTGAGTCCTGGCGCTAGAATTCGCTACCATGGCGACGACAACGACCAGTGATTCCGACGATTTAGATGAAAAAGACCGAGGACTCAGCATTCCAAGAAGCGATGGACGGCGTGGCTCCCCTTAAAGAGGGCGAGCGTAAGGCAGTCCCAAGGCCTCGTGCACAACCCACTGTGGGGCAGCTGCGACGTCGTCGAGACGCCGTGGCGAAGAGCAGCGAAGAGAACGATCGCAACCAACTAACCCTCGGCGAAATCGAGCGAGTGAATCCTATTGACGTCCTCGCGTGGAAAAAAGACGGTGTTCAACCCCGCGTTTTTCGGCGCCTGGCTCAAGGAAAATATCCGATTGAGGCGACGCTCGATTTACACCAACGGACGCTAAAGGAAGCCCGCGATGACGTATTTCGATTTATAAGCTCAAGTAGCCGCAACGGTTTTCGCTCCGTCGTCATTGCCCACGGTCGCGGTGATAGGGGTGACGATCCTGCCAAGCTAAAAAGTTACGTAGCACACTGGCTGGTGCAATTAACAGATGTGATTGGATACCACAGTGCTCCTCGTCGCAACGGGGGTACGGGTGCAACGTTCGTCTTGATACGGAAATCTCCGTCGAAGAAAGAAGAGAATCGGGAACGGCACGGGCTGAAATAAGATCCGACCCAGCCGATCGACTAGCGACTGTTTCGGCGCAAACATTTTCGACGCTGACGGGTTCTGAGCGGACTAAGGTCTCGCCGCACCGACTCCGAATTGCACGGGTTCGACCCAACATCGGGAAATTCTATCGAGATATTAGTCCTTGAAAATGGTCACAATCGGCCTTTGTCGAGTTCGAAGCGGCCGCGGGCGAGGTTGAGACGTAGCACGTCGCTCGCACCTTCCGCGAGCCTCAGTGCGCGAACGCGTCGATAGAGTATCTCAAGTGGATGGCCTGACCGAAGCGCAATTCCGCCGACCAGTTGGATACCCCAATCAACGATGTCGCCAATCGCTTCGGTCGCAAAGACTTTACACGCGATGCCTTCATTGACGATGTTTTCGCCCGTGTCGCCGAGCCTGGCGGTCCGATACACCATGCTCCGCGCCGCAAACGCTTTAATGCGCATGTCTGCGTAACGTATTCGAACGCCCTCCCGCGAACTCAGAGGCTCGCCACTTCGGTGGGGTTGCGCGAGATGCTTTTCCACAAAATCAATGACCCAACGCGCGAGACCGACGCTATCAGCGGCAAAGGCGAGCCGGGTGTTACCGATTTGGCCTAGTGCACGCGGCATACCCTCGCCCGGCTTGCCGATGATGTGAGCTTCTGGGACAACGACGTCGTGAAATTCGATGTATGCGTGGTGCGTTCCATCGACGGACCCAAATGTATTTTTGATCACGACGCCCTCGAACGATGTGTCGATCAAGACCATGGCCGGACCGTGGCCTTCAATTTCCACCAACGTATTGACGAAATCCGCGTCTGCGCCCCCCGTAACATACGATTTCTGGCCGTTTATCGTGAGCTCGTCCTCCTCAAGGGTTGCCCATGTGGCGCGTTCGGCAGAGTCCGGTTCCGTAAATCCGAACGCGCCACGCTTTTCTCCGGCGAGCACGGGAGCAAGGTAATCACTTTTTAGCGGTTCTTCGACACCGACAAGAACGCCGGGTCCGGGGCCGAAAATTCCTGACAAGTGTGAAAGATTCATTGATCCAAGTGCGTCGCGCACGACGGTGAGTTCGAGAAGGGACGCAGCGCTACCACCGAATTCTTTCGGTTGTGTCATGCCAAACAGACCGAGTTTCTTGGATGACTCGACGATCACACGGTGGCGCTCCGAAGAACTTAAGGAGCTGTCAGCCAGCGTCGGTGAAAGAACGTTGTTTCCAAGATCGAC
>CEWR01115285.1_pt1 | contig 14672 bp, 8 predicted proteins | sample 356321 | NCBI WGS metagenome assembly CEWR01 (sample SAMEA2621551, study PRJEB7988) | marine metagenome | biome: marine biome (ENVO:00000447); feature: mesopelagic zone (ENVO:00000213); material: "saline water (ENVO:00002010), including plankton (ENVO:xxxxxxxx)" | depth 790 m
AAAAAATAAGTGCTTGTATGGTTTTTAAATTTTCCTTTTCCTAATTATTGAATATAGTTCACAATCATACGAAGTTCTTTTGGATTATAATGACCCCTCCAATTGAGTGTTATTTTTTAAATAAAATATGTAAAAGTATTGCTAATCAAATTATGTAAGCACTTTATTTGAAAGACAGGTTAATAAATTTACTTTCCAAAAAAATCGTTCTTAAATCAACAGCTCCTGCGTTAACACTAACAGTTAGTTTCCTTAGCATTTCTCATTTTCTTTTTTAACCATTACTTAGCGTTATTTGAAGTAAAACATCTTTACCTTGAGAACTCTTAATCAAGTTCGAAATTGATGTAATTTAGTATGAAAAAATTGTTATTCATTAAAGTCAGAAAATAATTGAGTCATAACTATAATCAAAACACTATTTAACTTTTAGAGAAAAAGAGCATATTTTATCTCTATTTAACAAGTTTTTTAACCAATAGATTTATATTTTAGCTACAAATTTCATTTTTTTATTTTCGTTTAAAGGTTATTTCAAAACAACTGCCTTCTCCTAATTTCGATTTAACTGAAATATGCCCTCTATTAATTTCAACGTATTCTTTTGCAATACTTAACCCAAGTCCAGTTCCTTTAATTTCTGAAACATTATTAGCTCTAAAAAATGGTTGAAATAGATTTGATTGTTCTTCTTGAGAAATACCTATTCCATAATCCTTTATTGATAATACATATTCTGTTGGTTTAAAATTTATAAACAGCTCAGGATTAATTTTTCTTAGTGAATACTTAAAAGCATTACTAATTAAATTAGATAATGCATGCATTAGTAAATTAGGATCTAAATCAGTTTTATATGCCTCACCATCTGTAACAATATTTATACTTCTTCCATCCGTTTGAAAAGCATTAAACTGTTTTGCCAAAACCTCGCAAAACCGAATCAAATCGACCTCTTTAGGTTTATAGCCGATGTTTCCTGATGTTAATTTACCTAAAATAAAAACATCATCCATTAATCCCGTCATTCTAGCAATTGCTCCTGTAATACGTCCAGTTACTCTTTTATAATTTTCTGTTTCAATTTTTTCTCCAGTGCTGACAAACATTTCTAATAATTCTGTATTTGACTGAATAACGGCTAAAGGTGTTCTAAATTGATGAGATGCTGTTGACACAAAGCTGGCATTTAATTCTCCTAACTCTTTTTCTTTAAGTAAAGATAATTTTAACTTCTTTTCGCTATTAATCAACTCTACTGTTCGATCATTAACTTTTTCTTCAAGGCTATTATTCAACTGGCTTAGTTCGATTTTCGCTTTTGTTAATTCAGAAATATCCATCCCATAACCTATTACGTAATGAAATATATCATCAATAAAAACAGGGTAAAACTTGCGCATTATAAAAACATCTTCTCCCTCTTTATTATACTTATCAACCCATTCTATTTGCTGATTAGTTTGAATTGATTTATTAAAAAGATCTCGTCTATTTTGAGCCAAAGAATTGTCTAAGTTTTTAAAACCGCAATACTCAAAATCGTTTTTTCCAATCATCCATTTTCTAGTTTCAAGATCACGAATACCATTTGGATTTACATATAAATAATTATGATTTTTATCAAAAACAGCAATGTCAGCAGGGATATTATCTAATATAGTTTCATTAAATTTTTGTTTTTCAATTTCAGCCTTTTCATTTTCAGTAATCTCAGTAAAAGAAATCCCCACTCTATTTTTTGAGATTTTCCATGATAGAACGTAATAATACGTATCAAGTTCTGTGCTATAATTTTTAAAGCTGATTTGCTTTCCTGTTTTATCAACACTAGAAAAAGAAATCACCCAATGCTGCGCTGCTATTTTACCAATTATAGAGGATCCTTTTTTGTTTATTAATTGCTCCCTGGGCTTACCTAAAAACTTTGCAAAAGAAAGGTTTATATCACGGATATAGAAATCGATGGGTTCGCAACTCTTGTTATAAATAACTTCTATAACCTCAATCATTTCTGGCATAGAATCGAAAAGCATTTTATATTCTTTGTTTTTTAAATCTCTAACATGAATATTTTTCAACTCAAGGAGTTCTTTCTCCAATTCCTCATAGGACCTTTTATTCATGACTCTCATTCTATTTATAATTAAGCCTGTTAAGTGAGCTAAACCTGTTTAACATCCTATTTTTTAGATGCTAGATATCTTTTAACGATTAAATTTTATTTCAAAGCAACTACCTTCTCCCAATACGGATTTAACATCAATATGCCCCTTATTAATTTCGATATATTCCTTTGCAATACTCAAGCCTAAGCCAGTACCCTTAATTTCTGTTGCATTTTTTGCACGAAAGAAGGGTTGAAATAAGTTGGGTATTTCAGTATGTGAGATGCCAATACCATAATCTTTCACAATTATACTAAGTTCTTTTGGCCTAAAGATTATTTTTAATTTAGGATTGTTTTTTTTTTCAGAATATTTAAAAGCATTGCTAAATAAATTAGATAATGAATGTGTTAGCAATTTAGAGTCTAACTTTATATTGTATGGCTGTCCTTCAATCTCAAAATCTATAATTCTTCCATCTTGTTGTATCGAATTAAATTGTTTATTTAAGACCTTGCAACACTCAATCAAATCGATATCTTGAGGGTCATAATGAACGTTTCCTGATGTCAATTTACCTAAAATTAGAACTTCATCAATTAACTCAGTCATTTTAGTAATTTCTCCTGCAATACGACCAGTTACTTTTTTATACTTTTCTGGTTCTTGATTTTCATCAATGCTGTTAAGAATTTCAAGCAATCCCAAATTTGACTGAATAACAGCTAATGGTGTTCTAAATTGATGTGATGCCATTGAAACAAAACTAGTTTTTAATTCCCCCAACTCTTTTTCTTTAACTAAAGATAATCTTAACTTATGCTCACTATTAATCAACTCCTCTGTTCGTTCCTTTACTTTTACTTCCAGTTCTTTCGTAAAACCTTCTTTTGCTTGCTGTGCTTTAATTTTAGAAGAAACGTCAATACAAATACCATACAAACGTTTGACTTTACCATCTTTTCCTAAATCAATTTGTCCTCGACATTCTAAATATATTTCCTCTCTATTATCAAATATTCGTCTGTGTATCAAAACAAACTCTTTCTTGTATTTAATTGCTTTATTAACTGCATCATTACTTATCTGCTTATCGTCTGGATGCAAAAGATTAATATAACTTTCATGGGATGGAATGAATTTTTCTGGGTCAACTTGTAAAACATGAAACAATTCTTCAGACCAAATCATATGATTAGAGGCAATATCTAACTCCCAGCTTCCCATTCTTGCTAGTTGTTGTGCCTGCTTTAATGTAGCCGTAATATTTTGCATCCGAACTTCTGTTGCTTTTATATCCGTGATATCAGATGCATATATATTTATATAATTTTTTAACGGAAATGGAACAAGATTAAACCTCATCGTTTTATTTTCAATTGCCATATCAAATTGATTATGAATTCCTTTTTCAAAGGAAAGACTCAATTCTTGCGTAAATTTTTCTTTTACCCTTCTACCTGTATAGCTGTTTAAAAACATATTAATTTCTTTACCATGCTTATTAGCATACATTAAATCATATGTATGTCCAGAACATCTCATCACTGGGTTCGGATTTTCCTCCGGAAATAAATTAGTATTTGTAATTACCTCTTGTAGCCTTAAGTTGGCATTATATAACTCTAAACTCTTTCTTTCAAGTAGACTCTCCGCCTCTTTTCGTGCTAATTTCTGCCTTTTCAAGGCTTTTTCAAGTAGTTCTATCTCCATAGCAACATTAAATTTTCTTTATTTTCAACATCACTTTTTCGCCACCATCCTCTTCACTAACTTTAAAAACATTAACCTCCTCATTAAAATACTTCGATGCACCGTTTATCAAACCAATTGCCAAATCAGACAATTTTCTTGATGATAGATAATTTAAAAATAACTCATTTTCATTTTTTATTTCTGAACCGAAGGCAGGTAATTCTGCATCTGGGTATAACTTTAAAACTTCTGGATGAATATAACTTTCAATGGAATCTAAAAACCCAAACAAATTAGCCTGTTTCATAAATTGCGGGTAATCATTACTTAGAGTGTTAAAAAAATATTCGCCAAAAACGGTTAACAGTTCAGGGATTGGAACCCCCTTTATTTCAGATAACTTTCCAACCATTTTAAACATGTCTTTATGGCTATATGTGCCTACAGAGGTATAAACACCATCTGTATCCAGTTCGCATTCATCAATTATCTGTTGAACCATTGCTAAGCCAAACTCATTTTCGACTAACTCTAAAAATTCGGTAAAGATGATTCCTTTCATAACTTGTCTTTTTTATATTACTATTAATCTCTTTTTGTAAATTTTATTACTAATAGTAGTTATTATCAAATAAATCCTAGAATTAAGTTTTGAGAAATATTAATATCGTAACCACATAAATAATTTCATAAATATAGTTCCCTCTTTCAGAGTTACTTATTAACACTTTCCTAATGCTGGTATTTGTTTTCCCAACGTAATTGAATTCTAAATGAAAAAACGTTTGATATTCTCGTAATTGCAAATAAAAATTAGCAAACACAATAGCCTTTGATCACTTTAGATTTTCTGCATTACTGTCTAAAAACACATCTGTTCCTAGTTCAATATCTGAAGGCTTACCCAATAAAGCTCTGAACAGAAATATTCTAGCAAAAAAGGCGAATAAATAACCTATTGGTCAATTTAAAAATTCAGATTTTTACACTAAGCATACTTTTGATTTTCAAAAGGGAGATACTATTTATTTTTTTCTGATGACTATGCATATCAATTAGGTGAATAAAAGGGCAAAAAATTATGTCTAAAACCTTTTTAAAACTGCTTTTATCCATTAAGATAAAATAATAAAAGCACAACAATAAATTCTTATCGAAAATTTTGAATCCTGGAGAGGACAGTTAGAACAAATAGATGAGGTTTGTATTCTTCGAGTAAAGGTTTAACTTTTCATCTTAAAAGATTTCAAGTACTTTTGTAAGTCTAAAACAATTTATCATGAGTACAAAAAAAGTAGCTTTAATTATATTAGATGGTTGGGGAATAGGTGATAAATCGAAATCCGATGCCATTTACAACGCGAATACTCCTTTTTTTGATAACTGCTTAGATAAATACCCAAACTCCACGCTTAAAACTTATGGAGAATACGTTGGTTTGCCTTCTGGACAAATGGGAAACTCAGAAGTTGGCCACCTAAATATAGGTGCAGGAAGAGTTGTTTATCAAGACTTTTCTAAAATTAATAATGCCGTAGCAGATAATTCTATTTCAGATAATACAACTATAAAAGCTGCCTTTAAACATGCAAGAGAAAATAAGGTTGCTGTTCATTTTATGGGATTAGTTTCTGATGGCGGAATTCATTCTCATCAAAATCATTTATATAAGTTATGTGAGTTAGCAGAGGAGAATAATGTAGCCAATCTTTTCATACATGCCTTTACTGATGGTAGAGATTGTGACCCTAAAAGCGGAAAACGTCATATTGCAAAACTTGAAGAAAAACTTTCAAAATCGGCTGGAAATCTGGTTTCTGTTGTAGGCCGGTATTATGCAATGGATAGAGATAACAGATGGGAAAGAGTAAAATTAGCTTATGATTTACTCCTAGATGGTAAAGGTGTAAAAAGTACTAATCTAATAACTTCTATTCAGAAATCTTATAATGATAATGTAACTGATGAATTTATTACCCCATTAGTTAAAGTCGATGAAAATAACAATCCTATTGGAAGAATTGCAGCAAATGATGTTGTAATCTGTTTTAACTACAGAACAGATAGATGTAGAGAGATTACTACTGCTCTAACTCAAGAAGACATGCCTGATAATGGAATGAAAACTATTCCCTTACATTATGTTACCATGACAAATTACAATAAGAATTTCAAAGATATTCATGTTATATACGATAAAGATAATATCCAAAATACTTTAGGAGAAGTATTAGAGACGAATAAAAAAACTCAAATACGTATTGCAGAAACAGAAAAGTATCCTCACGTTACATTTTTCTTTTCTGGAGGAAGGGAGGCTGAATTTCATGGTGAAAAACGTCTAATGGCAAAATCACCTAACGTAGCAACTTATGATTTGCAACCAGAAATGAGTGCAGAAGAAGTAACTCAAAAAATTATCCATGAAATTGAAAATGATCCTACTGATTTTATATGTTTAAACTTTGCCAATACAGATATGGTTGGCCATACAGGAATATATACTGCCATTACTGCTGCAGCAAAAAAAGTTGACAGCTGTTTGGAGCGAATCGTTAATTCAGGAATTGAGCACGACTACTCTTTTATTATTATCGCGGATCATGGCAATGCTGATATGGCAATAAATCCTGATGGAACACCAAATACTGCACACAGTGTTAATCCAGTACCTTGTATTTTAATTGATAAGGATAACACCAAAATTAATGATGGAAATTTAGCAGATATTGCCCCAACTGTTTTACAACTATTAAATGTAATCCCTCCTAAAGAAATGACAGGAAACATACTTATTTAATCAGTTGTAATTTATTAGCTTCTTCAAATTCAATACCCTCATAAGATTCTGCTCTAACCTTGTAAACATAAACGCCTAACGGAATTTCTTCACCTTTTAGAGTCCCATTCCATCCGTTATTTATATTATCCGTCTGAAACATTAACTCCCCCCACCTATTATAAATTAATAGATTGAATGATTTTACTCCTACTCCTTTAAATTTAAATTCATCATTTAATCCATCTCCATTTGGAGAAAAAGAATTTGGAGCGTAAACCAACAATGAAGGTTTAACTGTTTTTAAAATACTATCACGACAGTTATTTATATCTACTACCAATAACCAAACATCATGAGCTCCATCATAATTGAAATTATGTAATGGATTTTCTGCTATAGAAGTCCCATTATCAAAAGTCCAAAAATAGGCAGTTATATTACTGTATGATGAATCATAAAACTGAACCTCCATAGCCGTTTGATATTCGAAATTAAAATTGGCTGTAGGAGCCGAAACAGTTACATAAACCGAAGTATCAATCTGAACACCACAGGCATCAGAAACTTTTACACTATAACCTCTACTAAAAGTTGGGGTTACTCTAATTGAATCAGAAGTTGATCCATTACTCCAAGAGTAAAAATAGTTCCCTTCTCCGCCAGAAATTGAACCTCCTAAATTAGCTTGACTGCCTAAACAGATTAGAGTATCTGGAGAAAAATAATCAAACACTAAAGGTGTATATATTGGAACAGTAACAGTTAAAGAGTCGATTGCTCCAAAATCTTGAGCACAAGTATCATTAACCCAAGCAGTATAGGTTGTTGTTATTAATGGGTTTACAATAATGTTATTTCCAGTAAAAATATTTGCCCCATCAGACCAATTAATAATTAAGGGATCTCCTGAACCTTCATAAATAGTTCCAAATAAAACCACTGGATCTCCAGGACAAGCGATAGAATCATCTTGGTTTACTTCTAAAACTACAGGTAAAAATATTGGCAGAATAACCTTAGTTGTGTCATACAAAAATGAACAACCGTCTCCTGAAGTAACTTTAAGGGTATATATGGTAGTAGTTGATGGCATTACAGAAATTATTTCCGTAACCTGCCCTGTTGACCAAAGATAAGTTTCTAGACCATCTCCATCAAAAGTTTCAGGGTCTAGTAGTGCATTTTCACCAAAGCAATTAAACGTAATTGAATCGGGTAAATGAAGCGTAAATACTGTAGGTATAATTGTTATTGTAACAGTATCTCTTTCTATAGCACCACAGCTATCTTGTCCAGTTAAGATATAAGTTGTAGTTGTAACTGGATTAACATTCACTGGAGAATTATTGCCTAATCCGTTATCCCAAGAAAAATAAGCATCCACTCCTCCAGCAACTGCTCCATTTAAAACAACCAACTCGCCAGAACAAACGGTATCATCAACATTTATAATACTAGCTGTTAATGGCACAAAATTAGGAACAGTTATTGTAACAGAATCCTTCTCTATTGTTCCACAAATATCTGTTACCTCAACAACATAAGTTGTTGTAATAATTGGATTTACAAAAAAGTTAGTATCTGCTAATCCTAATGGATTCCAGATATAAGTAAAGCCTCCACCTCCCCCAGAAGATTCAACATAAATCTCAATACTATCTTGGATACAATACTTAGTACTATCTAAAGACATCGTTAAAGTAATTGGTGTTGGTGGAACAACAAGAACCTCAGCTGTATCTAAAACAATATAAACACCACAATCATCAGTAACAGTAACAATGTATTCTTGAGTTACAGTTGGATTAACCCAAATGGTGTCAGTAGTTTGAGCTGGAGTCGTATTCCATAAAACTGTATATGGAGCCCCTAAAACTGTAACCCAAACTGGCACAGAATCATTACTCCCACATGCTTTAATCGTATCATGAGTAGTTAAGGTTATTGATGCTGGAGCTACAACAATAACTTCTAAAGTATCAATAATGGCATAAACACCACACGTATCCGAAACAGTAACAGTATACTCTTGGGTTACACTTGGAGCTACCCAAATAGTATCCGTAATTTGAACTGGAGTGGTATTCCACGAAACTACATATGGCGGACCAGTCACCTCCACCCAAACTGGCACAGAATCAGTACTTCCGCAAGCTATAAACGTATCATGGGCAGTTACAATCGGGATAGGAAAATCACTGATATAAAAAGTTACTTTTTGCGTATCAATAACACTACAAATTGTTTGAATCAATTGAATAGTTATTGTTTCTAATGGCTCAACCAAACCGTCTTGAATAGCCTCAAAAGTCAATGTAACGGTATCTTGTCCAGGAAAAAACTCTACACTATCTGCACTAATTGTAAAATCAGTTGCTCCAGCAGTACCTACAATAGTATAATTGTAAACCGAAGTTCCTGAAGTATCACTTCTAACAAAATCTAATAATGCAGATCCACAACCTTCATACAAAACCGAGTCGTTCCCTCCAATATTAACATTAGAATTTAAAACAACTGTATTACTTGCAAAACTACCTGCCTGTAAAAACACTCCTGAGTCAAATGATTCATCTGCAGCATCACAAATAGCTATTTTAATATGATAATTTAAACCACAAGTAACAGGATAAACAGCCTGTAAAACAGTTGTGTAACCATCAAACTGTATGTATTGCGCTCCAGTATTAAAGGGAGCTGTATTTCCATCACCATTGTCAACATAAAATACAGTATTTGTTATCGGATTAACATTGTTAATACTAACAGGTGTGGTAGTCCCAGGAATGTTTGCAATATTTACTGAACTATTAGAATAAGGCCCTACTATTCCAGGGCCACTTAGAAAAAAACCAAAAGCATCATTAAACCCATTATTCATAGGGGGAGCAAATTCTGGATACTCTTCAGAACCAAAGATATAATTAAATTTAACTGTATCGCCAGTTGGAATAAAATCGAATTCTAAAACTACAGCATCATTACTCGTAACAAATGGATCGTTAATTATCAAATCCAAATCCGCATCTCCAGGACCAAATAATCCACCCATAGGCAAAGTTGAAGAGCCATCATCATTTGGTCCAACTGCAACATTTACATCACCAGTCGCCATAATTAATCCTGTTCCAAGTCCAATATTCGTGTTAACGCCATTAAATTCCCCTAACTGACTCACATCTCCCGTAAATGTCACATTTGAGATAGTAACTCCAGCACCAACCAATACGTTTTGAACATACTGTGTTGGCGTTAAAACACCCGTATTTACAGTAAGCTGAGCATTTACTACAACAGTAAAAAACGCAAATAATATAGCTAACTTAATTTTTTTCATAGTTCCTATGTAGTGATTCCTCTATAATTAAGACTTCGATTTTAACAAAAGGTTGCCTCTCTATTTTTTATTAAAGTAGACAACTATTGAATTCCTAGTTATAAAATCTATTATCAAATATAAACAAACTTTCTATTTTTTTAACATCTGGCTGAGTCAAAAAACATAACTAACTTAAAGTCTAACCTTAATTTTATTAATCTAAACCTAATTTTAACCCCGAAGTAAGCTAACTTATTTATATTTGTAAAAAACTGAACATATGCCTAAAATCAATAATTACATTGCAGAAAACAAGGAAAGGTTTCTGGGTGAACTTTTGGATCTATTAAGAATTCCTTCAGTAAGTGCTGACTCTGCTTATGATGCTGACACTTCAAAAACTGCAGAAGTAGTAAAAAAGCGTTTAGAAGAAGCAGGAGCAGATAATGTAGAAATTTGTGTTACAGCGGGTCATCCTATTGTTTATGCTGATAAAATTATTGACACTAACCTTCCTACTGTTTTAGTTTATGGCCATTATGATGTTCAACCAGCTGATCCAATTGATTTATGGGATAGCCCTCCATTTGAACCAGTAATTAAAACCACTGAAAGCCATCCTGAAGGAGCAATTTTTGCTAGAGGCTCTTGTGATGATAAAGGCCAAATGTATATGCATGTTAAGGCTTTTGAAACGATGATGAAAACTGACTCGCTACCATGTAACGTAAAGTTTATGATAGAGGGTGAAGAGGAAGTTGGTTCTGAAAATTTAGGCACTTTTGTTAAAGAAAATAAAGGAAAGTTAAAAGCAGACGTAATCTTAATTTCTGATACAGGAATTATAGCTAATGATACCCCATCAATTACTGTTGGTTTAAGAGGTTTAAGCTATGTTGAAGTGGAAGTAACTGGTCCAAATAGAGATTTACATTCTGGCCTATATGGCGGGGCTGTAGCCAATCCAATAAACATTTTATGTGAAATGATTGCTAAAATGCGTGATGATAAAAACCACATTGCTATTCCCGGTTTTTATGATGATGTTGAAATTCTTTCGGATGAAGAACGTGCAGAAATGGCAAAGGCTCCTTTTAGTGTTGAAGAGTATAAAAAAGCGCTAGATTTATCTGATATTGATGGTGAAGCAGGTTATACAACAAACGAAAGAAACTCTATTAGACCAACATTAGATGTTAACGGAATTTGGGGAGGATATACAGGCGAAGGTGCAAAAACGGTAATTGCATCTAAAGCTTATGCTAAGATCTCTATGCGTTTAGTTCCCCATCAAGATAGTGACAAAATAACAACATTATTTACTGAATATTTTAACCGTATTGCTCCAAAATCAGTTAAAGTAAAAGTTACCCCACACCATGGAGGTACACCTTATGTAACTCCAACTAATTTTATTGGATATAAAGCTGCAAAACAAGCAATGCAAGATTCTTTTGGCAAAACACCTATCCCAATTAGAAGTGGAGGAAGTATCCCAATTGTTGCGTTATTTGAAGAAGAATTAGGTTTAAAATCTGTTCTTTTTGGTTTTGGATTAGATTCTGATGCTATTCATTCACCAAATGAACACTATGGTGTATTTAACTACTTTAAAGGAATAGAAACTATCCCTTTATTTTATAAATATTTTGCTGACTACCATAACGTGTAATCTATTTTTTATCTATCCGAATGAAAATTCTTCTTAAATATTGCACCGTATTACTTTTAACCTTTAGCCTCTCAAGTTGTTTGGAATATAAGGAGGTTGAAGTTATAAAAATAGTCGAAGTTGGAGTTAAAGAAATTTCAGCAAGTGGTGTTGATATTGAAGTAGCTATGCAGGTTAAAAACCCAAACAACTACAATATTAGTATTGTAGACTCTGAACTTAACTTACATATAAAAGGAAAGAAAATGGGCAGCGCAACTATTAAAGAAAAAGTGACTCTCAAAAAAAAATCAAATGCAGTTTATCGATTTACACTGCAATCGAGCTTTAAAGACCTGTCTTTAAAAAGTCTTCCTGTACTTATGGGTTTAATGAGCCAAAGCTCTATGGAAGTTCATATTGTGGGCGATATTAAAGCGCAAGTTAAGGGTATTAGCAAAAAAATACCGATCGACTTTACCGAAAAAGTAAAACTATAAAGGTTGGTTTACTAACTGGTAATTTCCTGAAACGTTTAAAGGGTCTAAATTAAGAAGTACGCTCAAATGATAAGACACTTTTGGCAAGTTAAACTGAAATTGTTCAGGAACTTCAAAAAAATGTTCGATACAAACTGCAAAAAATTCATGCTCATTTACACCAGCATATTTCCTTAAAAAAGATTCTTCCCCCCTTTTCATTTTCTTAAACTCAACATGTCCGACTTCTTCCCACTGCTTAATATAAGAAGAGTACTTATAATCAAAATCATACGCATGTTTTAAAGATGATTTTAATGAATGGGCCACTTCATGTAGACCTAAATTGTATTTATCATTTTCAACTAAAAAACCATGCTCCAAATCTTTCCAACTCAAAGAGATCATTCCTTCAGGTGGGGAACTCCCTTTTAAATATGCTTTCATAAGGGAATTATAGAAAACAGTAGGATAGATGTTAAACCCTTTAATATTATCTAATTCATAAGATCTAAGCCCATAAGTAACTTGAACAATTGATGCACAGGCTACAACTTTTATTTCAGAAGTTAACATTAAACCACTCTTTCCTTCAAATTTTTTAATTAATAATAAATTACAAATTCGATTGATAAATTTGGCCTTACCGTTATCTGAGAGTCCTTTATAAAAATAAATTCTCTTCGTTAATATACCATCCAACTCAATATATTTGGCTCTAGTAATTTTCGTACTCCATTTAACCCTATTAAAATAAAAAGCTTTTCCTTTTCCAATCAAATGAAATTGATATATCCCATAAATAATAATTAAAGGCATCAGGAAAATCAATAGTCCGACAATATTCATCTTGTAAAATTAGTATTTTCGCTTAATAACTATACATAATCGTCAAACCGAATTTATTTTGAAATTTATTCTTTCCATCGCATTTTCCTTATTGCTCCTTTCCATTATTTCTTGTGCTGAAAAAAGCACTAAAATTAATTCTTCCGATTCTAAAGAAATGGTAAAAGACACCACCCTCTATAAACACACGAACAATTTAATTAACCAAACCAGCCCTTACCTATTACAACATGCTCACAACCCAGTAAATTGGTACGCTTGGGGCGATGAAGCCTTGAAAAAAGCAAAAGCAGAAAACAAGCTTTTATTAATTAGTATTGGCTATTCAGCATGTCATTGGTGCCATGTTATGGAGCATGAATCTTTTGAGAACGAGGAAGTTGCCAAAATAATGAATGATAATTTTATTTGTATAAAAGTAGATAGAGAAGAACGACCTGATATTGATCAAATTTATATGAATGCAGTTCAGCTAATAACAGGAAGAGGTGGATGGCCTTTAAACTGTTTTGCATTACCAACTGGTGAACCCTTTTATGGAGGAACCTATTTTCAAAAAGATCAATGGATTCAAATTTTAAATAATGTTGCAAACGAATATAAAGTTGCGCCACAAAACGTAGTTGATTATGCCACTAAGTTAACAGCCGGAATAAAAACTAGTGAGATGTTGCCAATAGTAAAGGATAAAGCGCCTTTTTCTATGAATGTTTTAGAGGCAGGAGTTTCTAAAATTAAAAAGCAATTCGATTATGTTGAAGGTGGTGGAGCTAATGCGCCAAAATTTCCAATGCCAAACAACTACGAATTCTTATTACAGTATTATTATCACACTAAGGATAAAGAAATATTAGACATTGTTGAGCTTACGCTTGATAAAATGGCTTTTGGAGGAATCTACGATCAGATTGGTGGAGGATTTGCCCGTTATTCAACTGATAAATACTGGAAAGCTCCGCATTTTGAAAAGATGCTCTACGATAACGGACAACTAGTTTCATTATACGCTCAAGCTTATCAGTTAACTAAAAAACCGTTATACAAACATGTTGTTTACCAAACTTTGAAATATATTGAACGTGAAATGACGGCTAAAAATGGTGCTTTTTATTCTTCTTTAGATGCAGATAGTGAAGGTGAGGAAGGCAAATTTTATGTTTGGAGTAAAGAAGAGTTAGAAGCAGTTTTAAAAGAATATTTTGAATTTGCTAAGGAATATTACAGTATAAATTCAGCAGGAAAATGGGAAGGGCATTACATCTTACTTCGTAAAAAAGATAACGTTAAAATTGCCAAGCTGTTTAATATTTCTGAAACTGAAGTTGTTGCCAAAATTGAAAAAATAAACGCATTACTTTTAAAAGAACGAAGCAATAGGATTAGACCGGGATTAGATGATAAAACATTAACCTCTTGGAATGCTTTAATGCTAAAAGGTTATGTAGATGCCTATTCCGTTTTTGGAGATGAAGCTTTCTTAAAAGCAGCTTTAAAAAATGCCCACTTTATAGTAAACACTCAGGTTAGAAAGGATGGTGGATTAAACCATAATTACAAAAATGGAGTAAGTAATTTAGATGGGTATTTAGAAGATTATTCTTTTACAACAGAAGCTTTCATTGCACTTTACCAAGCAACATTTGATGAGAAATGGCTGCAACATTCTCAACAATTAACCGATTATGCAATTGCACATTTTTATGATTCTGAAACTGGATTTTTCTTTTTCACATCAAATAATGCGAAAGGATTAGTAGCAAGAAAAATGGAATTAACTGATAATGTTATT
>CEWR01038007.1_pt1 | contig 14664 bp, 13 predicted proteins | sample 356321 | NCBI WGS metagenome assembly CEWR01 (sample SAMEA2621551, study PRJEB7988) | marine metagenome | biome: marine biome (ENVO:00000447); feature: mesopelagic zone (ENVO:00000213); material: "saline water (ENVO:00002010), including plankton (ENVO:xxxxxxxx)" | depth 790 m
TTTAGGTTTTAAGAATTGCTCCAATTACTGCTAAAGTTAAAACTGAAACAAAAAATAATAGAATTCCCCATCTAAAGTAGGCGTTAGGAATGATTTTATTCCTGAATTTTCCACTCACTAAATAATTAGCATTCATTGCTTGTTTGGCATCTCCTTTTTTTACACCAAATAAATAGATTGTATTTACATTTTCTTCAATTGAAGATGCAAAATAAATATTTTCTTTGATAAGAAGTTCTTCAAAGTAATCTGCTCGTTCTTTTTCGAAAAAACGATATACAGTATATCCAATTCTTGTCGGATGATCAGAGTAGTTTGTAATGTTTATCATTATTTTATACGGAGTTTTTTTCCAGGGTAGAGAGTCTTGTTTCTTTTGATTCCATTTATCTCACAAAGTTCGGTAATAGTTAAACCATATCGATTAGCAATTTTAAACATAAAGTCGCCTCTTTTAATTGTGTGGAATTCTATTCCTAACGGTAAAACAGTGTAATTCCATTTCTGTTTGGTTAATAGGATGGAATCACTTACTAGTTTATTTTTTCTAAAAGATATTAAATATTTAGGATTAAGTGGTTTTCCTTTGTATCGTACTTCAAAATGTAAATGGCTTCCAGAGGAGTGTCCAGAACTTCCTCCTAAACCAATAATTTGACCAGCCTCCACAATGTCTCCAGTTTTAACTTTTAGTCGGTGTAAGTGTGCGTATAAAGTTTCTAGACCATTATAGTGTCGTATAATAACAACCCGTCCGTATCCTGGGTGGTATAAGGAAATTCTAACCATTCCGTCAAATGCTGCAGCCACAGGGTCCCATACTTGCAGGTCTAAATCTATTCCGTTATGATTTTTTCCGTTCCGCCACCCAAAGTTTGACGTTACTACAGGGTCTTGTATTGGTGAAATGAAATTGCAATTATTCTTTTTGTCTGTTAGTGTTAGTAGCACTGATGTGTCCTTTGTGCAAATAGATTCATTGTAAGGGGAAATATTTCTTGTGTCCCACTTTCCGTATGTAGAATTTGAAGGTATTGCAGAGTTTTCGTAATAATTAGTAAGTGAATTGTAGAAGTCATGTTCTAGCAATCTAGTTTCTGCATAATCATTTATTTCTTTGACAAGATCTATCGGTATATTCTCCAGATTTAATAAGGAATCTATAATGCTTATTATTTTATTGCCAGACAAACTAGAGATATTATCATAAAATGGGTTTGTTGGAGTAATAACTAATGCACTTACTGTATCCTTATTTGTTATCTTCTCATATCCAGTATGCTTTCCAAAGTAAACGGTTGAAATACTCATAAAGAGTAGTGTTAAAATTGATGTTTTGTTGACAGTTAGCAGCATTTTTTTATTGAAAGAGTCAGCCAATATAGTAAAAAATAGATAAACTCTAATTTACATAGGATTTTGAGAATGTAATTAGTTTTGTTTAGTTGCTGTAAAAGAATTAAAAAATTACTTTTATGGAGGAATTTAATCGATTAAATAATATGAACTTATTAAAAAGGATATCAATCGTAATTTTAGTTTTTGTCTTGATATTTGTGGGAGTATCATTGTTTTTACCTTCTACATTTTTTTTAGAAAGAAAAATAGTTATTGATGCTGATAAAGAACAAGTTTTTAAGCAGGTAAATGATCTTGAAAACTGGAAGAATTGGTCTTCTCGTGCTTTAAAAGATCCCTCAATTTATGGTAGTGATAAAAATATTTCGCAGCCATCCTTTGGTTTAGGAGCAAGTTTTGGTTGGAATAGTGATATAAGTGGCGTTGGTTCAGGGTCTATGGAAATTACAGAATCAATAAAAAACGAGCGCATTAAAAATAGCATTGATTTTGGAATGGGGAATGTTGATGCAGTATGGGCTTTTAAAGATGTTGAATCTGGGGTTGAAGTGACGTGGAGTTTGGCTGTAGATTTTGGGTTTAGCCCTTTTAGTAAATTTTTTGGTTTATTTATGGAGAATCAAGTGGCTCCGGATTATGAATTGGATTTAAAGAGACTTAAAACTTTTAGTGAGGATTTACCAAGAATTCATAAAGTAGATGTTGAAGAAAAGAGTCTGAAAAAAGATATTTGGTTTTTGTCTATTAGAGATACTGTTAGTAAGAGGGAAATGAATAATGTACATGGTAAGAATTATTCAGAAATTAATCAGTTTATGAATCAAATTGATTTAACCACACAGTATCCATTAATGGTTATTTATCATTTTTGGTCTGATGATAAAATCGATATAGAGGTTGGTGTTCCGATTAATGATTCCAGTATTGTCGGGAATGAAAGAATTAAATTAAATAGAATTAAAAAAACTAGTGTTGTTTTTGCAACTCATTATGGTTCTTATGAAAGGTTGCCAGAAACTTATTTTGGAATTAACGAATGGATGAGGAAGAATGAGGTTGTTATTACAGGTCCTCCATGGGAGTCTTATGTTACAGATCCGGCATCAGAACCTAACCCAGATAATTGGGAGACAGTGGTTTACTTTCCAATAGAATAATCAAACATTTAACTTATATTTGTTTAAAATACAGATTATGAAGAGATTATTTTTCACGTTGTTTTTAGTTTGCTTTGCATTTAGTTTAAGTGCTCAGGATAGCCCAAGTTTGTCAAGTAAACTTAAAGGTTTAACAAAGAAAGGAGATTATGTAGTTTTAGAGTTACGTTTAAATAAAGAAGATGAATTTAGAACTATGGAGGGCGGTAAATCAAGTTTAGCAAGAATTGCAATATATACTGGAGATAATCAAGGTTCTGAAATGGTATCTAAAGGTTTTGAAGGCATGAATGCTGTAGTAGCTGTTTTAAATGATTTAAAGCAAAATGGTTGGCGTTTAATTGAATCTTATCCTATAAAAGGACAATCATTGCTGATTACACATTACATTTTAGAAAGAAGAAGATAGATTCTTACTGGTTGAACTTTCAAAATTCTTAAATTAGGAAATCAATAATGTCCTCTTTATTAGGATATGGTTAACCGATTTTTTCTCTATCTTTAAAGATTGATATTTTAATTATCCCCTTATTATGAATTATTTTTATAGGTTTTTAATACTTATTGTTTCTTTGATATCTTTTCAGAATGCTTTTTCACAGGTAGTAATTAATGAATATTCTTGTGCCAACTCTACTACTATTCTTGATTCTTATGGAGAGAATGAAGATTGGATAGAATTATATAATACAACAGGAGGATCAGTTGATTTAAATGGTTATCACTTAAGTGATAAGTTTGGAAATATTACAAAATTTCAAATACCGAGTAGTATTAATATTCCAGCAAATGGTTATTTAATGATTTTTTGTAATGGAAGAGCAATAATTAATGGAGGGCAGGTTCACACAAATTTTAAGTTGACACAAACTAAAAATGAAAAAATAATTTTAACGAATGCAGGTGTTTTGATTGATAGTCTAACTATAGTTAGAACACAAAATAATCATTCAAGAGGAAGAACTACTGATGGAGCTGTAACATGGAATTTATTTCCCAGTCCAACACCTAATGCTTCAAACATAGGTTCAGTTCAAGAATACGCAACAACTCCTAGTTTAAGTGTCATTCCAGGGTTTTATAACGCGGCACAATCTGTCTCTATTTCATCACCTGATGCAAATGTTACTATTCGATATACAACTGACGGCTCGGAACCTACAGTAGCATCTATAGCCTATTCCGGAGCTGTTAATATTGCTTTAACTACAGTCTTGAGAGCTAAGTGTTTTAGTTCAGTAGCTGGTATTCCACCGAGTTTTATAGAAACGAACACCTATTTTATTAATTCACCTCATACTGTTCCAGTTATATCAGTTAGTGGAGATGATATGGAAACTCTTTTAAATGGAAGCCAGATAGAACCAGTTGGTGCTATAGAATACTTTGATGTTTTAGGTGTTATGACTACAGAAGGGCAAGGTGATTTTAATAAGCATGGGAATGATTCTTGGGCATATGATCAGAGAGGTATTGATTTTATTATGAGAGATCAGCATGGGTATAATTATGCGTTAAAGGATCAGTTGTTTGCCAATAAATCAAGGGATAAGTTTCAGCGAATAATGCTAAAGGCGGGAGCAAGTGATAACTATCCGTTTGAAGGTTCTGCTGACGCTAATTATCCAGGAGAATTAGGAGGTGCTCATATTAGAGATTCTTACATTCATGCCTTATCCCAAAACGGAGATTTATATTTGGACGAAAGAACACATCAATCTTGTATAATGTATGTTAATGGTCAGTATTGGGGTGTATATGAAATAAGAGAGAAAGTTGATGATAGTGATTTTACAGATTATTATTACGGTCAGGACGAGTTATGGTCGGATAGTCCAAATAATATTCAATATTTAAAAACATGGGGAGGTACTTGGGAGAAGTATGGTGCTCCAAATGCTCAAAATGATTGGGATGCATTAGTTAACTATATCCAAACAAACAATATGGCAGTACCTGCAAATTTCAATTATGTAACTAGCCAATTTAAATGGAAGAGTTTAGTTGATTATTTTGTGTTAAATTCATACGTGGTAAGTCATGATATGTTAAATTATAATACAGCTTGGTGGAGAGGGTTAGATACTAATGGAACAAAGAAAAAATGGCGTTATACTTTGTGGGATATGGATGCAACTTTTAATCATTACACAAATTATACAGGAATTCCTAATACAGGATCAACAGCAGATCCTTGTGATATTGATAATTTGCCTGATCCAGGAGGGCAAGGACATACAACTATTTTAAATGCATTGTTAGATAACCCAGACTTTGAACAGTATTATATTTCTCGTTATATAGATTTATCAAATACAACATTTAAATGTACTAATATGATTAGTGTATTAGATAGTCTTGTAAATATCATTACACCTGAAATGCCTGATCAAATTGCTAGATGGGGAGGTACAATGGCAGAATGGAATCAAAACGTTCAGGATATGAGAGATTTTATTAATGCTAGATGTACTGATATTAATCAGGGATTAGTGGATTGTTATAATGTTACTGGTCCTTATCCGATAGTGTATAATGTTTTTCCTGGAGGAGCAGGAGATGTTCAAATTAATTCGGCTAACCCAACAAATTATCCATTTATTGGCAACTATTTTGGAAATATAGATATTCTTTTAACGGCAACTGAAAATACTGGTTATTTGTTTGATCATTGGGAAATTTTCAATCATACTTTAGATTCAGCAATTACGAATCCAAACAATGTTTTACAAATAACTCAAAGTGATAGTGTTGTGGCACACTATATATTAATTGGAGATACCGTTGAATTGGCTTTTGATGTTGATCTTGTTGGAGGAGGTGATATCTCAATAAATGGACTTACTCCTGCTAACTATATTTATTCCAGTTTTTATCCAGAAACAAGTAATATAAATTTAGTTGCAACACCAACCACAGGCTATGTTTTTGTCAATTGGACCTCAAATATTACGCCCTTTACAGTTTTGTCAACTGATCCCAATGTTACTATTACTGTTGATCAGTTAGATACAATTATTGCTCATTTTAATCCAATAGATACGTTTGATTTAGTATTTAATGTTGATCCTTTAGGTTCGGGAGATATTTCTATTGATGGTTTTACTCCTGTGTTATATAGCTATTCTAATTCTTATGAAGAGAATACTGTTTTGAATCTTGTTGCAACACCATCGTTGGGAGCTACTTTTGTTAATTGGACATCTACTAATGGAACTACATTTATAGCTTTACCTACAAATGCAAGTGTGACAATACAAGTTGGTTTAAATGATAGTATTGTTGCTCATTTTGATCCAATAGACACATTACAAGTTGTATTTAATGTTGATCCTTTAGGTGCAGGCGATATTTCTATTGATGGATTTACTCCAGGAACATATAGCTATTCTGATAATTTTGTAGAAAGTACAGTTGTTAGTCTTGTTGCTACAGCGTCTTTGGGTTCTACATTTATTAATTGGACATCAATGAATGGAACTACATTTATTGCTTCGCCTACAGATAGTAATGTTACAATAACTGTGGATCAAAATGATAGTATTATTGCTCATTTTGATGTTATTGACACGTTGAAGGTTGTATTTAATGTAGATATTCCAGGAAGTGGAAATATTTCTATCGATGGGGTTACTCCTTCTGCTTATAGTTATTCTGAGGATTTTGTAGAAAATACGGTGGTTAACTTGGTTGCATCTGCTTTACCAGGATATTTATTTGTTAATTGGAGTTCTGTTAATGGAACATCATTTTTAGCTTCATCATTGAACCCTAATGTTAATGTTACAATTACACAGGCAGATAGTTTAGTTGCAAACTTTATACTTATTGAATTTTTTGATATTGAATTTAAGGTCAGCCCTGTTTCAATGGGGGAGATAGAGGTTTACACTAATACATTATTTAACGATATGACCAGCACAAGTATTGTTAAAACATATATGGCTGGTACTTCAATTGATTTGATAGAAACACCAATTAGTAACTTCTTATTCGATCATTGGCGTTCAAATTTTCATGACCTATTCCCAACAACATTCAGTTCTAATGTAAGTTTTACTGTTTCTGGGAATGATATAATTACTGCTTATTATATTGAAGAAGTAATTCCACCACCCAAAACGGCACAAGTTCCAGATGCATTTTCTCCAAATGGGGATGGGAATAATGATGTGCTTTTTGTTTATGGAGGCCAAATTGAAGAAGTTGATTTTCAGATTTATGACCGATGGGGAGAGAAAGTGTTTTCTTCCTCCAGTATAACTCAAGGATGGGATGGGAAATTTAATGGAAAAAAAGTCCCTTCGGGAATTTATATGTTCAAAATGGAAGCTGTTTTTATAGGTGGAGATGTTGTTAAAACTTCAGGAGATATAACATTGATTAGATAATGAAAAGTTTTTTTTTAATATTAGTATTCATTTTTTCACTTTCTTTTCTGAAAATAGTGAAGGCTCAAGATGTTCATTTTTCACAGTTTTCTCAAACACCTCAGTTAATAAACCCTGCCTCTACGGGTGTATTTGACGGGAGTTTTAGAGGGATTATTAATTATAGAAAGCAATGGGGGTCTTTTGGTGGAGGGTATAAAACATACGGTGCCTCTTTTGATGGTGCAATAACTAAAAAAAATAGTAAGGGAAGTTTTTTAGGCTTGGGAGCAAATTTCTATAAAGATGTTGCTGGAAAATCAAATTTTGGTAATTTGCAAATTGGATTTTCCCCTTCGGCTGTTCTAGCAATAGCTAAGAATCAAACAATATCTCTAGGGATTCAGGCAGCTTATGGTCAGTACTCTGCAACTATTTCTTCATTAACTTGGGGTAATCAGTTTAATGGTGAAGGATTTGATTCTCAAACTAACTCAAATGAAAACTTCTCTATTGAATCTTCTAGCTACTTTGATCTTGGTTCAGGTATCTATTATGAATTTAAAAATAATAATTCTTCCTTTTTAGGAGGTGAAATGTCAAATGTAAATGTAGGAATTGCTGGATATCATCTGAATCAACCAAAACAAAGTTTTTTTAGTGATTCTAAAGATGTTATTCCAATGAAAATTGTAGCACAGGCTGCTGGAAATTTTGATTTAGCAGGTTCGAAATTAGCTTTAGTTCCTTCTGTTTTTTATGCGACCCAAAAATCTTTAGATGAAATTACAATTGGAATGTTACTTAAAGTAAAAATGGGGAAGACTGAAACTACCTATTCAGGTTTGTTTAAGCAAGGAGCCATTTACTTTGGAGCCCATTATCGGTTTAACGATGCAATTATTCCACAATTATATTTAGAATTTACCGATTATATGATAGGTATTTCTTACGATTATAATATATCAGGATTATCAAGTTTAACAGGAGGGAGTGGAGGCTTAGAGATTTCTATAAGATATGTTAACAAGCCAAAATCACTACATAAATCATCATTTAAATAAGGTTTAATTATTTTTGTAACTTGATTAAGAGTTTAGCATCATTTATTTATCATTTATTGGGTTGGAAAGGAGAGGGAGAAGTTCCGTCTGATATTAAAAAGTACATTATTTTGGCTGCACCTCACACTTCTAATTGGGATTTTTTCTATGGGAGATTATTTTTTTTGATGAAAGGAATTCCATTAAAATTTTTCATAAAAAAAGAGTGGTTTTTTTTTCCGTTTAATTATCTATTTAAAGCTTTAGGGGGTGTTCCAGTTAATAGAGTAAAGAATCAAAACTTAACGGATGAGATAGCAGCGGTATTTAACAGATATGAAGAGTTAGCTATTATGATTCCACCAGAAGGAACTAGAAGCTATAATCCTGATTGGAAAAAAGGATTTTACTATATTTCACAAAAGGCCAATGTCCCCATTATACTGGGGTACATTGACTTTGAAAATAAAATTGGTGGACTTGGTCCAGTTTTTCATATTACAGATGATGTCGAAAAAGATATCGCATCAATAAAAGACTTTTATAGAAAAATAAAAGGAAAATTTCCGGATCAGGGTATTCGTTAATTTGTTCTAAAATCAAATTTATGTGAAGCTAAATCTTCATTAGCTTTCGATATCTTAACCTTTAAGTTTTCTTTGTAAGCAACAGTCTTCTCGTAAATGGCATCATTACCAGAGCCAATTATTTGTGCTGCCAATATTCCAGCGTTTAAAGATCCATTAATTCCAACAGTTGCAACTGGTATCCCAGGAGGCATTTGTACTATCGCTAATAATGCATCCAATCCATCTAAAGAAGCTTTAATTGGAACTCCAATAACTGGAAGTGGAGTCATGGCTGCAATAACACCAGGTAAATGGGCGGCCATTCCTGCAGCTGCAATAATTACTTTGATACCATTTTCTTTTGCATTTTTAGCAAATTTTTCAACTTTCTCAGGAGTTCTGTGTGCTGATAATGCATTTACCTCAAAAGGAATTTGCATTTCATTTAAAAAATCAGCTGTTTTTTGCATTACTGGCCAGTCAGAGGTACTACCCATAATTATACTTACTTGTGCTTTCATATAAATTTTTTTAGGCTACAAATGTAGTTAATTGATGAGTATTTGGTGGTTCACAACTTAAATTAATTACATTTGTCGTGAAATACTGATATGGATATTATAACAGTTAAAGACAAGTCTTTTAAACCTTACATTTCAGCTGAAGAGCTCCAATCTTCAGTAGAAAAGTTGGCCGCGCAAATTAATCATGATTATAAAGGAAATACGCCTCTTTTTATAGGGGTTTTAAATGGTTCTTTTATGTTTTTTGGAGATTTGTTAAAATCAATTAATTTAGAATGTACCGTTTCTTTTGTTAAGTTAACTTCTTATGAAGGTGTCAGCACAACAGGAGTTGTTAACGAATTAATTGGGTTAAATGAAGATATTTCTGGCAGAGATATTATTTTGATTGAAGATATTGTTGATACTGGTAATACCTTAGTAAAGCTTTATGAGATTTTAGAAGAAAAAAATCCAAAGAGTATTAAAATAGCCACACTTTTGTATAAACCTGAAGCTTACAACAAATCACATAATATTGATTATGTAGGTAAAGAAATTCCTAACGCATTTGTTTTAGGGTATGGGTTAGATTATGATGGATTAGGAAGAAATTTAAGTTCAATTTACGTTTTAAACGAATAAAAATTAAGATGTTAAACATTGTATTGTTTGGCCCACCGGGCGCAGGAAAAGGAACGCAAGCAGAAAAGTTGATTAGTAAGTATAATCTGGTACACTTATCTACTGGCGATATCTTTAGAGCAAATATTAAAGGTAAAACTGAATTAGGAACCTTAGCAAAAAGTTATATTGATGCGGGGAACTTGGTTCCAGATGAAGTAACTATAAAAATGTTAGAATCTGAGGTGGACAAAAATCTAGCAGCAGAAGGTTTTATTTTTGATGGTTTTCCTAGAACTACTACTCAGGCTGAAGCTTTAGAATCATTTTTAAAGTCTAAAGAAACTTCAATATCTTTAATGATAGCACTAAATGTTTCTGAGCAAGAGTTGATTAAACGATTGTTGTTAAGAGGTAAAGATAGCGGAAGAGCTGATGATGCTAATGAAGAAGTAATTGCTAACAGAATTGAAGTTTACAATGAACAAACAGCTGTTGTAGCTGATTTTTACAATACACAAAATAAGTTTGAAAAAATTGATGGAATTGGTTCTATTGATGATATTTTTGGACGTTTGTGTGATACTATAGATAACCATAAGGTTTCTTTATAATATAATTATCTCAAAGAACTAATGGCTGGATCTAACTTTATTGATTACGTAAAAATTAATTGTCGCTCTGGTAAAGGAGGGGCTGGATCAAAACATTTCAGAAGAGAAAAATATATTTCTAAAGGTGGTCCTGATGGTGGTGATGGTGGTCGAGGTGGTCACATTATTGCAAAAGGGAATGCTCAAATGTGGACATTGTTGCACTTAAAGCACAAACGACATGTAAAAGCAGGTCATGGTGAAGGTGGTAGTAAAAGTACTAGTACTGGAGCTGAAGGAGCTGATGTTTATGTTGATGTTCCTTTAGGTACAGTTGCAAAAGATGCTGAAACTGGAGAGACTCTTTTCGAAATTACTGAAGATGGCGAGGAGCAAATATTAGTTAAAGGAGGACGAGGAGGTTTAGGGAATAACCATTTTAAAAACTCAATTAATCAAGCTCCAAGATATGCTCAGCCAGGAGAAGACTATGAAGAGGCTTGGAAAATTCTTGAATTAAAGGTATTAGCAGATGTTGGTTTAGTAGGGTTTCCGAATGCAGGAAAGTCAACTTTACTCTCTGTAGTTTCTGCAGCTAAGCCTGAGATAGCAAATTATCCTTTTACTACGTTGGTTCCTAATTTAGGAATAGTTGCTTATAGAGATCATCAGTCATTTGTAATGGCCGATATTCCTGGTATTATTGAAGGAGCACATGAAGGTAAGGGTTTAGGGCTTCGTTTTTTAAGACATATAGAGCGTAACTCTGTTTTATTATTTCTAATTCCTGCAGATAGTGATGATATTCAAAAAGAATTCAATACCCTTTTAAATGAATTGAAACAATTTAATCCAGAATTATTAGATAAAGACAGAATTGTAGCAATTTCTAAATCTGATATGTTAGATGATGAATTAAAAGCTGAAATTACGAAGTCATTGCCTAAAGTTCCTCATATATTTTTCTCTTCAGTTGCTCAACAAGGGTTATTAGAATTGAAAGATTTACTCTGGAATGCAATTAACGACTAAATAGCTCCAAGAGTCAATTCAATTGATTCTTTCTCAATACCATTTACGACTAAATAAAAATACTATCAGTTTTTTCTATTTTAACACGCTAGTGGTTGTGTTTTATTCTTTTTTTGTTTTTAGTAAATAGTTTTTTCTGCAGCTTGTGTTTGCTTTTAGAGTCTAAGATATATTCATTTTTTAAATAAAAAGATCCCGCAACAAGTGCGGGATCGAATCTATATTAATAATTATTGGATAATATTGTCAGTTACCAAATAGTAACTTTTAAACTATCAGGAGCAATCATATGTCCTTCTTTACAACCGAAAGCATCACTAAATTCAAACATGTTTGTTAAAGGTCCGTTTGTTCTGAAACGAGTAGGAGAATGTGGGTCCGTTTTTACTTGGTTAATTATTGCAGCATCTTTCGAGTTAGTATGCCATACTTGAGCCCAACTCAAAAAGAATCTTTGTTTGTAATCAAAACCATCAATCATTGGATCTTTTTTACCTGACATAGCTTTTTCTAAAGCGTAGTATGAAAGTGTAATTCCAGCTATATCAGCAATATTTTCACCAAGAGTAAGATTTCCATTTACATGGTTTCCTTCAGCCACTTCGTAACTATCAAATTGATTAACCAATTTAGCTGTTCTTTCACTAAAATTAGCTAAATCCTGTTCAGTCCACCAATTATTAAGGTTTCCTTCTCCATCAAATTTACATCCTTGATCATCAAATCCATGAGAGAATTCATGTCCAATCACTCCTCCAATACCACCATAGTTGATAGCATCATCTGCATCTGCATTAAAGAAAGGAGGTTGTAAAATTGCAGCAGGAAAAACAATCTCATTCATTGTAGGGTTATAATATGCATTAATAGTTTGAGGGTTCATTCCCCATTCCTCTTTATCAATTGGTTGACCAATTCTGTTTACATTCTTTTTGTATTCAAAATAGTTCATGTTCATTACATTAGTAGCAAGAGTATTAGATGTAATGTCTACAGAACTGTAATCTTCCCATTTATCAGGATAACCAATTTTGTAGGTGAACTTACTTAATTTTTCCATTGCTTTCGCTTTAGTTTCTTCCCCCATCCAGTCTAATTTTTGAACTCGTTCTTTAAAAACGGTGTTTATGTTTCCAATTAAATCTAACACTTTTTGTTTTGATTCTTCAGGAAAGTGTTTTTCTACAAATAGTTTTCCTATTTGCTCACCAACGTTACCATTAGATTTAGATAGAGCTCTTTTCCATCTGGGCTTCATAACTGTTGTTCCTCTTAAAGTAGTAGAGTAGAAAGAGAAAACTTGTTTTTCAAAATCTTCACTTAAGTTTCCAGCCATGTCATTTATTAAATGCCATTTCATATAATTTTTCCAATTCTCTAAAGGGAAATTGGTTAAAGATGAGTTTAAATTCTTCATAAAATCAAGCTGACCAACTACAACGTCTTCTACTCCTTTTAATTCTGCCGCAATTAAAAATGAAGTCCAGTTTATTGCAGGACATAAGTTTTGTAACTCTTCAATAGATAGCTTGTTGTATGTTAATTCAGGGTCTCTTCTTTGAACTCTATCCATAGAGTTAGCCGCTAAATTAGATTCAATCTCAATTACTTGAGAAGCAATTTCTTCTGCAACTGCTTGATCTTTTCCTGCAAGAACAAAAAGAGCTGTAATGTGCTTTCTGTATTCTGCAAAAACGTTTTCACCTCTGTCATCAGTAGGTGTGTAATAATCTTTATCAGGTAATCCTAAACCACCTTGTGATAAATGCATGATGTATTGAGAACTGTTTCTTGAATCAACCCCAACATATCCAGAAAAAATAGATCCAGAACCTCTTTTTCTTGTTTCAGCCATTGTTTCAATTAACTCCTGTACGTTGCTAACGGCATCGATTTGATCTAATAATGGTTGAATAGGTGTAATACCTAATTCATTAGTTGTTGTTGAATCTAAAGCAGAAGTATAAAAATCTCCAACTTGTTGAAGTGCTGATCCTTTTTTAGATTTTGTGCTGGCAGCCTCATCAATAATGGCTCTTAATTTAATTTCATTTGCATCATTAAGAACATTAAAACTTCCCCATCTACTTTCTGATTCAGGAACAGGATTATCTTTTAACCAGTTTCCAACGGCATATTTTTCAAAATCCTCACAAGGATTAATAGTCGAATCTATTTGACTAACATCAAAAGCAGGAGTTATATCTTTTGAGACTTCTGTGGGTTTTTGCTCTTCGTTTCCACCACAAGCAACAGTAAATGCTACTGCGGTAAGTCCGAGAACTGTTTTGTTAAATTTGTTCATTTTAATTGATTTATTAATTATTGATACCCGAAAGTAATTAAATTATTGAAAAATCAAAATTAGATTATGATAAACGGTTGATTATTAGTGTTAATTGAAAATAGTTGTTAAATTTTTGTGCAATTTATAAAGTGATTACATCTAACTAGTGAGAATTCTTTAAAAACATGTTGAATTGACAATTTATTACTTAATTTAAAACTTAGAAACTATGAAAAAAATAACTACACTAATTACCATAATCCTTTTTATAAGCAGTTCTCTTTTTGCTCAATTAGGAGAAATAAAAGGGATTGTAAAAGATGAAAAAGGTCAACCAATTTGGGATGTTTCAGTATATGTTGAGTATGCAGGGAGTGTGATTGGAGATGCAACTGATTTTGATGGAAAATATACAATTAAACCTTTAAATCCCGGTGTTTACACAGTAATAACTAAAATGACTGGATTTGCCCCCATTAAAACTAAAGAGGTCTTGGTTACATCAGGAAACATAGCATATGTAAACTCAGAGATGATTGCTACGGCAGAAGAGTTGCCTGAATTTAAGGTTGTTACACACGTAATACCTCTATTAAGTATAGCTGAACCAGGTGTTCAACACATCATTCCAAAAGCATTTAAACAAAGTGTTCATAAAAATAATCCCATAAAAGCTATTACATCCATGACTGCAGGAGTAACATTAGCACCAAATGGAAAAGATGTTTATATAAGAGGAGCTAGACCAACATCTACGCAGTTTATTACAGATGGAATGAAGTCTATTACAGGAGATATTGGCATACCTGGATTGGCTGTTGGAAGTATTAAGGTTTATACGGGAGGAATTCCATCAAATTATGGAGATGTAACTGGGGGAGTAATAGTAGTAGAAACGACAAGTTATTTTGATTTAGCTCAAAAATTTAAATAGGATAAAAATTGTAAATGCGATTATTTAAGTCAAAAAAAATACAATCATTAACTGATAACGAGATTATCTCCAAGTATAAAAAGTCTGGAGATAACTCGTTAGTTGGAGAACTTTATAAAAGGTACTCTCACTTGGTTTATGGTGTTTGTCTTAAATATTTAAAGAATGAAGAGGAAAGCAAGGATGCTGTTCT
>CEWR01293266.1_pt1 | contig 14631 bp, 10 predicted proteins | sample 356321 | NCBI WGS metagenome assembly CEWR01 (sample SAMEA2621551, study PRJEB7988) | marine metagenome | biome: marine biome (ENVO:00000447); feature: mesopelagic zone (ENVO:00000213); material: "saline water (ENVO:00002010), including plankton (ENVO:xxxxxxxx)" | depth 790 m
AAAATAGATATTTTTGATAAAAGTACGCCCGCTTTTGCCATAAAGAAGTCTTTAGCATTTGATTGATTTAGAAACCAAAAGTTGAACAACTTAGTGTTGAGTGATTAGGTTAACTAATCGCTATCAGTTGACCTAATGCTCAACTAATACCTAATGACGGCAAAGATACGATAGCTGACCGTAATTAAAGTTATATTTTAATACTTAATCTGTTCTTGGTTACATAAATAGTTTGATGCAACGAGGGGCAGCTTTCCGATCATAAAACAGACATAAATTTCATATTCCTATGAGCCCCAAGGACACATAGTTAGATAGGGTCTTTAGCCTTAATTCAGACTACTTTGTTGCAAAAATGAGATGTTTTATCTATATAACGCTGTAAACATCGTGACAAAATCATTATAAAGACCGACTTTCCTTTGACTGTTAGGAAGATAAATGCGAATAGTTGTCGTCTGGTTCATTAATTTACTTTCTGCCTTAAATACTATTTAATCGAAGTACAAAAATCAGATCAAAGCAATACTGGGAGAACACACTATGTCGAGCATACAATCTATCCATCACATTAATTTCTTAGTCAAAGAACTTCAGCCTCAAATTGATTATTTTCAGTCCCTATTACAGTGCAAACCTATCATTGAACATTTACCCAGTAGAGATGTTAAAACAGCGCGATTTCCTTTGGGAGCAACTTGGATAGTTCTTGTGCAACCTTTATCTGAAGAAGGAGAAGTCGCTCGAATTTTATCAGAACGTGGTGAGGGAGTATTTCTTTTGTCACTGAACGTTGATTCACTAAGTGAATCTATCAAGCAGCTAGCCCAGTCAGGTATTAAGGCTGATGAAAAAGGAAAAAGAAATGGACTAGATAATTGGTTAGTTCAAGATCTTCAATGCCCAGCATCACTTGGCTCTATAATACAGCTCTGTCAATCAAGTAAATAAGGCTAATTAAAGCAAGAATTAGTCAATTCAATTGTTGTAATCCCCCTCCCCTTATTAATTTCATATTGAAATAAATATTTCAATATGAAATTAATATCTTTAGCTAGACTCTACATTACCAACATCTATTTTAAAGCCCTCTCACATACATACCTTTAAAAACAATTGATGACGATAAATTAAACAAACTTGGCATAGCTAATGCAATCAGGATATATAAGATGAATAAATCACCAATCAATAGGTATAAAACTGTGTACATTTTAAATGTAAACATTATAAATCATATGATTAGCTCTCCTAGAGTGCTAGGAGAGATATTGTGAGCATTTTAAATGTAAAACCACAACAAGTACGCGTTCTGATATTTGGTCATAAAGAATTTAGCCAATTGATGACAAGTGTACTGCCAGAATTTAGTGATAAAGCAACATTTAAAATACTCGACACAATAGTTGGTAATGTTTCAGATATTAATAAATATATTGATTCATTTAATCCAGATGTCATTGTGAGTGCTGGTGCTAATGCCGCTTATTTAAAATCTGCGCTAGATTTACCCGTGATATCGTTAGATTGCACGGTTAATGATATCATTTTAGCCGTAACGCGAGCGGCTCAAGTGGCTAAAAATATTGTCATGATTAATTTTGCCGAGCAGTCTCCTGTAGTGCCTTTATTAGCGTCAGCACTTAATGTTTCAATTCAGGAGAAGATATATACCACACCTGCTCAAGCGCGTGAATTATTTCAGCTCACTAGGCAACAAGAAAATATTGCTTATGTTGGCGCTAGCTTAGTTTGCGGCCTAGCAAATCAACACTCAATTCCTTCTTTCTTATTATATAGCGCAGAGTCATGTCGTGAAACTATTGCGTGTGCAATCAAAGCTGCAAATGAACATATCGAAAGTAATCAAAGTTCAGCATTAACTGATTGGCTACTAAAGCAATCAAAAACACCTATTTTTATGACTGATGAAAAAGGTGTCTCTATTACCTTTAATCAAGCAGCAATAAAAGATCTAGGAGTGGATCTCGAACATTGCAATGATCTCGAGAGTCTTATTCATCCTGAGGAGTCATCTAGACCTACTGATGGGGAATGTTGTATTGAAGGTGTTGATTGGTGGTTCCACCAAGACTGCGTTAGGGTCAAAAATACCCCCTTATATATTTATCAACTTTATCGAAAAAAACTTAAACCTAAAAAAAACAGTCAGTCCCTTCAACACAAATTAGTGTATCAATCACCTGCGATTGCAAAGGTTATGGCACAGGTAAAATCGTATTCTTCTTCACCCAGTAATGTACTTATATATGGTGAATCAGGTACGGGTAAAGAATTAATTGCACGAGCTGTTCATCAACATAGCCCCTATGCGGACGGCAGTTTTGTCGCATTAAACTGTTCTGCTATACCTACTGACCTTTTTGAAGGAGAGCTTTTTGGTTATCGAGATGGCGCATTTACGGGGTCAAAACGTGGTGGGCGCAAAGGATTAATTGAAGAAGCACAGCACGGCGTTTTATTTCTTGATGAAATAAGTGAGTTGGCATTAGATCAACAATCTAAATTACTCAGGTTCCTTCAAGAACGTCATTATCGACCGTTAGGAACGAATCAAGAAAAACCAGCAGATCTAAAAGTAGTTGCCGCATCAAACAAAGAACTAAAAAGCTTAGTTAAAGAAGGTAAGTTTAGGGAAGATCTATTTTTTAGACTAAATGTTTTCAATATCCATATTCCACCTTTGCACCTTCGCCCAGAAGATATTTTGAGTATCGCAGAGCAAAAGCTTTTACGGTTTGTTGAAAGTTACCAGTTAGAATTTTCAGCTACACAAATTCTGTCACACATTAGTCGTGTTTTAGCTAATTACTCTTGGCCAGGTAACGTACGCGAATTGGAAAATATCCTCGAGCGTATTGTAGCATCCCTAAAAACCAATAAACGTATTGATAATATTGACGAAGTATTACAGGACATTTCTCCTGAACTGTTTCAAGAAGCTAAATTCGGTTCACAACAAGGATTAGTTCGAACAAAAGAACTAGAGCTTGTCGTTGATGCGATGAATCGATTTGACGGCGATAAGCAACGAGTTGCCACTTACCTTGGATTAAGCCAAACAACATTATGGCGACGACTTAAACTAATTAATTATAACTAAAAAATGGGAAAACACACTATGTATCAACTGCGTAAAAGCATGCTAGCAACCAGTATATTGTTTGCAATAACCAACGGTAGTTTATTAATATCTAACAAAGCTATTGCACAAGAAAGTGAAGCAAGTACCGAAGAAATAGAAATCATCAGTATTTCGCGTAAACGTCCTGAAACACTGCAAGAAGTACCTATTGCTGTTACTGCTTTGTCTGCAAAAGTGATTGAGAATGCTGGTATTGAAAGACCTGGCGATGCTATAGCATTAATTCCAAACGTTACTATGGTCGATACCGCTAATGTGGGTGACACACAAGTTACCATTCGAGGTATTGTCTCAACTCGCGATGCAGAATCAACTTTTGCCTATGTGGTCGATGGTGTGTTAATGACTAACCCAAATGGCTTCAATAAAGAATTGTTAGATGTCTCTCAAATAGAAGTGTTAAAAGGTCCTCAAGGTGCTTTATATGGTCGTAATGCCGTTGCTGGCGCCATTATTGTTACCACCAAACTGCCATCAGATGAACTTGAAGGTAGCTTTAAAATAGGTTTGGCTAACAATAACACCCGTAAAGTAAATGCTTTAATTAGTGGCCCACTTTCAGATACCGTAAGAGGTCGATTAACCGCTAGTTTTAATACCACTGATGGTTTTTATGAAAACACCTTTACGGGTGCAGACGATGTTGTCGATTACCTCGAAGACAGTAATTTGCGCGGTCGTATCATTTGGGATGTAAGTGAAGACTTTACGCTCGACTTTAGAGCTGCCATGAGCAAGGTTGAAAGCGGCGCGATTAACTTCAATGCCTCTTTTGCATTGCCTTCTTTTGTAGCTGCTAATGAGCAACCTGCCTACTTAGAAAATGTTAACGATCATGACTTTATTTTTGCTTTTAATGTACCGGGTGTTAATAAACAAGAAACTCAAGAGTTATCCCTTAAAGCTGATTGGGATCTCGATGGGGTAGATGTCACTGCCGTATTCGCTTATAACAACTTAGAAGAAACATTAATTTCTGATGGTACTAGTGCTTCTTTTTATAGTTATGAGCTAACAGACCAATGTCAAACTGACCGAGCGACTTTAAACAACCTGCCTACTTCAATGGGTGGCGCTGGTCGTAGTGACTTATATGGTGAATTTTTTGCACCTTTTGGTATTCTCCCTCCTGGAGCTGATTTTACCGGTGTTTATGGTCCCTATACGCCTTCTTCATGTGATGGTTACCAGTATCAGGAGCGCAGTCAATCTGATTTTAGTGGCGAAGTTAGATTAACATCAGATGACAACAGTGCATCACTACGCTGGGTTGCCGGTGTATATTTTGCTGAAATTGAACGTGAAGTGGTTGTGGCTTATGGTGCAGATACCGGCCAAGGTTTTTTACAACAGGCTTATGTTCCACCTAGCGGTCCTAACCCAACAGACTTATTGTTTGATGACACGTTTAACACCTCAGTACTATCAGCTTTTGGTCAAATTGAATATGACTTGAATGAGCAATGGGAGCTTTCTGCTGCGCTACGTTATGACTACGAAGACCGTGACGTAAGTAATAATGTCCCTAACGTAAAAGCTTCAGGATTAAATACTAACACCTATGTTAATGGTGAAGTAGGCGCAATAAACCCTGCATTTAATACTAATCCTGACGGCATACCTGATCGAAACAGTTCATTTAGTCATTTGCAACCTAAAGTGACTTTAGCCTATGCTGCTAATGATGCTCTGAACTGGTACGCGAGTTATGGTGTTGGCTTTAGAAGTGGTGGTTTTAACTCAATAGGTACCAAAGCGACGCTGGATTATTGGTATAATACTAGTGCCGATGGTACTACCCCAGGTGATGCGGTAGATGCTCAACTTATCGTAAATGATGAATACGATAAAGAAGTGACCACTAATATCGAATTAGGTTTTAAAGTAAAACTAGCTGATGGCAAAGTAAAACTGAATGCAGCTGTATTTAACACCACTGTTGATGACAATCAATTCTTTGAATTTTTTGCTGGTCCATTTGGCTTATTGCGTGCAGTGACTACTATTGAAGAGTTATCAATTCAAGGCTTTGAACTAGATATTAGCGCACAAGTCACAGAAGATATCTCACTGTTTGGTGGTTTAGGTTTACTTGATACTAAAATTAAAGAAAACCAAAACCGTCCCAGTACTGTTGGTAATAATGCCCCTCAAACACCCGATAAAACCTTTACTTTAGGTGCTAACTGGGAATATAGCCTTACTGAAAATGTAGTGATGAATACTCGCTTAGATTGGCAATATGTAGGCGAAACAGACTTTCATACGTTGCAAGGTGGAGAAAATACGCCAACTATTTGGTCGCTCTTTTTGGGAGGAGAACATCCTGTCGATTTCAGCAAAGCAAGTAGAGATGCCTATAACACCCTTAATTTAAGAGTTAGCTTTGATACTGAAGCATGGAATTTAGCAGTTTGGGCGAAAAACTTAACGGATGAAGAATATTTGCAAGAAGTTATTCCTGCTCCAGAATTCGGTGGTTCTTTCACTCACCCTTCTGCGCGTGATTCTTACGGTATCGATTTAACTTATCGCTTTTAATTAGTGGAATTAACTAGAGGGAGTCTTCGGGCTCCCCCTTATTACAGGAGTAGTTTTAAATGACTAACAAACCGTTAGCTGGTATTCGAATACTTGATTTAACACATATGCTATCAGGCCCCTATTGCGGCATGATTTTAGCTGACTTAGGTGCTGAAACAATTAAAATTGAACCGCTTAAGGGAGAAGGTACACGTAAGCTATTGGCCACGGATCCCGAGAATTCGGTAAATGGCATGGGTGCCTATTTTATTACCCTTAATCGAAATAAACAAAGTGTCTGTATTGACTTAAAAACATCAGAGGGGCTGGATTTATTTTATGACTTGGTCAAAAAGTCCGATGTTGTTGTCAATAACTTTGGTGCTGGGGTACCAAAAAGGCTCAAAATAGATCATGAACATTTGAAATTGATCAATCCACGCATAATTAGCTGCTCAATCACTGGATTTGGCAGTGATGGTCCTGGTAGTAAACGACCCGCTTTTGATCAAGTAGCACAAGCTATGGGCGGAGGAATGTCAATTACTGGTGCAGATCAGACTCAAAAAGTACGTGCAGGTATTCCCATTGGAGATTTAGGCGGAGGAATGTTTGCTGTTATGGGTATTCAAGCCGCTTTGTTAGAACGTGAAAAAAGTGGTTTTGGTCAGGATGTCGATGTCTCCATGTTGGACTGTCAAATTTCGTTATTAAATTATATGGCGACTATGCATTTCATCTCTGGAAAAGATCCTTATCCAATTGGTAATTCGCACTTTGTGCATGTGCCATATAACACCTTTACCACCGCTGATGGAGAAATTGTTATTGCCGTAATTACTGATAACTTCTGGCAAAATTTAAAACAAGTAATCCAGCTATCCAGTTTAGATAAGCCAGAATATGACACGCAACCGGGCCGTTGGAAGGATAAAGATTTTATCGATGCGACGTTAAATGAAAAATTAATCACTAACACTTCTGCTCATTGGTTAGGTCTACTGGAAAAGGCACGTATTCCCTGTGCGCCAGTGAATAACTTGTCGCAGGCGTTAAGTGATGAACAAGTGTTGTATCGTAACATGGTCGTTGAATTATCTGATCCAGAAGGCCATACCACTAAAGGGCCTGGTAATCCGATAAAATTCTCTCGAAGTAACGAAGAAAGTTTTAGTGCCGCTCCTGGGTTAGGGCAACACACTGAAACAATTTTACATGATCTGCTCGGCAAAAGTGCTAAACAAGTTGCTCAATTAAGAAAGTCTCAGGTGGTTTACTAATGATAAATAATCATATCATTATTAACGATGTAGGTCCGAGAGATGGGTTGCAAAACCAGCTTAAAGTATTGAGCTGTGAACAACGTCTTGCATTGATATCAGCATTAGTTAAGGCCAAGGTTCCAGAAATCGAAATAGGTGCCTTTGTATCACCAAAATCGGTACCAGCTATGGCTGGAACCAGTGAACTATGCGCTAAATTACCAAGCAGTAATAGTGTCTTTTCAGCCTTAATACCGAATATGAAAGGCTTTGAAATGGCACTGGCTGCTGGTGTGCCACTTATGTCATTAGTGGTTGCTACATCAAACACCATGAATTTAAAAAACATTCGTATGACCACTGATGAAAGTGTCAAAGTCAGTGAAGAGGTATTAAAAGCAGCTAAAACACGCGGTGCAAATGTTCAAGCTTATGTAGCAACCGCATGGGCTTGTCCATTTGAAGGAAAAATAGACCAAGATAGTGTGTTTGACGTTACCGAAAAGCTTCTTAACGCTGGCGCATCAAGCATTGTTGTCGCAGATACTATCGGTGCAGCCAATCCATTAGCTGTTAATCAATTAATGAATGCTATGGCTGAACGATTCGATATAAAGCAATTGTCGTGTCACTTTCACGATACAAGAGCCATGGGATTAGCAAACGTATATGCCGCAATAGAGGCAGGTGTTCGAAAATTTGATGCCTCAATCGCGGGACTTGGTGGCTGTCCATTCGCACCGGGAGCCAGTGGTAATGTTGCCACTGAAGATGTAGTGATGATGGTTGAGCAGATGGGCTATTCAACGGGTATTAATATGCCACTACTGATAAAAGCCGCCGATCTTGCTATTGAATTAACAGGCACCGCAACGGGCGGAAAAGCAAAATCTTGGATTGAACAATATAACCTTAATTAACGATAGATAAACGACCGAAAAGGTGGAGTAAAACATGAGTTATCGATTAGGCGTAGATGTAGGCGGAACTTTTACCGACTTACTACTCATCAATGAAATTACTGGTGAAACCCATACAGCAAAAGTACCTTCAACCCCTGAAGATTCATCAGTAGGTGTGTTAAATGGTATTGCTAGAATTTGTGAACAATCGGGTATCGATGTCAGTAAAATTGACCGTGTTATGCATGGTACTACGGTAGCCACTAATGCGGTATTAACTGGCAAAGGTGCAAAAGTAGGTTTAATAACCACTAAAGGTTATAAACAAGTATTGCAAGTTGCACGCTCTTTTTGTCCAGGTGGTTTAGGTGGCTGGGTAAGCTTCATGAAAAAGCCGCTTTTAGCGCCACTTGAATTGACTATTGAAGCCGATGAAAGAATGGATGCAAATGGGCAAACAGTTGATGTTCTAAATGAAAGCAGCTTACGTGTCGCGTTAGAAAAATTAAAACAAACCAGTGAAGTTGAAGCATTAACCATTTGTTTTATTAACTCTTATTTAAATGCTAGCCATGAACAACGTGCTAAAGAAATTGCGGGAGAAATTTTCACTAAAATTCCTATTTCAATTTCCAGTGATTTGGTTCCTGAAATGCAAGAATATGAACGCACAGAAACAACGGTAGTAAACAGCTATGTACGTCCAGAAGTCGCACGCTATGTTGATAATTTAAGTCAATCTTTGTTCAGTAAAATGGGAAATGACTTACATCTTTCAATTTTACGCTCTGATGGCGGCTTAGCCTCGGCCCGATCTTCAGCAGAGAGCCCGGTAAACTTATTAATGTCAGGTCCCGCGGGTGGTGTATCAGGTGCGATACACTTTTGTAAAAAAGCCGGTTTCAAAGATATTTTAACTTTTGATATGGGCGGCACGTCAACGGATGTTGCGCTTATTCAAAATGCCAAAGCGCGCGTGCGAAGAGAAACACGTGTTGCTGATGTTACCGTACGCGCTCCTTCTGTTGATGTACGTACTGTAGGCGCAGGGGGAGGGTCAATCGCTTTTGTTCCTGAACTCACTAAAGCTTTAAGGGTTGGACCAGAATCAGCCGGAGCTAAACCGGGCCCTGCCGCTTATATGAAAGGTGGTACAGCACCAACAGTTTGTGATGCTAATGTAGTATTAGGCTATTTACCCTCTGATGTTCAACTCGGTGGTGCCATGGCTATTAATAAAGCAGCAGCAATAACCGCAGTTAAAACAGTCGCTGACGCGATGGGTTTATCGGTTGAAGAAGCCGCTGAAGGTATCATTAAAATAGCCAATGAAGCTATGTTTGGCGCGCTAAGATTAGTTTCTGTAGAACAAGGTTTTGACCCTAGAGATTTTGCACTTGTCGGCTTTGGTGGCGCAGGTCCACTACATGCCAATGCACTGGGTATTTTAACGCAAGCTTGGCCAACTATTATTCCTCCAGGACCTGGTGTTTTATGTGCTTATGGTGATGCAACCACCCAGGTGCGTGATGAAGCATCAAGAACGTTCGTGAAATTATTAAAAGACACGAATAAAGATGATGTACTTGAGGCCCTAGACGAATTACGACAAAAAGCCAGTGCGACACTTAATGCTGACGGTATTCCTGAGTCAAACCAAGAGATAACCTTTCAAGCCGATCTAAGATACACAGGACAAGCATTCCAATTGTCAGTTGAATTTACATTGTCTGAGTTACAAAAGCAGGGCTTGGATGTACTTAAATCACAATTTGATAATGAGCATACCCAGTTATTTACTTTTGCGTTAGAAACAGGTCATGAAATTGTTATGATCCGTGCTATTGCTACGGCAAGTAGTGGTGAATTACCGATGATGCCTCACAGCGAATCAGCCAGTTCATTAGAAAGTTGCAAAATGGCAGACAGCGAAATTTATTTCGAAGGGCAATACTATCCAACACCGATTTATGATCGAAACAAGATGAGTCAAAACCTTGAAATAACAGGACCTGCAATTATTTGTGAAATGGACTCTACCACAGTCCTTTTACCTGGATATCAAGCTGAAATTGATGCCGTTGGTAATATTCTTATTAACCCAGTGAAGTAAGTGGATATAACGATGAATCATAAAATTAGACAAACTAATAGCTCTCCTCTGAAAAGAGTTGAAGTTGATACAGTAAACGTCGACATTATTGAGAACGCTCTTAGTAATGCGCGTGAAGAAATGGATGCTGTACTTTTTAGAACAGCAATGAGCCCAGGTATCCGTGAGCAAGGTGACTGTTTCCCAATGATCGCAAACAAAGATGGTAAAATGGTCGTCGGGCAATTTGGTTCATTCATTCATGGCTTTATGGATGCCTATGAAGGTGAATTAGAAGAAGGCGATGTTATTTTAACGAATGACCCTTATATGACTAATGCCGCGGTATCTCATTTACCCGATTGGATCGTATTAGTGCCTATTTTCAGAAAAGGCCGACATATTGCTTGGTCTGCCATGTTTGGACATATGTCTGATAACGGTGGCATGGTACCCGGTTCTATCCCAGTTAAAGCGGAAAGTATTTTCCAAGAAGGGATCCGAATTCCGCCAACAAAATTATATAAAAAAGGTGTACTACAGTCAGATCTTTTAGATTTGATCTTACATAATGTACGCACACCACAATGGAATAAATTTGATTTAAATGCCTTAGTAGCAGCATGTAATACTGCAGCCAAAAGGTGTGGAGAAATTTCAGAGCGTTTTGGCGATGATGTTTTTTATTCCACTATGGAAATTATGCTTGAGCGTAACCATGTTGCGATGGAAGCTATCATTAATATGCTTATTCCTGAAGAGCCTCGCACCTTTGTCGATTATGTATGTGACGACGGTGTAGGCATGGGACCTTATAAAATTCAATGCACAATGTGGCGAGAAGGAAACCGCGCAATATTTGACTTTGAAGGGACTGACCCTCAAGCGCAAAGTTCAATTAATTTTTATATGAGTGAAGACATGTTCAAAATGTTTTTCGGCTCTTTCACTATAAATCTTGTTGATCCACAAATAATATTTAATGATGGCTTTTATGATTTAGTTGATGTGCGTATTCCTGAAGGTAGTTTACTTAAACCACGATTCCCTGCAGCGTTATCAGGTCGTACTCATGCGTTAGGTCGTATTTTTGATGTAATGGGCGGTTTATTAGGACAAGGCGCTCCAGAAGCGATGAATGCCGCTGGCTTTTCAGATTCGCCTCATCTGTTCTACTCGGGTTATGATGATAACGAAGAATGGTTTCAATTATTCCAAATCGGTTTTGGTGGAATTCCGGGGCGTCCGGTAGGTGATGGACCTGATGGTCACTCTTTATGGCCAGGCTTTACCAATGTTCCTAATGAGTTTATAGAGGCTTATTTTCCTTTGCGCGTTGAACAATACGCAACTATTATAGACTCAGGTGGAGCAGGCCTGCATCGTGGTGGCAATGGCTTATCAGTCGGTTATCGATTTTTAAATGATGGTAATATTGCTATTCATGATGAACGTTGGTTGACGTATCCGTGGGGCGTGAATGGTGGTACACCAGGTCAGCGCTCAACTAAAATACTAGAACGTGCGGATGGCACTCGAGAAATATTACCGGCTAAATGTGATGGTGTTGAAGTCAAAAAAGGCGACTTATTATACTTTAATACTTGGGGCGGTGGTGGATGGGGTGACCCATATTTACGCGATGCTAGCAATGTGTTGGATGATGTAAAACGTGGCTTAGTTTCTGTTGAAGGTGCTAAACGCTATGGTGTTGTCATTGTTAATAACTCAGTAGTTCAAGCGCAAACCACAAAACTACGTGCATCACTGACAGAACAACGAGGTGATATAAAATTGTTTGATTTTGGTGGTACTATCGAAGAAATCAAAGCAAGGTGTTTAGAAGAGACAGGTCTTCCTGCACCAGAAACACCGAGATTTATGAAACCTCGTACATAGTATTAAATAGGGTATTATGAGTATACATAGTAAACAAATCGATCGTGATTTGGCTATCGGTACTATAGGGTTGGGCATTCGTCCAGCCCTAATTGTCATCGATATGTCACTTGGTTTTACCGATCCCACTAGCCCTCTAGGTGGCGATTTTAGCTCGCAGGTAACGCAAACCAGTAAATTACTTGACCTATTTAGGCTCAAAGAATTACCGGTGTACTTTACTACCGTGGTCTATCATAACAAGGAAATCGCTAGCGTTTTTCGCACACGATTACCTGATCTCAATATTCTCAAAGCATCTAGCCATTGGATTAACATTGACCCTAGGTTAAATAAACATGCCAATGAGCCAGTTATTGAAAAGCAGTGGCCAAGTGGTTTTTTTAACACCGAACTCAAGCAACAATTATTGTACAACTCCGTTGATTCAATCGTTGTGGTTGGCTTAACAACCAGCGGCTGTGTAAGAGCAACTGTCGTAGATGGTTTACAGCATAATTATCCAGTGTTTGTAGTGCCGGAAGCTTGCGGTGATCGTAACTTTCAAGCACAGCATGCTGCTTTGCATGACATCAATGCCAAATATGGTGTGGTGATATCAATAGAGCAACTGATTGAAAAAATTCAGTTGTTATAACTTAAGCTCCTCTTAATAGGTAATATTTCATGTCAAAAACACTTTATGACAAACTATGGGACAGCCATTTAATAAAATTGTCAGAACAACCTGAACAACCTGAACAACAAGTCTCAAAGTCTAGCCAACATTTATTGTATATAGATAGACATTTAATTCATGAAGTCACTTCTCCGCAGGCTTTTGACGGACTGAATCAAAACAATAGAAAAGTTCATTGCCCAGATAAAACAATCGCTACCATGGATCATAGTATATCGACCCGATCTCTCGCTTTAGATGCCTGTGGCCCACTAAATCAATTACAACTTACCACGCTTGTTAATAATTGTGAGGAACACGGTATCGTGCTTTATCCTGTGGGCAGCAAGGAGCAGGGTATTGTGCATGTTATGGCACCAGAAATGGGGCTTGTTTTACCTGGAATGACGGTAGTGTGTGGTGACTCTCACACAGCAACTCATGGTGCCTTTGGTACACTAGCCTTCGGTATTGGCACTTCAGAAGTTGAACACGTACTCGCCACACAAACACTGCGTCAAAGTAAAGCTAAAAGCATGCGTATCAACATTGAGGGTGAATTAGGTATTGGTATTACCGCCAAAGATATCATTTTAGCCATCATAGGTACTATTGGACATGCAGGTGCAACGGGATATGTAATAGAGTATAGCGGCGAAGTTATCAAGAAAATGTCAATGGAACAGCGAATGACCATTTGTAATATGAGCATCGAAGCGGGTGCTAAGGCTGGTATGATTGCTCCTGATGATGTTACCTTTAACTACCTTAATGGTCGTGGCTGTGTACCCAAAGGCAAAGAGTGGGATCAAGCAATAACGGCTTGGCGTTTACTTAAATCAGAGGATGAAGCAACATTTGATAAGGAAGTAAATATACAGGCTAATGATATTGCTCCTCAAGTCACTTGGGGAACAAACCCTGGCCAAGTCTGTGCAATTACAGACCCAATCCCCGATCCAGAAAGCTTACCAGGAATTGTCGAACAAGAATCTGCCAGACAAGCACTCGCATATATGCAATTACAGCCAGGCCAACGATTATCAGACGTTGCGATTAGTCATGTATTTATTGGTTCATGTACCAACAGCCGTATTGAAGATTTACGCCAAGCAGCCAATGTTTTAGTCGGAAAGAAAATAGCGAATAGTGTTGATGCCATTGTTGTTCCCGGCTCTGCGACTGTAAAAGCGCAAGCAGAAGCTGAGGGGTTAGATAAAATATTTATTGATGCAGGATTTGAGTGGCGATTACCGGGTTGTTCAATGTGTTTAGGCATGAATGATGACGCACTCACCGAAGGTCAACGATGCGCCTCAACCAGTAATCGTAACTTTGTAGGACGTCAAGGTCGTGGCTCATTTACCCATTTATTAAGCCCCGCTATGGCTGCCGCTGCAGCTATAAAAGGCTGCTTTACCGATGTTCGTACTTTATAGGAATTATTATGTCTGGAATTAGTCAACTTTATGCAACAGCACTGCCGTTAATCAAGCCAAATGTTGATACCGATCAACTGCTACCAAAACAGTTTTTAACCAGTATTACACGAAGAGGATATGGAAAACATTTGTTTCATGATTGGCGTTATATTGACCCTGAAGGTAAACAAGAAAATCCTGATTTTGTACTTAATCAATCGAAATATAAAGGAGCAGAAATTTTATTAGCGGGTATAAATTTTGGTTGTGGATCCAGTAGAGAACATGCTCCTTGGGCTTTAGCTGACTTTGGCTTTAAAGTGATTATCGCACCAAGTTTTGCCGACATATTCTATTCAAACTGTATTAATAATTTGATTTTACCCATTGTACTCAGTGAAAGTATCATTAAATATGTAGCTGATTTGGTTACCCTGAAGCCTAGTAGCAAGATTGCCATCGATCTGCCAAATCAAACCGTTACGGTAGGAGAACACTCAGAGATATTTTTAATTGAAAATCATTATAAAATTAACTTACTATCAGGCTTAGATAGTATCGCTCAATCGCTTTTACAGAAACAAGACATTGAAGACTATGAAAATTGTATACCGCAATGGCGAAAATAAGTGATATTTAAAGCTAGGAATAATTAATTTGTTTTACAAATATTGAGAATGACGGTGATAAATAATTTTACGACAAAAA
>CEWR01083361.1_pt1 | contig 14577 bp, 11 predicted proteins | sample 356321 | NCBI WGS metagenome assembly CEWR01 (sample SAMEA2621551, study PRJEB7988) | marine metagenome | biome: marine biome (ENVO:00000447); feature: mesopelagic zone (ENVO:00000213); material: "saline water (ENVO:00002010), including plankton (ENVO:xxxxxxxx)" | depth 790 m
CGTTCTCAAAAACAAAGGGGCTCGAGTCTTTCCAGCCCAATTAGCACATCTAAGACCCAACAGCTGTGAAATATGCCACCCAGCGTTAGCTTCTTAGCTGTTTTCTTGGGTACTATGATATACCAGCTAGATATATTGGAAAGTACCAGTGTGCAATTTTGTGTAAACCTTAACTACTCTTAGTTATAAATACTCTTCATCTGCCACATCTTCAGAGACACAAGCTCGATGTCTCTTCCTTGTGACCGAATTGATACACTAGTGCTATCTTCTCTCCCTGGATACACCCGCACTGCCACGCATTGTTTTTCGTTGATGAAGACTTCGACTACACTCTTGTCGATGAAGATCCGTAAACTTAGTCGTTCACCCGGCGCCAAATAAACTGGGGCTGTCTCAGGTGCTCGAGAAAGTACATCTGGAGAGGTAGAAGAATAGGAAGAATCAATGGTAATTAGACTATCTGAGCATTCTCGAGGCGATATCCCTGCACGGGAACCGGGATACCTTAATCCGCGATTTCGGTAAAAAGCGATACGCGTATACTCCTGTCGGTCTGGAGAACGCAGCACATTGAGTTCGACCATTGATGACCCGTTGGTCTCGATTTCGGCATCGATCTCGATTGTATTGCCTTCTATCCCATCTAGCACTGTTTCTTGATTGGCACTAATTTCACAATTTTTAATTTCAGTTCGTTGACCACGAACCGATTTGATATCACCTGCAGGCTGAATCCTCAATTCGTTGGAATCGATTAGAGATAGACGCCTTGGTAGGGTCATGATCTGGTTCCAACCTTCAGTCGGCTTAGCCGGGTTCATATTAAAAATGACGACAATTCCGCCATTACCGTCTGGTGTTGCCGACGGAGCATGCACCCCAGCAGGTGAGGCTGACCCGAAGTTGAATTTGCCGTGTGCTGTAGTAGCAAATTTTTGTCGACTCTTGTCATAGTCACCAAGGAGATATTGGCCACCACTCATATGACTAAAAAATAGGAGTATGTATCTGTCTCCGATGGGCCAGAAATAGGGACACGCACCATCGTCACCATCTAGAGTGAACCGATCGTTTTCTACAAAGGGATGCAGATACTCCCAATGTTCTAGATCTTCAGAGCGAAAGAGATAATCCAAGGGTCTCCAAGGATCTCTTCCATTTGAAAGAGAATAGTAGCTTCCACCTTGGTGCCAGATGCAGGGATCGTGAACTCGATAAGGCAGTGAAGATCCATCAGAACTGCCGATTGGTATAACGGGTTGCCCCGTTACTTTTACCCAATTCAGTAGTAGAGGATCGCTGGAAACAGCTACCATTTCTCCAACTTCAGTGCCATAGTACATGGCAATAACTCTGTTTTCTTCGACAAAAGTCGCACCAGAAAAACAACATTTTTCAGGATTTGGATATATTGCATAGGGTAAATCACGCCAATGGATTAGGTCTTCGCTAACTGCATGTCCCCAATGCTGACGTGGATCCTCCGGTGGGTATGCCTGATAGAATAGATGCCAGTTCCCTTGCCAGAAACAAAGACCATTAGGATCATTAAGTCGACCTTCCGGATTAACATAGTGGTAGATGGGACGGGACGGATCGTTTTCCAAGCTCTTACGTACTTGTTTCATACGCTGGAGAAGTGGGTTAGTAATCAGTTCGCATTCCTGCTGTTCCAAAGTTGTGCTGAATTGAAACTTGGGAACGAGTGAAATATTATCTGTATTGACATCCATGAGCTTTTCCTATCCTAATTCTACTGATAAGGAACGGAGTTACATCAACCCTTTGTATTCGTTTTCCAAATCCTGAGTGAAAAAGATAACACGATCAATTGCAGCTTGCGCATCACTCCGTTCGGATTGCGATAATGCTGTATCCTCGATTGACTTCTGAAGATCTGGAATCCACTTTGTTTTTAAGTGATCAAGCTGATAGGCAAAGTCAGGGTCTGCAGTCTCGCTTACAAAATATTCGATTACGCCGAGTAAACCATATTTTCGGTTTATATTTATGTTTTCCAATTCTGCATTCATCTGCGAGACAAGGTTTCGACTTCGTTCTTGACGTTTTTCTGCAACATCCTTAGCTGAGTTAGTTAGAAGGTTTTCCACAAAACTATCTTTGGAGTCGACAAACCTTGGCAGACCTTGGACGTAACTTTCGAGTTCAAACTTGCCGGTTCGTTGAATGGCGAAATGCGCGTGAATATGAATATTTCGAAAGAAACCAGTGTACCCAACATTCGGATCCATGGTATCAGCATCATATAGAATCTGGTTTTCGATATTTTTGTACAGAATATCAAAGTCTTCGCTGGTCATATTCATTGGTTTTAAATGGGCAAAAACAATTGACCGAACAGCTTCGATAAAATCTGCGTCAAAACCGTAATCGACAAGGATTTTTTCGGTAATCACGGCACCAGAGTCATGGTGCACAGTGTTATATAAATCGTAATCATCGTATAAACGAGTGACAATGTTCTCACGTGCTGGCTTCAGTTTTTCATTGAGCCAGAAACCCTGTTCACTAGTAACACGATTTCCATCAGCATCATTCAAAATTTCGCCATCATATTTTTTGGTAATGTCGTGTAGAGTACCAGCAATTTCAAGCTTTTTTACATCACCTCCTTCGCGCCTGCCAAGTTCCATACCCATAGCGCGCACGCGCTTGGTATGATTCCAAGTATAGTGACGCCACTGGAAACCAACCCGATTATGATCCCAAAGTTTGTAGGTTTCAGTAACTAAATCTTCCAGTTCTTTTGATACCTTTGAATAGTCCATAAGCTCCCTGTTGATTATGCAAGATTTTTCATTGAACCTATAAGAGTTAGCGTGGAGGTAACTCGGTAAATCCGTGTCTAAATCCCCAGATTTACAAAATTCCTTTTGAAGTGTGAATTTATGATTCCAGACTCACTTGAGATATCAGTTTTTACCGCCTCCAAACCAGTCGGCATTATAGTTGATTTTGCCATATAGATCAACAAAAATTACTGAATCTTCGGAAATCAGGCAACTTGATTCTGATATATTCACATACGAGACGCGAATCCAACATATTATTCTCCCATTGGTAATAAATAACATGCCGCTTCCTGATCATTTCGAACAAGAAGGTACGGACCTGAAAGCGCAGGATTATTCCAAGTTCTACCATCAAGAGCCACAAATCTCGATAACTCTTTGTATGCAGTCGGGTCGGCACCAACTAACACAATCTCTCCTGATTCTGCTTGAATTAGAAGTAGGTTGTTTACTAGTATTATCTGTCCATGTCCGTAGCGCCCTCGTTTCCATTTGCGTTGACCGTTGGTCGAGTCCAAGCATACAAGAATGCCATCATCAAGACCATAGATGTGACCTTCATAATGGACAACGTTAGTAAACTTGGCTTTTAGATGGTGGTTTTCCCAAACTAGGGAAACATGGAATTCCTCTGAGTTTTTGTCCCGATGGATCTGAAATAATTTACAACCAATTCCATATCCAGTGGAAACAAAAAGTTGGTTTTCAGGTAACGGCAAAGGTTGCGCAACATGTTGGGTTTCCTTCGGCCAAGATTGACGCCAAAAGATTTTCCCGTTAAGGGGATTATGTGAAACAATGTAACCTCGATTAAAAATTAGAATTTGAGGTATGTCCACAAAATTGGTTATGATCGGTGAACTATAGCCAGCCTGATCATTGCCCGCATGCCAAATAGTTTCTCCTGTATCTTTATGGTAAGCCACTAAGGATTTTTCCAGATCCCCCCCGGCACTGACCACAACCATGTGATCAAGAACTAAAGGCGAACAACTTATTCCCCATTCATTAACCTTAGAATTGTTATCACTAACAATATTTTTTGCCCATACACGTTCACCCGTCAACAGTTCTAAGCAGTTCAGGGTTCCGGTTGCACCTAGTGTGTATACGTGATTCCTAACAATTGTCGGTGTCGCACGAGGGCCAACCCCTCCAGGGACCTTTTCATGTCGAGTGTTATCACTATGACTCCATTTCATTTGACCAGATTTCAGATTGTAACATACCACCATTTCTTGTTCACCACGCTGTTCCTGAGTAACTGCAAAATCTCCAAAAACGGCGAAAGCTGACCATCCTGCACCTATGGGTTGTCTCCACATGAGTTGCGGTGGATGTTTCGACCAATCACGTGCCAATTCTATCCCGCTTAGAACTGCATTGCGATTTGGTCCAAGAAATCGTGGGTAGTTGTAGGGTGAAGACCGTAATGATCCATGTATCCTTTCCGAAGGAGTGTCGGCTTGTGTCAAGGAATCGCCAGCTTTCTTCGCCCAACTCCATTCCAGTATTGGGATCAAGTTTCCTGTAAAACCTTTAATTCGAAACAAGACAACTGAGAACAGGATAGCAGAAAGAACTATTCCCAGAGACAGGAACCGGGTCCTCCATCGTAACCGCGAGAAGAATAGCAGCCAGGCAACAATTAGTAAAAATGAAATCCCAAGAACACTTATGATTCGAAGGTTTTGACTTTGGTGATCTAGACTGTTAAATAACCAGATCCAAACAACGGTCAGGATGGTCAGTAAAAGAATCAGTATCACAGGCCATAGACGAATAGGTTTTCCCATTGGATTTCTTAGTAAGGGCATTATGGCATTTTGTGTGGAATTTGCTTTTGATGGCTTCAATCGCTTTATCAGCTAGTTTAGTTGTTCCTAGGGCATAGCCAATTAAGCCTACTTCAACTTTGTCAGATGCGATGTATTCTTTACGAAGTTAGGATTCAGTCGATCCGTAGATCTGGAACTGAAACAATTTCTCCACCCTTTTGAGCAGAAAGATGGGCACATATCCCGGGGATGGTATAATCCATTGCTCGATACACATCAATCGAAGGAATTTTGTCACTAAGTATTGATTCAATGAATTCTGAGGCTACCCGATTCTCAGCAGTGCCGTGTGCGGCCGCATTACTTTGGTAAAACTTCATTTCCTGATCCGATTTAGTTGCCTGATAATATCCACTGACCGGATCATTGTATTGCCTTTGACTTTCAAGGACGCCGTTGGCACCGTAGATAATATACCAGTGAAATGCCGGATGTCTTTCAATTGAAAATCCACAAAGAATTTTGATAGTTACCCCATTTGCTGTTCTGAAAAGCCCAACTTCTAGATCTATAGCGCCAATATCCGGTGCCACGTTGCTTCCACTGGAAAGGCCCGTTGCACTGACACATCGATCATCAGTTATGAAAAGCAGAGGTCCTAGACTATGTGTACAGTACTGAATCGGTGGCCAACTGGCACGCCAAGTTAGTGCACCATCGGCATCTTTCATCAGTTGACGACAGTCGTGAACGTATTCCGCTTCAGCATAGATGACCTTTCCCAGATCATTGTCTGCAACTGTTGACTTCCAAGAGAGATGCATATCGCTATAACAACTGTTTTCGGCCAGCATATAATTTTTCCCAGATTTGCTGACAGCATCCACAATTTCTTGGCATTCGCTAATTGTGGTGGCAACAGGAACCTCACACAAAACATGCTTGCCGCTTCCAAGTGCGAGAACAGTTTGTTCCGCATGGCATGTAGGAGGTGTACAAATGACAATGGCATCAAGATCCATAGCGAGGAGATCTCTGATATCAGTGAATTTTTTGTCCGTGGGGAATTCCTCTAGAAGCGATTGATCTATATCACATAGCGCAACAACATTAGATCTACTATCTTGCGAGAAGATATTTATCCATGTTCTACCGCGTCTTAAACCAGAAACACCTATTTTAAGTTTCATCAGATTAAGATTATAGTAATTTTCCTATCGTCTATATTATGATTTTTATGTGGTCAAAAACAGATACCATATCTTGATGGTTATAGGCCAGCCGATAGTTCGAGGTCAGTGGTCTGGATCTTTCGCACAACATTTCATGTCATTGAAAGTAAATTGAGGAGACACAACACACCAACTTCATTATATAGGGACTTATCAAGTTAGTACCGTTTGAAGTGGAAATCCCAACTAATTAAAGCATAGAAACTTGATTTAGTGGCATGGTTGATGTATCCAAAACAGAGAAAAAATTGAACATGCCGTCAACAGATACCCAATGGATGTATTTTCACTGATTTCAGCGATCTAGAAATCAAATTCGATCTCCACCAACCGATTTTCGCGAGCCGCAGTTTCACAACCTTCGATACATTGGATTGTCCCTTTAGCCCATTCAGGTGTAATGATTAGCGGCAGTTCTGAAAGAAGGTGATCAGCCACATTTTTATAATAGGTTTGCCAACCACCGCTTGATACTCTCGGGTAGTCTATCGTCATCTGACGACCATCTTCTAAAACGGATATCACAGATGTTTTACCGTCAAAATTTTCTACTGTAATCGAACCCTGAGTTCCGAGGATAGTCCAGAGTGGTTTATTGGCAGTACATAGATTTGATTGGACCAGTTGAGCTTCCAAACCACTGTCAAATCGAGCGTAAGCTCGACAGTAATCTTCATTAGTGTTTGCTTGCCACTTGCGTTTCGTAAAGTTGCCGTAGAGCGTAGCTCGCTTATTAATACGATTACCTCCTTTATCATGTTGTGGTACAAGCTGTAGGATTTTTTCAAATTGATGGGCTCCCATGTCATATAACATCCCACCCGAGATCTCTTTGTGTGCACGCCACTGCTGCCCAGGAGCCCCATATCCGACCATGTTACATTCGATCGAAAAGACGTCACCAATTAAACCCGACTCCAGTGCGTCACGAGCAGTTAAAATATCTGGATCCCAATGCCGATTGTGGTAGGTAGATAGCATAACCTGCTTCTCTTTGGCAATAGCTATGAGTTCATCTGCTTCTGAAACGTGAACAACAAACGGCTTTTCGGTGATCGTATGTAGGCCTGCTTCTAACAACACTTTAGCAACCGGTGCGTGATAGGCATGTGGAACAATCACTATTCCCATATCGATTAAACCGCTTTCTGCCATTTCCTTTACATCAGTGAAGACAGCGATATGATCACCTTGTTCCGTTTTTGCCGCTTGAAGCCGATTTTCGTCCCTATCACAGATAGCAGTTAACTCAAATCCATGTGTTTGCGCAATTCTATCTGAATGATGTTTCCCCATTCCAAACTGAGGTCCATATCCAACCAAACCAATTCGAACGGCTGATGAACCATCTTTTAGGTTGGTGACGTACCGAAGCCCTTTGATCAGCTGATCTTGAAAATCCGGATGCTTGAAAGTTCGTTGATCGTGACCAAGTGCATTGTAGTAGACCTTACCTGATCCGTAGTTATAGGTGTATCCAAGTGGGTAGCGTTCCATCCGCCAGTTACCGTACTGAAAGTATCGCAGTGACGCATCTGTTCGGATCTCCATTTCATAGCATTCATCAGTGACCTGAAAACTTTTATTTAATCGAGGGAGAATATCGTCAATATCATCTACTACGTTTACCTCAAATGGTGCCAGAGGATCGTGTTGGATAAATTCGAAACCAATTAGGTTAATATAGGTTTCGTACTGGCCTAACCCTGCGTTGGAACCGTGTACAGCTAGTAGCCCTCCTCCATTCCTAACAAAAGAAGCAATGCCTTCTTCCTGCTCAAGTGTCAGTGTTCCACCAGCAATATAAAGTGCAACAGCATCGAATGAATCTAGTTTGGTGAAACTGTTTCGATCTTCACTAATGTCTAACTCGAATTGCTTCGAGGCTTGAATGATGTGGGTAAACATGTTGGAGAAATCCCCATAGGGACTTTGTTGATCGTTGATAACCAATAATACTTTTTTCATTTTTTCCCTGTGTTTCTTGAGTGCCAGAATCTTACATTATGATTATCTATGTTGTGGCATCGGTTGTTTGCTGAATAGCAGCGGAATCTTCTTGGTACCTTTTTTCGCTGAACATCAGGATGAAGGCAATGCTGGCAATAACGGTGACGGCGATAGGAACCAGAAAAATCTTAGCCCAAGTGTGACCGCCATCTTCTAGTTTGAAAAACTCGTGTACGCGTCCGCTGACAAAATGTCCGACAAGCATACCAATTCCGTTCGTTGCAAAGACGAGCAGGCTTTGTGCACTTGATCTGATGTCAACGGGACTGAGTCTTTCGACAGCAATCATCCCTCCAACAAAGAAGAAGGCGTAACACAAACCATGCAATGACTGAGAGGCAATAACTAACCATACTGGTTGTCCGATAGCAAAAATGGCGTAACGCACCGGCCAAGCCAGAATACCAAGAAAGATTGTTGTCCGCATACCAAGTTTTCGGATACTTGGCAATAGAAGAATCATGATTAAAACTTCTGCGATTTGCCCTAAACTCATTGCCCAATTTGCCGTACTTGCTGCTAGACCAATTCCATGTTGTTGCTCAGTTAAGAATAAGAATGTCAGGTTATAGTAAAATGGGAGTTCGATAGCAACAATGAATGAGATAATTAACAACACCGCGAAATTGCGGTTCTTAGTTAGGGAGATAGCATCAAGAAAAGCATATGGGTTTTTGGCTTCTTTGGCAGGCGGCGTGTTTGGTAAAGATAAACAATAAAATCCCATCAAAATGGAAACTACCGCAGCGGCTAGTAAACAATCACCAATATGTGATTGTTCTGGAACACGCAACTCCCAAAATCGTAGGTATAGACTCATTACCCAATTGACTGCTATCCATCCAAGTGCTCCCCAAACACGAATATTGCCAAATTTTTCTGAATCGCCCATATGGTGGAAGGAGATAGCGTTGGTCAAGGCAATAGTCGGCATATAAAGAACCGCATAGATACAAATTGCTAGAAACATGGCAGGGAATGAGGTCTGTTTCCAAGCAACAATTAACAGGATTCCTCCAAAAAAATGTGAGAATGCCGTAAAAACCTGAGCTGGTATGTAACGGTCAGCAATCCAACCAGCTATCAGAGGGGATACCATAGCACCAATAGCAGTGGTACCGAAAACATAACTGATTTCTTTGCCTGTAAACCTGAGATTCTGCATGTGTCCAGCAATTAAAACAGCCCATGCTCCCCAAATGGCAAATTGTAGAAACATCATCAACGAAAGACGAAAATAAACTAAACTGTTATTTTTATCCACACAGATTCCCTGAACCATAAGTTTAACCCCAATCCTAGCATAGGCAGAAGAATTCAGCAAGTGGTGACAAAATAAACATAATTCCCTTGATTGAGAAGATCAATAATTGAAAAGGTTACAAGCCATTTCCAATCTGAAACTTACTTCTGACAGATCGAAAGAGAGGAAAGGCAAGAATTACAATTGTGATGATAAGAATGGTTATGGTTATCGGTCGCTCCCATAAAAAGGATAGTTCGCCATTGCTGATTAGTAGCGATCGCCGAAGATTATCTTCTAGTAAACTGCCGAGCACAAAACCTAGAAGCATCGGAGCCATGGGAAACCCTAAAAGTCGAAGACAAATGGCAATTGCAGCAAATCCGACCATCATGTAGATATCAAAGGTGTTGAAAGAAACCAAGTAAACACCTATTAGAGAAAAGAAGAGTATAAATGGAATTAGGAATCTTTGGGGTAAAGAGATTAATCGTGCAATATAGGGAATTAACGGCAGATTTAAGATCAGTAAGACAATGTTTCCTAGGTACATGGAGATGATAACCGCCCAAAATACTTCTGGTTTTTCCGTATACAGTTGGGGACCAGGTTGAACACCGTAGGAAATTAATGCGCCTAACATCACGGCTGTTGTTCCCGAGCCAGGGATTCCCAGCGTGAGGAGTGGTACAAATGAGCCAGTTGAAGCTGCATTGTTTGCTGTTTCAGGAGCTGCTAATCCTTTCAAATTTCCATCTCCAAATTTTACTTCCGATTTCCCGGAACTGAAGGCCTGCTCCATTCCATACGCTAGAAAGGAGGCTATGGTGGCACCAGCCCCCGGTAGAACACCGACTAGAAACCCCAACACCGAGGATCTACCAATCGTTGGCGCTATCTCCTTCAATTCTTTCTTTGAAACTGTCAGGTCATGTAGATCTGATGCCAGAAAAGCTTGGTGATTTTCGTTTCGACTACCAAGTGCCATTATCAGGGCTTCAGACAGGGCGAAGGTAGCCATTGCCAAGAGAAGAAAACTAATGCCGTCAAACAAATCAAGTTGACCGAAGGTAAAACGCTGAATACCAGTAACATTATCCATGCCAACGGTTGATAACATTAACCCTATAATCGTCATTGATATAGCTTTTAAAAACTGACCTTTAGGGGTAAAGGCGGAGACTGCTACCAATCCCATCAACATAAGCGCGAAATAATCGGCGGATTGAAAACTGATCGAAAATCTTGCTAGCAACGGGGCCCCTAGAAGGAGGAAAACCGCACCAATTGTGCCGCCGAAAAATGAGGAGTAAGCCGCAACCGCTAATGCTTTGCCTGCTTTTCCCTGTTTTGCTAGCGGATACCCATCAAAGGCAGTGGCAACAGTTCCTGCCACGCCAGGCGCATTGATGAGAATGGATGAAGTGGACCCACCAAATACCGCACCATAGTAAACCCCAGCCATTAGAATCATCCCCGAGGCGGAATCAAAACCGTACGTAATTGGAATCATGAGTGCGATTGCTGAGATCGGTCCCAGCCCTGGTAGCATGCCAATCAAAGTGCCAGATAGGACACCAATGAACACCATGCAGATGTTTGTCAATGACAACGCTGTTGAGAATCCAGTGAAAATCCCTTCTAACATCAGCCTAAGTTCAGTAATCCAAATACAAATTTGATGAGAGAACCCGAATCAAGATAAATCTTTAAAAATTGGGTAAGAGAAAGCCAGAAAGTAAAAGCCGTAACCGTGGCAATAAGGAGAATAACCTTTAGTTTTCGCTCACCCATTATCCAAAAGCCAATACCGAGAAAAAGAACAGTTGAAACCAAAAATCCCAGAATTTCGATGGCCAGCCCGTAAGAAACCATCAACAGCAACAAGAGACTAACACGAAGTATACTTTTTGGTGTTAATTTTGGAGTGGCTGTAACTGATTCTGTAGGAAACAGAAGTATCAGCATTGAAATGATAATGCCTGCTACGCTCAAAGAAATCGGAAGACTGGAAGGCGAGGCAGAATCATTGAAAACAGGAGGAACTGGAAAATGTAGCGCTATGATTCCGTAAGCAATAGAAAATCCAAGAATAATCACGGCGCCAAATCTGTTTCTTGACATTGATTACCTTACGTAGTTACTAAAGGAATCCAAGTTCTTTCATCAATTTACCGATCATACTTTCTTGTTGCATAAGAAAATCATGGAACTTTTCACCCGAAATGTATAGATTCTCCCAACCGTTACGAACTCTGACTGTTTCCCAATCAGGGGTTTGAACCATTTTTTCCAGCATTTTGGAGTAGGTTTTGACCTTTTCTTGAGGTAGATCAGGTGATCCAAAAAAACCGCGCCAATTGACAAAAACAACTTCATACCCAAGTTCTTTGAAAGTCGGAACATTGGGGACTACGGAAGATCTTTCACTGGCGGTAATAGCTAGAATGCGAATTTGTCCCGCTCTGTGTTGTTCTAACGCTTCACCTAAACCGGTAGATAAAATCTTGGTTTCTCCAGATAATAAACCAGCCATAGCTTTCCCACCAGCATCATAAGGAATATAACGTACCTTTTTAGGATCTCCCCCAACTGCTTGGAACGCCAGTGCTGCTACTAGATGGTCCATACTACCCCGTCCTGACCCACCGCTAACCGTTAATAGAGATGGATCGTTCTGAAATAAAGTAACTGCCTGTTGCCAATTCTGGATTTCTGATTCATTGACAACCGCAAACACCCCATAATCGGCTACCACAGCGGCTACCGGTGTCAAATCCTGAAAGGAGTGAGAAAAGATTTTTTGTAGAGACCTGATGATGATAGGTGTTGAATTCACCATCAATGTGTCTTGTTGACGTTTGGCGGTTTTAACCAGATGGGCGATCGCCCTGCCGCCACCTCCGCCAGACATATTCTGATATGAAACACGTTTAACTAAGCTAGATTTCGTCAGTGCTTCTCCTACCCCTCGTGCGGTTCCATCCCAGCCACCGCCCGCACCTCCAGGGATCAGAAAGTGGATTCTATGAATCTGTGTATCAGCTGCTATATAGTGTGACCCCAATAAAAATACGGTTATTGCCGTTAGAACCTGACGTTTAGTCCAATATTTCATGAAATTCCTAGCAATCAATTCTATATATTCTGCTTAGTTTTCTTTTATCATTGCCCAGGTAGTTGTTAGCTTACCTTGGGAAGAGACAGCGAATCCTGCGTTAGGTACTCCTTTGCCTATAATAACTAAAGTTGTCGAAAATCGCTTCTGATCCGTTGGAGTTTGTCGTTTTCTATTTAAACCAGTTGTTTAAAGTTGGTGTTGAGTTATGTCCGTTTTTTTTATTCTTCAGAACAGGTAACAAAAGCTCCGGTATAAGCATGCATAAAATTTCGGTTGCCAATTGGTGCATATTCAGCATTGCCAAAAAAACCAATTATTGGTAGATCAGGGAACTTTGCTTTGATAATTCCTATATCATAGTTCTTCTCACCGTAAAGTCCTGTCCCCCTACCTAGACAATTAAAGTAAAGCCCAAAAGCTGGTGGATGTTGTTGTGTCTTTTGGCTCATACGATCGATAATAGTCTGAATTTCTTGTCTAGCTGCATAGGGTGTTCTCAGATGAAACCGGACTATCTGCCCCTCTGTAATATGTTCCGCAGATTCAATAGCCGAACTGTCTCGGTCAATACCCACAATATTCCGAATCAAATAGTCACCAATCTCTGGTGATTGATTAGAATTGTCCATAGCCATACCGAGAAAAACCATTCCTCCTGACCTACGTATGTCTTCTTCAGTTAACAATTCCAGAGATTTCTGCAATACTTCAAGCGCCGGAATTTCGTTCAATTCTAAGATTTTGTCGCCGTCAGCACGGGTAATTTCGGCAGCTTTTCCAAACGGTTGACAGCCTTGGGCAACTCCGACTTCAGTATGGAAAGAACCCGTTAGCAGAGCGCCGGAAGTGCTAGCCTCTACCATTTTTTCGCCACACCATTGGTGTATCTGCCCAGTTGTTGGGTTACCGGAAGCGGCTGCCCCGACAATTGGCACGTTAAATTGATATTCCTCGGTTTTTTGAATTAGTTGTGTTGGTAAATCACTTCGAATATCCGGAAAGATGGTTAAAAGTGAATTATCTTTAGCTGAAACGTGACTGTCTATAATGGCACTGATGGATGCAATGTCGTTTTTTGTCTCAAGTAGCGGGTGTATGGAGAGCTGATCCGAACGCACGACCAGAACAGCAATAGTAGATTGGCCTTCAAACTCACCGGCGGAAGTTAGGACAGACATTCCGCTGCAACCCACTAAACAATCCGATCCGGAAATATCTTTAATACCCTCAAAAATTTGCTGATATTCGCTAGCATAATTGACTGTTGCGAAAACAAACACCAAATCCGATTTGGCGATCTTGGCGTTGCTCATAGCCATTGTAACCGCTTGCTCGGTTGCCTCAGCAGTAGAGAGATTATGACTGTACCCAACTCCAGCACGAATCACTTATAATTCACCTTTATTTAATCCTTGATTAGTTATGGTATCCGACATAATTATGACAGTATAAAAGACTTTAATCAATTACTCAACTGAGATGTTACATTACAACTAAATTATTAGGTAATGAGCTAATACATTGGGTCAGCAATATTTAGTAAATGTAGGGGTGAAACCGATCATAATAGCTTTACGTTTTTTGCAGCATGGATAAGCATGCTGACTGTTTAACGGATTACTTTAGGTATTTGAAAGATAATCTTAACCAACAGATAAAAAAACATCAGGTCAAGATTACCCAAGCACAGACAGAAGACCATCTATCGGATTTACAGGCAACCAAACTGGCAACGCAGCTTGACACTCAGCAGTTGCAACTTCAGGATTTGGGTTTACAGCAGTCGAGGTGGCGTAAGATTTGTTCACTGAATACTTAGTTGAAGATTCTCCTTCCAACCTTTTTCACACGATTCCGTCCTTATGTTCCTCTTGCCAAAATAGTCCGAAAATTGGCCTTAAATTCAAGAAAAATGTTCTTTCATAGTACAGTCAAGAAAATCAATTCTTAGATCAACATTCCTTATGTCAAACAATTCTATCACGTGTGTTGATACCACCTCGTCAATGATCCTGGCAGTTGCACGCCAGTCTAAAAAAACGTTGGTGATTCTTGTTGCCTAATTCCCATGATGAATGTATATTATTGAAGGCTCGGTATTAATTTATATTAGGTAGTTTCTTTATGATTGGAATTGGCAGACAATACTTGCTGTTAACTGTTACGCTAATAATTTTATTATCGGCCAATTTCTTAGTTCTAGATACAGAGGCGCAAAAACAGTGGCGTCAGTTTACCATGACCAATGCGGACTATTCCTCCGATCCGATTATGACGGTATTGCCTTTTGATGCTATTCCAGCTATCACCGATCCCCGATTTGTAGAGGCTGACCAAGCCAAGTTGGATGTCAATTCGCCGATAATTGGTGTCAGTT
>CEWR01010061.1_pt1 | contig 14557 bp, 10 predicted proteins | sample 356321 | NCBI WGS metagenome assembly CEWR01 (sample SAMEA2621551, study PRJEB7988) | marine metagenome | biome: marine biome (ENVO:00000447); feature: mesopelagic zone (ENVO:00000213); material: "saline water (ENVO:00002010), including plankton (ENVO:xxxxxxxx)" | depth 790 m
ATTTGAGTTGTACAATTTTCGCAAGCTAATAAACTTCCATCTACTCCACTGCCACCAACCGTTGATGTTGGTTTTACTTCGTAAATTGATACATTATCTTTTGAAGTACATAATTCGCATTGATTTCCACTTCTATTTTCTAAATCTTGTTGTAAACTCATTGTGTTTTTATTTTAAAAAAACAAAAATACATTTATTAAACTCCAGACACAACTCCAATTATTTTTAAAATTATCCTTATTTTTAAGCTTTAAATAAAACTCTATGGAATTAAAATCTGAACGGCTCATTCTTTCTGAATTGAATAAAAATGATGCTTTCTTTTTTTATCAATTAGTAAACGATCCTGTATGGAAGCAATATATCGGAGACAGAAATATACACACTATTTTAGATGCTGAAAATTTTTTAGAAAACAGCATCATTCCGAGTTATGAAAAATTTGGTTTTGGATTTTATGTTGTCAAGTTAAAAGAAGACAACACCTCAATTGGTATTTGCGGATTAATCAAAAGAGACTGGATGGATTATGTCGAGATTGGCTATGCCTTTTTAGCTCAATATCGGGGAAAAGGGTATGCAATTGAATCTTGTATTGCTACTAAAAAATACGCGAAAGAAAAATTAGATATTAATCAAATAGCTGCTATTACAGATGTTGACAATGAAAAATCTGGTAATTTACTAAATCGTTTAGGATTCAAATTTGACAGACTAATTTCTTATCCTGGTGAAAACAAAAAATGTAAATTGTATTTGGAGAAGTAATTACAACTCCAACGAAGTAAACTTAAAAGAGGTTCCATCAAACAACCCTTTGTCAGATAATTTTAAAGACGGAATGACCAACAACGCCATAAAAGACAAACTCATATAAGGAGCTCTTAATTTACTACCCATTTCTTTTGCCATGGTATCTAATTCCGCATAAGACTTTCCAATTTCTTCAGCAGATTTGTCAGACATAATTCCTGCGACAGGCAAGGAAACTATTTTTTCTTCAACTGAATTTACAGCACAAATTCCTCCCCTATTTTCTATAATTAAATTTACAGCTGAACAAATAGCTTCATCAGAAACTCCAACTGCAATTATGTTATGTGAATCATGCCCAACAGAACTTGCGATTGCACCTTCTTTTAATCCAAAGTTTTTAATAAATGCAATTGAAGGCTCCGTATTTTTATACCGATTTACAACCGTCATTTTTAAGACATCTGTTGCTGTGTTTGAAACTAAATTTCCATCTATAATTAAAGAAGCTGCTTCAATTTGATTGGTCACTAATTCTCCATCTAAAGCTTCTATAACTCTGATTTTTTCTGAAGTAGATTCAAATCTAAAATTTCCAACTCTCTTTTTATCCGTTTTAAAATTGTTTAACACTTCAAACGGAACAGACTTCACAAAACTTTCTCCGTTTTTAGCAACTAATTCTCCATTGATATACGTTTCTAAAACATTAAATTTCGTTAAATTATCAACCAAAATAAAATCTGCAGCATCTCCTTTTTCCAACAAACCAACATCCAAATTATAATGTTTTACAGGATTTACACAAGCTGCTTGCAACACTTTAAAAACATTAAATCCTTTGGCTACTGCTCTTTCACATAATTGATTTATATGCCCTAACAGTAAATCATCCGGATGTTTATCATCTGAACAAAACATCATGTTTTCGAAATATTCTGGTAATAACGCTATTAAAGCTTCAAAGTTTTTTGCCGCAGAACCTTCTCTAATTATTACTTTCATTCCTTTTTGTAATTTCTCTAGCGCTTCATCAAAAGTAAAACACTCATGATCTGTAGAAATTCCTGCAGAAATATATTTAGTAGCATCTTCTCCTCTTAAGCCTGGCGCATGCCCATCAATTGGTTTATTGTTGTTTTTTGCATGTTGAATCTTTTTTAACACCTCTTCATCATCAAACAAAACACCAGGATAATTCATCATTTCTGCCAAATATTTGATATCCGGATTTTCCATCATCACCTTAATATCATCAGCATCAATAATAGCTCCAGCACTTTCAAAAGAAGTTGCTGGCACACAACTTGGAGCTCCAAAATTGAATTTTAACGGAACTTTCTTTCCGTTTTCAATCATAAAATCAACTCCTTTTACACCTAAAACATTGGCAATTTCATGCGGATCAGAAACGGTAGCAACTGTTCCGTGAATGACCGCAATTTTAGCAAATTCGGAAGGCACTAACATAGAACTTTCAATATGAATATGAGCATCTACAAAACCGGGTAGAATAAAGTTTTCTTTATTGTGATTTGATTCACGAACTTCTTTTATCCTTCCATTTTCAATGGTAACTTCACCTTTATAGATTCGTTTATTAAGTATATCTACAATGTTTCCTTCTACAATCATCTTCAAGTTATTTACCACAAACTTACAAAGAAAACCTTGTATCAAAAGGCATCAAGTTTAAAATTAAAGAGTCTAGTTAATACAATATTATCCAAGTATTCGTAAATGTTATGCTAAAACAATTTAGGATGTTATTGTCTCAAGCCTTTTTCCTATTTTTATCCTATGGATAACATCAAACAAATTAGCAATGAATTTATTGAAGAAAATACCAATTTCACGGAATTGATTTCTGAAATAAAACAGCATTTTTCTTCTGATGAAGTGATCGTTCCAATGCGTCATCATCACGATTTTCCAAATCCAAAAGTACACGCTGACTCTACGTTGTTATTGATGCCTGCTTGGAATCCAAGTAAAAACGCTGGAGTAAAAATTGTAACTGTAAGTCCCGAAAATGGGCAATTTAATTTACCTTCTATTCAAGGAACTTATATTTATTTTGACGCTATAAAAGGATCTATAAAAGCAATATTAGAAGCCAAAAGCCTAACCGTAAAAAGAACTGCTGCTGCTTCTGCTTTAGCTTCTTTCTATTTATCAAGAAAAGACGCATCCTCGCTATTAATGATTGGAACCGGAGCACTGTCTATCAATTTAATCAAAGCACACGCTGCTGTTCGCCCAATAAAAGAAGTATTTATTTGGGGACGTAATTTTGAAAAAGCAACTGCTATTTGTGACCTTTTAAAAAATGAAAAATTTACTATTAAAGCGATAGAAACCATAGAAGAAAAGATAACAGAAGTAGCTATTATTTCTTGTGCTACATTATCAAAAAAACCACTTGTTTTAGGGAAATATTTAAAGAAAGGACAACACATTGATTTGGTTGGCGCTTATAAAAAAGACATGCGAGAAGCAGATGACGAAACAATTTCTAAAGCAGCTATTTATGTAGACACTTTTCAGGGTGGATTAAAAGAAAGTGGAGATATTGTAACTCCGTTACAAAACGGAACGCTGCAAGAAGAAGATATTAAAGCTGATTTATTTCAATTGTGTTCTGGTCAAAAAAAGGGAAGAAGTACAGCCAAAGAAATTACAGTCTTTAAATCTGTTGGTCATGCTTTAGAGGATTTAGCAGCTGCGAATTATTATTACAACAAATATTCAAATGAATAAAACCTATCAAAATATACTTTCAAAAACTGATTTTACACCTAATAGAGATTGGTTACAAATCAAAACCATAGACATGCACACTGGTGGAGAACCGCTGCGTGTTATTGTTAATGGGTTTCCAAAATTAGAAGGGAATTCAGTTTTAGAGTACAGGCGTTATTGCAAAGAGAACTTAGATCATTTACGAACAGCTTTACTATTTGAGCCTCGTGGACATAGAGATATGTATGGCTGTATGTTAGTCCCACCAAATGACGACGAAGGTGATTTCGGAATTATATTTTTACACAACGAAGGATATTCAACAATGTGTGGACATGCAATTATTGCGATTTCTACATTAGCAATTGAAATGAAATGGGTTGACATAAAAGAAGGAGATAACTTACTTAGAATTGATGCGCCTTGTGGAAGAATTACTTCTTTTGCAAATGTTAAAGACGGACAAGTAACTGGAATTCGTTTTCATTGTGTGCCAAGTTTTGTTGTTGGTTTAGATAGAACTGTAGACGTTGAAGGCTTAGGAAAAGTGACCTATGATTTGGCGTATGGTGGTGCTTTTTATACGTATGTAGACATCTCTAAGAATAACTTTAATTTTGATTTAAATACTGCTTCTTATGACGCTTTAATTACCAACGGAATGAAAATAAAAAATGCAGTAATAAAAGCTGACAAAGAAATTATACATCCTTTTGAAGGAGATTTGAGCTTTAACTACGGAACGATTTTTATAGATAATAAAAAACAATCCTCTGGTGCTGATAGCAGAAACGTCTGCATTTTTGCTGAAGGAGAAGTCGATCGTTGCCCAACAGGTTCTGGTGTTTCGGGAAGAATGGCCATTCACAAAGCACGAAAAGAAATTGACTATGGAGAAACCATGACCATTGAAAGTATTACAGGGTCAGTCTTCAAAGGCTCAGTAATTTCTGAAGAAGATTACGGACCCTTTAGGGCTGTGATTCCACAAGTAGAAGGAAATGCATACATCACCGGAATGCACACTTTTGTAATTGACCCAAATGACCCAATGAAAAATGGTTTTATACTAAGGTAACACTCAATGAGAAGTTTTACATAAAAAAATCACTAGCCTTTAGCAAGAAAAGACTTGAATGCACAGAATTTTAGTTGGAATACAGCACACATAATTATCCTATTACAAAAATAAATGGAGTACACTCAAATAAAAATAACAGCAAAAAGAGCAGAAGAAATTCTATTTAAACTTTATAACATAAAGGGAAAAGCTTTTGAACTACCGGGTTATACAGATTATAATTTTAGAATTAAAGTAGACAATGAAAATTGTTATGTTCTTAAAATTTCTCGTGAAAGTGCAGATGAAAACTTCTTATTATTCCTTCAAGACATTTTACTTTATCTCGAAAATAATACTGATAAAATCATTTTACCAAAAATAATTTCTGATAAAACAGGTAATTACACCTCCAAGATTTTTGACGAGAACAAAAACAAACAAAATATAAGGTTGCTAAGCTGGGTTTCAGGTAGAATCTGGAGTCAGGTGAATCCTCAATTAGACAGTTTACGATTTAGTTTGGGAGAACAATGTGGCAAATTAACGCAAGCTTTACAGGGTTTTGATCATCCTCAAGCGCATGGAGCGTTTGAATGGGACACGGCGCAATCATTATGGACTAAAGATCATCTTCATTTATTAAACTCTGAAGAACAAAAAGTTATTAGCTACTTTCAAAATCTCTTTGAAACTCATCTAATTTCTTATAATCAACTACGGAAATCAGTTATTCATAATGATGTAAATGACAATAATATTATTGTAACAGAAGATCTTATGAACCCAAAGGTGAAATCCATCATAGATTTTGGAGACGCTATATATTCACAAATAATAAACGATGTTGCCATTAGTTGTTCCTATGCTATTATGGAACATAACGATCCTCTTAATGCAGCCATCCCTATTATTTTAGGCTATCATACTTCATTTCCTCTTGAAGAAAAAGAATTAAAACATTTATACAATGCAATTGCTATGCGATTGGTTGTTTCATACACCGCTTCAATTATAAACCAAAAGAAAGAACCCGACAATGAGTATCTTCAAATCAGTGCAAAGCCAGCTTGGGAGCTTCTTAAAAAATGGAAGGAAGTTCACCCTGATTTTGCTGAATATACGTTTAGAGTTGCCTGCGGATTTAATGCACATCCAAACCAACAAAAATTTAAAAATTGGGCAGAAGAGCACACTTTTTCTTTGTCAGCGTTATTTCCAACAATCAACAGAACTGAAATCCATCATTTAGATTTAAGTGTTTCTAGTTCTTTTGTAGGACATCAAAAGGAGTTTAATAATTTAGATTTATTTCAATTCAAAATAGACCAGCTTCAAAAAAAAGTTCCATTTAAAATTTTAGCTGGTGGTTATTTAGAACCAAGAAATTTATATACCTCAACGGAATATGATACCATTGGGAATAATGGCAAGCAAAGTAGAACAATCCATTTAGGTATTGATTTTTGGTTACCAGAAAACACAGCTATTCACGCACTTCTAGACGGTGAAGTTGTGATTGCAGAAAATGATATTGGTGACAAAGAATATGGAGGTTTGATTGTTTTAAAACATCAACAAAAAGAGTGGTGTTTTTATACACTATATGGTCATAATACACCAAAAAGTGTTTTAAAACATAGCCTTGGCGATGTTATAAAAAAAGGAGAACAAGTTGCTGTTTTGGCTAATTATCCTGATAATGGAAATTGGGCGCCGCATCTACATTTTCAAGTAATGTTGTCTTTATTAGATTATAAAACTGATTTCCCTGGAGTTGCTTATTTTAATCAAATTGAAGTTTGGAAAAGCTTGTGCCCAAATCCGAATTTATTATTTAAAATTGATGGTTTTAAGAAGAATTTAATTGATGTATCTGATAAAATCCTTACACAAAGAAAGCTTCATTTAGGCAAAGGAATGAGTTTGCAATATCAAAATCCGTTGCATATTGTAAAAGGTTCTAATCAATATTTAATTGACAGTTTTGGACAAAAATATTTAGACACTGTAAATAATGTTGCGCATGTAGGTCATGAAAACTTTGAGGTTGTAAAGGCAGGTCAAAATCAAATGGCGTTGCTGAATACTAACACCCGTTATTTGCATGAAAACATCAATGTACTAGCCCAAGAGCTTCTAGAAACCTTACCAAAAGAATTGTCAGTTTTACATTTTGTGAATTCCGGAAGTGAAGCGAATGAGCTTGCAATTAGAATGATAAAAACCTGTACAGATTCTGATGAAATTATTGCAAGTGAACATGGATATCATGGAAACACAAACGGCACTGTAAATATTTCATCGTATAAATTTGATGGAAAAGGCGGAAAAGGGAAGCCTAAAAACACGCATGTTTTTCCGATTCCGGATGCTTTTAGAGGAAAATATAGAGGCGAAAATACAGGCGAAAAATATGCGAATGAAGTTCAGATTTTAATAGATGACATTCATAACCAAAATAAAAAAGTTGGCGGATTTATTATGGAACCTATTATTTCTTGTGGCGGACAAGTGGAATTACCAAAAGGATTTTTAAAAGAAGCGTATCAAAAAGTAAAAAAAACAGGGGGTTTGTGTATTTCTGATGAAGTTCAAACTGGCGTTGGACGCATGGGCAAAACCTTTTGGGGGTTTCAGTTGCATGATGTTATTCCTGATATTATTACCATTGGTAAACCTTTAGGAAACGGCCATCCGATTGCCGCTGTTGCGTGTACAGAAGATGTAGCAGAAAAGTTTGCAAACGGTATGGAGTTTTTTAATACGTTTGGCGGAAACCCTGTTTCTTGTGCAATTGCAACCGAAGTTTTACGAGAAGTAAAAAGAGGAGAATTACAAGAAAATGCATTGGAAGTTGGAACGTTTTTAAAATCAGAATTGAACCACCTTTCTAAAGAGTTTCCAATTATTGGAGATGTTCGCGGACAAGGGTTATTTCTCGGAATCGAACTTGTAGATTCTGAATTAAATCCATTAGCTATACACACCGATTATTTAGCAAACCGTATGAAAGATCATAGTATATTAATGAGTACAGATGGTCCAGATCATAATATCTTAAAGATTAAACCCCCAATTATGTTCACAAAAGAAAATGCAGAAGAATTGCTCTTTTATCTAAGAAAAATACTAAAAGAAGATTTCATGCAACTTTGATAAAATTAATGATTGTGAATAGAAATCAACTTATCATACTATTATTAATATTACTTTTCTTTAGCTGTAAAAAAACAGTATTCACTTAGGTTTAAAAGAATCTTATTTTGTGGTGGCGGCATATCATTTCGCTTGTAAAGTTGGAGGTGAAAATGACGAATGTAAAATTATTACTGATACTTTATGCTAAAACAAAGTACATGAAAAAACTACATTTTAAAATAAACCCTTAATGAAACAGTAGCTCTATTTAGGATTTTTTTTAGAATATTTATCTGTAATTTCGCATTATAATTCATCGTGAAAAATCAATAAACAATGAAACCAATCGTAAGACTTGCAACTAAAAATGATTTAGCAACTTTAGATACATTTATGGATGGGTTGGTAGACGCCGAACGCCCAATGGATGTTACCATTAAAGATGGAAAAGTTATCTATTATGATTTAGAAGGTTTTATTCTTTCAGAAGATGCCGTTTTATATGTTGCAGAATTCAATGGAGAATTGGTTGCTTCTGGCTATGCTAAAATAAAAAAAGACAGAATTTACTTAAAACACGAAGCACATGCGTATTTCGGGTTTATGTACGTTCCAGAAAAACATCGAGGAAATGGGTACAACAAATTAATTGTTGATGCTTTATTAGCTTGGTCTAAAACAAGAAACATCAATGAAATTCGACTAGATGTCTACGAAACAAATCCTTCTGCTATTAGAGCATATAAAAAAACGGGGTTTAAAAAACACATGATTCACATGCGTTTAAATCTACATGATTTGGATGCTTAAATTCCGAATGGATTCTCTATCGAATACATCGGTTTTGTAAACCATTTCGGCCCTTCATTTGTCATGTAAATATGATCTTCAAGTCGAATTCCGAATTTATCGGGAACACAAATCATCGGTTCATTGCTAAACGTCATTCCTGGTTCTAAAACTGTTGTATCGTTTCTTACAATATATGGCCATTCATGAATTTCCAATCCAATTCCATGGCCAGTTCTGTGGGGTAATCCTGGTAATTTATACTCTGGTCCTAATCCATGTGATTCTAAAACAACTCTGGAAGCAGAATCAACATCTGAACATGTATTTCCTAATTTCGCTGCATCAAAGGCTGCTTGCTGTGTTTCCTTTTCGATGTTCCAAATTCGAGTTTGTTCTTCATTTGGAATCCCAAAAACATAGGTTCTTGTAATGTCAGAAATATAATCATGCAGCATACAACCTGTATCGATCAATACAACTTCGTTTTCTTCTAAATTTTTTGGAGTTTTTACTCCGTGCGGAAAAGAAGAATCAACTCCAAACAAGACAATACAGAAGTATGATCCTGAATTAGCTCCATGTTTTACATGTGCATCATGGATAAATTCAGTAACCTCTTTGGCAGAAATGCCTACTCTTAAAATTCTTGCGGCAGCTTTCTGAACTTCTAATGTAATGTTCATCGCATGTTGCATAATGGCAATTTCAGCATCAGATTTAATCATTCTACAACCTGCAGTAATCGGTTTTGCATTTATTAAATCGTATGTATTTTGACAATTTCTAATGCCATCAAAAACAAAAAAGGGTGTTGCTTCATCCATAGAAATTTCTCCAGATGTTATGCCATTTTCTTTTAATAATGTTACGAATAATTGATGCGGAGATTCATGTTCTTCCCAACCACGAACATTTCCTTTTATCAACATAAAATCGAATATCGTTCCTTTTTCAAATTCTGGAGCGATATAAGTTAGTGTTCCATTTGGAAATAACAAAGCGCCAACCATACGTTCACTAGAACTCCATTTCATTCCTGTAAAATAGAACAAATTTGTTCCAGCATGAAGATATAATACAGGCACATTTTGTTCTTGCATTAATAGACACGCTTTCTCAATTCTTTGTTGAAATTCTTCTTTTTGTATGGGTTGCACTAAATGCACTGTAGACTGAATTGCTTTTAATTCAGCTTCTATAGTTGATCCTCCGATTCCTTTCATGTTCCTTATTAATTACGCATCAATGTTTCAATCTCTTCAATCTCAATGGGCATTGCAGCTGTTAAATTGATATTCCCTTCTTCTGTGATTAAATAATCATTCTCCAATCGACAACCAATTCCTTCTTCTGGAATATATATTCCTGGCTCACAAGTAAAGACCATTCCTGCTTGAATAGTTCTAGAGTACAAGCCTACATCATGTACATCTAAGCCCATATAATGTGCTGTTCCATGCATAAAATATTTTTTATACAATGGTTTTTCAAGATCTTGATTTTCAACTTCATCAGCAGTTAACAACCCTAGTTGTACTAGTTCTTTTTCTACCAAACTCGCCATTTTCGCTTCATAATCTAAAGGCAAAATACCTGGTTTTAGCAAGCTACTCCCTTCCTTTAGGCATCGTAAAACGGAACTATATACTTCTTTTTGTCTTTTAGAAAACTGTCCGTTTACAGGAAAACAACGTGTCGTGTCGCTGTTGTAATTTGCATAACAAACACCAAAATCTAACAAAATCATTTCACCGTCATTACAAATAGCATCATTGGTATTATAATGAAGTGCACATGCATTTTTCCCAGAAGCAACGATGGGTTGAAACGCATGATGTGATGCGCCAGACTTGATCAAGTTGTACGTTAATTCTGCTTCCAACTCATACTCTTTCTTTCCAGGTTTGCACGCTTTTAATACTCTAATGAAAGAATTTACACTAATATCTGCTGCTTTTTGCAGGAGTTTAATTTCTTCTTTCGATTTTACTGGACGTAAATCTCTTGTAATTTTTGCCGCTCTATAATATTCATGTAAAGGATATTTTTCTTTACACCATTTTATCATTCTATCTTGCCTTGTTTCTTGGTCTTTAGTTACACGCTTTAAATGCTCGTTATGTCCTAAGTAAAACCCATCAGCTTCAAAAGCCATGTATTGCAAAGTCATTTCAAAATCTTGCGCCCACTCTACTCTTTCAATTCCAGAAACCACGGTTGCATGTTCTTTGGTTAGTTTTTCTCCATCCCAAATTTTAATATGCGCATTGGTTTCTTTTATAAAGACAATTTCTCTGTTTTCTTCTTTCTGGGCATCGGGATACAATACTAAAATCGTTTCTTCTTGATCAACTCCAGATACGTAAAACAAATCGTTGTTTTGCACAAAGCCCATCACATCATCTGCATTGTTATGCTTCACATCATTAGAGGTCAAAATAGCAATCGTATTCGGTTTCATTTTCGCAATAAAATTGCGTCTATTTTTGATAAATAATGAATTTGGAATTGATTCATATCTCATAATTAAAATTTTCTATCTGGATGAAATGGTGATAAATCTAACGAAGATTTCTTGTTTGAAATGATTTCTGAAACTAATTTACCTGTAGCCGGACCCAAGCTCCAACCCATCATTGCATGACCAGCAGCAATTGTTAAATTAGCACATTTTGATGACTTCCCAATATATGGCAATCCATCTGGAGAACATGGACGTAAACCACATTCTGCAGTGTCTTTTTCAGTTTGGTTGATCTCCAATCCGTTGTAAAATTTCTTTGCTGCATTCGCAATTGCAGCTACTCTTAATGGATTTATCTTGTGATTAATCTTGTCAATCTCCATCGTTCCTGCAAAACGTGTAAAACCAGTCATTGGTGTTACAGCAACTTTTGCTTCACATAGAATAGACGGTACAGTAATATTCGTTTCTCTTTCTACATTAATACGATATCCTTTTCCGGCTTGAATCAGAATTTTAATTCCCAATTTCTTAGTCAACAAAGGGCTCCAACTTCCAGCAGCCATTACCACCTCATCAGCAGCATATACTCCTTTATCTGTAAGTACTTTTGAAATAACTTGGTTCTTAAACTCAACATCTTCTACCGCTTCGTTCGCGAAAATTTGTACGCCTTTCAATTTTAGATACGTAAGCATTTCTGACATAAAATCAGAAGGTGTCATATGTGCATCACAATCAAAATAAACGGCTCCTTTTACATTTAAATCTGCAGTAGGTTCGTGTTTTCGAATTGCATCCATGGAAGTTAAAAGCTCAACATGTAAACCTTCCTTTAATGCTTTTTTTCCTAATTCCCATTCATGCTCTCCTACTTTATCTGTTTGATAATACATCATTAAACCTTTACGTTCATAATGGAAATCAAAATCATTAGCCGCTTTTATCTCTTCATATAAGTCTCTACTCAGTAAATTTATGTCTTTTATAACCGGAATTGAAGAGGCTACTTTTTTTGCGTTTGCTGATTTCTTAAAAGCCCAAGTCCATTTTAAAAAGTCAACATCTAGTCTTGGTTTTACATAAAAAGGACTGCTAGAATTAAACATCCATTTAATGCCTTGTGTAATAATTCCTGGTGAAGCCAGTGAGATAATATGACTAGGCGTAATATATCCAGCATTTACATAAGATGCACCCGTTTTAAAATCTGATTTATCAATTATTATAACTTGATGTCCTTCTTTTTGAAGGTAATATGCCGAACATAAACCTATTATTCCACCACCAATTACAACTACATTCTTGCTCATATCTATATTAAATTACTTGAAATCCATATGCATATGGATCATCTTCTGTGTCAATGGTAATTGTGTTTTGTCCGTAAATTTTTGCCCAACCTTGAATACTAGGAACAACAGCAGACTTACCCGCCAAGGTAGTTTCTTCTTCTACACAACCAATAAACGTACTACCTATAAAACTTTCGTGAATAAACTCTTGGCCAACTTTTAATTTTCCTTTTGCAAAAAGCTGCGCTAATCGTGCTGATGTTCCTGTTCCGCAGGGACTTCTATCAATTGCTTTATCACCATAAAAAACAGCATTTCTTCCATGAGAAGTTACATCAATCGGGTTTCCAGTCCATAACATATGAGTTACATCTCTAATGGTCTCATTTTCAGGATGAATAAATATGTTTGGATATTTCTCATTGATACGAGCTCTAACAACTTGAGAATACTGTATAATTTTACCTGCAGTAAAATCATGTACGCCAGAAAAGTTTTTCTGCGGATCTACAATAGCATAATAATTTCCTCCATAGGCAACATCAAAAGTAATTTTACCCAATTCAGGACAATCTATCGTTAAATTTTCTGCCGCTAAATAACTTTTTACATTGGTTAGTTTTACCCAATCAACTTTATTATTGGTTTGTTGATATTCAATTTCTACCAAACCAGCCGGAGCTTCCATTCTAATTTTTCCAGGAGTTTTTGGTATGATTAACCCACCTTCAATGGCAATGGTAATGGCACCAATAGTCCCGTGACCACACATTGGCAAACAACCTGAAGTTTCTATAAATAAAATAGCAAAATCATTTTCTAGGTTGTGTGGTGGATACAAAATTGAACCACTCATCATGTCATGACCACGAGGTTCAAACATTAATCCTTTGCGAATCCAATCGTATTCTTTTAAAAAATGAAGTCGCTTTTCGTTCATGGTTTTTCCTACCAAAGTAGGGCCACCACTTTTTATAACTCTTACAGGATTTCCGCAGGTATGCGCATCAATACAAACAAAAGTATGTTTACTCATTATTCACTTTTTGTATATAGTTATCTACTCGTTCTTCTAGAATTGCCAACGTAACAGTACCTTGTTCTAAAACAACTTCATGAAAATCTCTAATATTGAATTCACTACCAAGTTCTTTTTCAGCCTTATTTCGTAATTCTCTAATTTTTAGCTCTCCTATTTTATAGGACAAAGCTTGTCCTGGCCAAGAAATATATCTATCTGTTTCCGTGTTTATCTCATGTAAAGAAAGCGCCGTGTTTTCTGACATATAATCAACCACTTTCTGTCTCGTCCAACCTTTTGCATGAATTCCGGTATCAACAACCAGTCTGCACGCACGCCACATTTCGTAGGTGAATTTTCCAAATTGCTCATACGGTGTTGTGTACATTCCCATTTCATCGGCTAAAAATTCTGAATACAATCCCCAACCTTCTCCATAGGCTGATAAATATAAATCACGTCTAAATTGCGGAATAGAATCTCCCAATTCATTATTTAAACTACCTTGTAAATGATGTCCAGGAACAGCCTCATGAACTGTTAATGAGGGTAGCGTATATAACGTTCTACTTGGTAAATCGTAAGTATTTACCCAATAATAACCAGGTTCTGTACTATTTTTTGATGTTCCAACATAACGTCCACCAGTATATTTTGGTGCAATTGCATCTGGTACAGGAGCAACTCCGTATGGTTTTCTTGGTAACGTTTTAAAGAATTTTGGTAATTGAGCATCTGCTCTTTTTGCCATATCTCTGGCAATCATTAATATTTCTTTAGGTGATGTTGCATAAAACTGCTTATCAGTTCGTAAGAATTTTAAAAAGTCAGGAAAACTTCCTCTAAAGTTTAAATCAGCTATAATTTTTTTCATTTCTGATCTGATTCTTGCAACCTCTTTTAAACCAATTTGATGAATATCATCGGCTGTATATTGTGAACTTGTTGTATAAAAATTGATTCTATTTTGATAATATGCTACTCCGTTTGGAGTTTCAGAAACACCAAGAGTTGTTCTTGTTTTTGGCAAATATTCTGTTTCGAAAAAGGTTTTAATTCTTTTAAACTGTGGAATAACCTTTTCTTCAATAGTTTCTTTTGCAGCAGTTAAAATGGAATCTTTATATTTCTCAGAAAAAATACTTGGTAATTTTTTAAAAGGTTGATAAAACGGACTCTCTTTATAATCAGCTACAATATGATCGTTATAAGTAGATTCATATCCTTTAAAAATAACTTTTGGCTGCGAAACTCCTTTTGCCAAACCTTCTCTTAAATTCACAAAATGC
>CEWR01156685.1_pt1 | contig 14555 bp, 12 predicted proteins | sample 356321 | NCBI WGS metagenome assembly CEWR01 (sample SAMEA2621551, study PRJEB7988) | marine metagenome | biome: marine biome (ENVO:00000447); feature: mesopelagic zone (ENVO:00000213); material: "saline water (ENVO:00002010), including plankton (ENVO:xxxxxxxx)" | depth 790 m
AACGAAGCGTTAATAGATTTTAACTATGTAATTGCGCAACCAAAAAATAAGTTTACAGAAACAGCTTTAGTAAAAGCTGGAGAAATAAATTTGAGTTTGGGTAAACCTGCTGAAGCTTTAGAAAACTATAGCAAGCTAGAATATTTAGCTGATGTACCTGCCAATGTATTTAATGCTCAAGTAGAGCAAATGCGTTTAAACTATCAATTAAACAATGCTGCCCAAACAATTAAGTATTGTGAGTTAATTATAAACAAAGATATTGATGATGCTTTACTAATAACTGAAGCTCACCTCTTGTATGCAAAAATTGGTTTAGCCCAAGACAATTACAACTTAGCATTAACTGAATTTGCAACTGCAGCTGGATCTACTAATAAATTTGGTGCTGAAGCTAAATTTAATGTGGCACAAATTCTAAATTTAAGAAGTGAATATGATAACTGTGAAGTTGAAATATTTAGCTTAATAAAGAAATTTCCATCTTATGGATATTGGGTTGATAAGTCTTTAATATTATTGGCAGACAATTATGTAGCGAAGGAAGATTTATTTCAAGCAAAAATAACATTACAAAACGTAATTAATAAAAATAGGTTTCCAGAAGTAGTTAGTTCTGCTATAGAAAAACTAGCAGCTATCGAGGCCACTGAAGCGGCACAGGAAAACACAGAAGAAGAAACTGAAATTGAAGTGGAACTATTTAACCAAGAAGAATTTGACAAACTCTTTGAAGAAGATGAAGAGCTTATTGACGAAGAATTACCACAAGCTCCAGACCCAATAGAAGTTCCGGAAACTGAGAATACTGAAGAAGTAATTGAAGAGGCTGAAGACATAATTGAAGAAACACCAAAAGATGAGTAAGGCCATAAACATATCAACCATTCTTCGTTATTGCGAGGTACGAAGCAATCTTTTCCTAACAGGATTAGTTATGCTATCCTTTTCATTATTTTCTATAGACGGATTTGCACAAAGTAATTCTCCAACAGATTCAACAGTATTAATTATTAATTCAGGTTTTAAGCCTTTTTTAACGGATGCCTTTAAGATAAAAGACAATCCTAGTATTAAGGATACAGGTAAAATCATTCCTAAATTAAACTATAGCTTTTTAGATAAACAGATTCCTGTAGGATTTCAAATTGACCCAATAAAAGCAGCCAAGATTAAAGGAGAACCATTAGTAAAACTATACCGTGGCTATGCTAAAGTTGGTTTTGGAAGTAACACTACTCCACTAGCTGAGCTTTATTACAATGCTAAACGATCTAAAAATTTACAATTCGGATTTTTCGGAAAACATTTATCTTCAACAGGTATTGCAGGATACAAGTCAGTAGTTTCTAGTCTAAATGAAACAAAGTATAGTAATAATCATTTAAGCTTTTTCGGGAAACATTTTTCCAAGGAATTTACTACTACCGGAAAAGTTGGCTATACAAGAGATGTAAATCATTATTATGGAATTTCTAGAGTACCGTTACAAGAAATTTCTTTTGCAAACGACTACCTCAAACAAAAAATAGACAAACTAGATGTTGCTTTTTCTTTAGCCAGAAACTTTACCGACTCTAATCAATTTGATTACAATGTAGATGTAGATTTTCATAATTTAAAAGATAGATTTGATGTTTCTGAAAATCATTTAGAACTAGCTGGTAAGCTTAGCAAGTACCACAAACAAGAGCTTTACTCTTTAGGTATGGAGGTAAACTACAACAAGCTAGTTAACCCATTAAGTTTAGATAGAAACTTAGTTTTAGGATTAAATCCAACCATTAGTACCAGTACTGATAAATGGCAATTTAAAGTAGGTATTGGTTTATACTTAAACTCTTTCCCTGATACTAAATTTCATTTTTATCCGAAAGCAGAATTTAAATACAATGTAGTTGAAGATATTATTATTCCTTACGTAGGAATTAAAGGAGGACTAATTAGCAATAATCTCAACTCTTTTTACCAAGAGAACCCTTTTATAAATACAGAACTACTAGTGACTCAAAACACAAATCAGAAATATGATATTTATGGAGGAATAAGAGGAAGCTTAAGTTCAAAATTAACTTTTAACACTAGTTTCAGCCAACAAAAAATGGAAGGACTTCCATTATATGTAAAAGACTTTGGAAGCATCTTAGAAAACAAATTCTTATTATCGTATGACACTGTAAACATCTCTACTATTACAGCAGAATTAGCTTATCAGAAATTAGAAAAATTTAAAGTTTTATTAGGAGCAAAATATTTTAAATACAATCCTAAAAACGAACTTAAAGCATGGCATAAACCGGACTTAAAAATATCGTTATCTGGAATTTATGACTTAAGCGATAAGATTATTGTACGAGCAGATTTATTTTACTTTAGTAAACAATATGCCAAATCGTTTGAGACAATAACTGCCAATAACATTACTACAACTACGGAAGTTGCTAGTAAGTTAAAAGGTATGTTTGATGCTAATATTGGTTTTGAGTATCGTTACACTAAAAAGCTTTCAGCTTACATTAACTTTAATAATATTGGATCTGTTCGTTACGAAAGATTTCAAGATTATCCTACTCAAAGATTTGGTGTGTTAGGCGGATTAACCTATTCTTTTTAGAATAGTACACGTTAAAAACCGTTAACAAAATACAATAAGCAAACTCCTTTTCCTACTTTTGATTTTTCAGAAATTGATTAAAAGTTAGCGTGTTACCACGCTACAAAAAAATAAAGTCCCAAGATGGAATACAGTAAAGAAAAACAATTCAGGTACGATAATGCTTATCTAAAAATGGCGAAAGAATGGGCCAAGCTTTCGCATTGCTCAAGAAAACAAGTAGGCGCTTTAATTGTTAGAGATAGAATGATCATTTCTGATGGTTACAATGGAACACCTACAGGATTCAACAATTGTTGTGAAGATGACAAAGGAGACACGCATTGGTATGTCTTACATGCTGAAGCAAATGCGTTAACAAAGCTTGCCAAAAGCAATCAAAACGCAAATAACGCTACGTTATACATCACCCTTTCTCCTTGTAAAGAATGTAGTAAGCTTATTTTACAAGCAGGTATTACACGTGTTGTTTACATTAACGGATACAAAGATACTTCAGGAATAGATTTCTTAGAAGGTGCTGGAATAAAACTAACTCAAATAGAACATTTAGATGAGTAAAAATAAAACATTCTTATACATTTTTTTACCACTAATAATTGCTACTTGCACAATTCTTGGCGTGTTTCTCGGAGCATTTTTAACTCCATCAAACATTAATGATAAAAACATTATTTTTCCACAAAACCAGCGTTTTAATACAGCGAGTAAACTCAATGAGATTTTAAATTTTATTGAGACCACTTATGTTGATTCTGTAGACAAGAAAGATTTAACCGAAAAGTCGATTAGCTCGATGTTAACGACTCTAGACCCTCACTCATACTACATTCCTGCCAGAGACTTTGATGGAATGAATGAACCTTTAGAAGGAAATTTTGATGGTATTGGAGTAGAGTTTAGAATAAAAGACGATACCGTTTTGGTAATCTCTCCTATTGCAAATGGCCCTTCCGATAAATTAGGAATTAAAGCTGGAGATAGAATTGTTAAAGTAGACACCACAGAAATAGCTGGGAACGGAATTACGAATGCCGGAGTTATTAAATTATTAAAAGGACCTAGAGGAACAAAAGTTGATCTAGAGATTGTCCGTTTAGGCGAAAAAAAGAGAAAGCTCTTTACGGTTACTAGAGATAGAATCCCCATTTTTAGCATTGATGCTCCTTATATGCTTGATGACCATACCGGTTATTTAAAAATTACTCGTTTTTCAAAAACAACCTATTCAGAATTTGTTGAAGCCACGGAAGAATTGAAACGGAATGGGATGGAAAAACTCATTATTGATTTAAGGAATAATGGTGGTGGAGTTTTACAAGCTGCGACAAAAATTGCTGATGAGATCTTAGTAAAAAACAAAATGATTGTTTATACCGATGGTAGAACACGAAATAGATCTGAGTATTTCTCTACCAGTAAAGGAATACTAGAGTCAACTGAAATTGCTATTTTAATTAATGAAAATTCAGCATCAGCTAGTGAAATTTTAGCTGGAGCGATACAAGATAATGATAGAGGAACTGTAATTGGAAGGCGTTCTTTTGGTAAAGGATTAGTGCAAGAGCAAGTACAATGGCCAGATGGTTCTGCCTTACGCTTAACCGTTGCGAGATACTACACACCTACTGGAAGATGCATCCAAAAAGGTTATGGAGCGAGCATAGATGAATACCATGCAGAAGCTTATAACCGTTATGAAAATGGAGAGTTATTATCTGCTGACAGTATCCAGTTTCCAGACTCATTAAAATTTTATACGCCAGGAGGAAAAGTGGTATATGGTGGTGGTGGAATTATGCCAGATATTTTTGTTCCGCTTGACACTGTTGGAGGCACCAACTATTTATATCAATTACGTTACCGAGGAATCATCCAAACATTTGCATTAAACTATGTAGATAAAAAACGAGAGAGTCTTAATGCTAATTATAAAGATGCGATGGCATTTAAAGATAACTTTAGCATTACCGATGATTTATTTAACAGCATAATAAAGTTTGCTGAAGGAAAAGAAATTGAGAGAAACTTAGAGCAAATATTGACTTCGAAAGCACTTATTAATAGAGGATTAAAAGCTGCAATTAGCAGAAACCTTTACAACGATATTGGTTACTATGTAATCGTTAACGAAACAGACAAGACAGTTCAAAAAGCAATAAAATCTTTTAGATAAAATCATTATTACAATAATGATTCAATAATAAAAACGATGAAAAAAGACATTACCCCACCAGTAGTAAAAGACATTGCCATAGCAATAGTAAAAGACAAAAATGATGAGCAAGAAGACATCTGGAACACTTACATCATCAACTATAAAAAAGAGACTATTAACGAAGTTTTGGTTACCTCTAAAGGTTATTTAACTGATGTAAAGGGTAACGAAACAAAAACATCGACCCTACGTCATGCCATGGGAACTCTTGAACCAAACGAATACAAAATTATAGAACCTATAATGGAAAATGTGTTTGCTCTACACAACGAATACTGGGTAAGCTTTTTTAAAGATGGCCGATTGCACGATAAAAAAATTGTTTTTTTAGCTGAGACAATTAAAGACGAAAACCTAATTGACATCCCTGTTTTAAACAAACAAGGCGTGATGATTAAGTAAATTAACGGATTGACTTTCTCGTGAAAAAACACTAACTTCATTTAACACAATGTAAGTCGCATTGAAACGCGACCAACAAGTACATTAAACGAACTCTCTCAAAATACGTATTACTTACCTTTTCAAAAACAACATTAAAACGTTGTTTTTTCAAGACAAAAATCTTCGATTAAATTATTTCCCTTAAAGGATAAAACACTAACTTGTCATTTCATTTCAAACCAATGTTATGCTACAAAAAGTTAAGCTCGAAAACATTCTTTTTTTAGATATCGAAACTGTTGCCCAGCAACCAGAGTTTTCTAAACTATCTGATGACTTTAAAGCACATTGGAAACATAAAGCTAACTTTATTGGCAAGGAGGAAGAAACTCCTGAGGAGGTTTACGGCAGAGCAGGAATTTATTCAGAATTTGGAAAAATCGTTTGTATTTCCGTTGGCTTCATCAATATAGAATCAGGCAATAAAACACTGCGTATAAAATCATTTGCTAATGATGATGAAAGCATCTTGATTACTAATTTTTTTGAGCTGCTAAACAAACATTATAACTTTAAAGATGCGCTGCTCTGTGCCCATAATGGTAAAGAATTCGATTTCCCATACATTGCCAGAAGAGCATTAGTGAATGGAATTGATATTCCGGAAATATTAGATTTAGCGGGTAAAAAACCTTGGGAAGTCAATCATTTAGACACGCTACAATTATGGAAGTTTGGTGATTACAAACACTATACTTCTTTATCCTTATTAACTACCATTTTTAACATCCCTACTCCAAAAGATGATATTGATGGAAGTATGGTTAATGATGTTTATTGGAAAGACAAAGACTTAAAACGTATTGCTGTTTATTGCGAAAAAGATGTTATTGCTTTAACCCAACTGTTTTTACGTTTTAGAAACGAGGCTCTCATTAATACTGAAAACATTATTATCTCATAAATTATGAAAATCCTAATTCCAAAAACACTCCTCATCCTTAGCATTTGCTTTTTATTTGCGTGTAATAACAATAAAAGTCCATATTATGATGACGTATTAAAATCGGAAGAGGGACAATTGAGAGGTGCTCAAATAGGCAGTTCAATTGAACAAACAAAAACACTCGAAAATCAAGCGTTTTTAATTGATGAAATTTCGGGCTATCTACATTATGATTATGAAATAAGTATAGGGAATAGCTATACGGTTTCGTATGATTTTTCAGAAAAAAACGAGCTTTACGAAATTGAAGTGGCTATTTTCTTAGATGTAATTGAAGATGCTGATTTATTATTTAAGAACTTCTCTGATCATTTTAATAGAAAGTACAGTGTTGGCAAAAAAGAAGCTGATGGCTACATGAGTTGGAACAGTACTTCTAGTATTTCTAATTCACCCATTTCTATTTCTATGATTAACGATAGTCAGTCGTATGGCTTCATCACCATATTTGTAAGAGATTTAAGTTATTAGCTTTATAACTTTTATCCGTTCGGTTTTTTATCGAAATGTTTCGTTTCTACTGAGCCTAGCCGAAGTGAGAACAAAAAAGCTTATTCTCTATACATTTCTAGTTCTTCGGAACACTCGAATTGACAGCTTTTATTCTTTTTAATCATAAAAAATTGTAACTTTATTGCCCTTACAACAGTCTATTAAAATGAGCAAGAAAACATTATTAGAAATCAATAACTTAGTTACCGAATTTCATACGGAAGATGGTATTGTTAAGGCTGTAAACGATGTATCTTTTTCGCTAAATAGAGGAGAAACTATAGGTATTGTTGGAGAATCAGGATCAGGAAAATCGGTTACCTCTTTATCGGTAATGCAATTAATTCCGAATCCACCAGGCAGAATTTCTAATGGAGAAATATTATTTCATTCAGAGAATGGAACGGTTGATTTATTGAAATGCTCTAAAAAAGAGATGAGAGATTATAGAGGAAATGATATCGCTATGATATTTCAGGAGCCTATGACATCTTTAAATCCTGTTTTCACTTGTGGCGAGCAGGTTGCTGAAGCTATCATACTTCATCAAAAAGTAAGCAAAAAAGAAGCAAAGAAATTAACCATAGATTTATTTAAACAAGTTGAGTTACCCCGTCCAAATGCAATGTTTGATGCTTATCCGCACCAAATTTCTGGAGGACAAAAACAACGTGTAATGATTGCCATGGCAATGTCTTGCAATCCGTCTGTATTAATTGCAGATGAACCAACTACAGCGTTGGATGTTACGGTTCAAAAAACGATACTCGAACTCATGTTGCAATTGCAAAAAAAGCATGATATGGGAATTCTTTTTATCACTCATGATTTAGGTGTGATTGCAGAATTGGCTGATAAAGTTGTTGTAATGTATAAGGGAAAAGTTGTTGAACAGGGTAATGTTTTAGACATTTTCACAAACCCTCAACATCCTTATACAAAAGGTCTTTTAGCATGTAGACCACCACTAAATAGAAGATTAACATGGTTACCAACTGTTTCTGATTTTATGACCATTGATAACAATGGTAAAATGCATGAGACGAACAAATCGGTTGCAGATGTTACAGATAGTTTAGTTATTTCACCCAGTGAAACAGCTAAGCGTCACGAAAAGCTATACCAACAAAAACCTATTTTAGAAATTAAAAATCTAAAAACATACTTTCCTATAGCTAAAAACCTGTTTGGGAAAACAACAGCAGTTGTAAAAGCAGTTGATGATGTTTCTTTTGATGTTTATCCTGGAGAAACACTCGGATTAGTTGGAGAATCGGGTTGTGGAAAAACAACTTTAGGAAGAACCATTTTAAAATTGGTTGAACCAACCGAAGGCCGTATTATTTTTAAAGGCGAAGATATTACTGATTTAAGTTCGAAAGAAATGAGAGCATATCGTAAAGAAATGCAGATTATTTTTCAAGATCCTTACTCTTCTCTTAATCCAAGAATAACAATTGGTGAAGCGATTATGGAGCCAATGCGCGTTCATAAAGTATTTAATAGTGAGAAAGAACGTAAGGCTCGAGTAATGGAATTACTCAAAAGGGTGAGTTTATTAGAAGAGCATTTTTATAGATATCCTCATGAATTTTCAGGAGGACAACGTCAACGAATTTGTATTGCTCGATCATTGGCCTTAAACCCTAAATTTATTATTTGTGATGAGTCCGTTTCTGCATTAGATGTTTCGGTTCAGGCACAGGTTTTAAATTTATTAAACGAATTAAAAGAAGAATTCAAATTCACTTTCATCTTTATTTCACATGATTTATCTGTTGTTAAATTTATGAGTGATAGAATGATTGTAATGCAAGAAGGAAAAATTGTTGAATTGCGCTTAGCGGATGAGATCTACGCAAACCCTGAAACAACATATACTAAAGAATTAATTGATGCTATTCCGAAAGGAGAGGTCAAAGACATTGAAGCTTCACTAGCTAAAAAGAAAAAACTTTCACTCGCTTAACAAATGGCTAAAACAAAAGTAAAAACAACTTTTTTTTGTCAGAATTGTGGTTCACAATATGATAAATGGGTAGGAAAATGTTCTGCTTGTAACGAATGGAATACCATATCGGAAGAAGTAGTAAGCAAAGCAGACAAAAATGATGTTAAGAGTACTTTTAACACGACTCGAACAAGTAAACCACAACAATTAGATAACATTGAGCTTTCTGATATTCCAAGAATTAAATTACCAGGAACGGAACTAAATAGAGTATTGGGTGGAGGGCTAGTTCCTGGCTCATTAATCTTATTTGGTGGAGATCCAGGAATCGGAAAATCTACTTTAATGCTTCAAATGTCTTTAAGGTTAAAAGGCAAAAAGATATTATACGTTACCGGAGAGGAAAGTGAGCAACAAACTAAAATGCGCGCAGACAGAATTGGAAATAAAAATCCTGACTGCTACATTTTGACCGAGACTTCTACTCAAAAAATATTTCATAACATAAAGGAATTACAACCTGAGGTTTTGGTGATTGATTCAATTCAAACTTTACACACAGAAAGTGTAGATTCATCTCCCGGAAGTATTTCTCAAGTAAGAGAATGTACGTCTGAACTAATGCGCTATGCAAAAGAAACAAATACTCCAGTATTTTTAATTGGACACATTACTAAAGATGGAAATATTGCAGGTCCTAAAATTTTAGAACACATGGTAGATGTTGTTTTACAGTTTGAAGGCGATAGAAACCATATTTACCGTTTACTACGCTCAATAAAAAACAGATTTGGTTCTACCAATGAGTTAGGAATTTACGAAATGCACGGTGCTGGTTTACGAGAGGTCGACAATCCTTCTGAAATACTACTTAGTAACAAAGATGAGCAACTCAGTGGTGCTGCAATTGCTGCAACCATGGAAGGTAACAGACCTTTACTCATAGAGATACAAGCACTTGTTAGCTCTGCAGCTTATGGCACACCCCAAAGATCAACCACAGGATTTGATAGCAAACGTTTAAATATGTTATTGGCTGTTTTAGAAAAACGTTGTGGTTTTAGATTAGCTTCAAAAGATGTTTTCTTAAACATTGCTGGAGGATTAAAAGTAAGTGATCCTTCTATTGATTTAGCAGTGATAAGTGCGATCCTTTCTTCTGGTGAAGATATTCACATTGGATCTAACATTTGCTTTTCTGCAGAAGTTGGTTTATCTGGTGAGATAAGACCCATTAGTAGAATTGATCAGCGTATTATGGAAGCTGAGAAATTAGGGTTTGAAAAAATATTTATTTCAAAATACAACAAAAAAGGAATGGCAGAAATTGACCATAAAATTGACATTGTATTTGTAAGTAAAGTGGAAGAAGTGTTTATTAACTTGTTTGGATAAGCTTATAACCCTATAGAAAACCCAATCCTGATAACTGGGTTTTGTTGAACGATATTACTTTCTTTTGTTTCGTTTAAGTTGAATAGAATTAACGCATAAAAATAAGAATAGGTACCCATCCGTTGTTTTAATCCACCACCAACATAAGGGTTAATTAAATTTAAGGTTAAGTCATCTATCAAGTCAGACTCAAAATCAACATTAATATTTGAGTATTCTAACTCAGCATGCGCTAAGAATGGTAAATCTCCAAACAAATATTGGCTATATATACTCCCTCCATAAGTATTGCTTTTATATGGAATATATCCAGCAGAAGCAACTTTTTCATAAGCGTAATTCACTCCAATTCCAACCAAAAAATTATCAGACAAATGATGGCCTAAAGTTGGGGCGAGTAAAAAGTAAGAATTACTCCCGAATGCAGCATAGAAACCTCCTCCGAGGGTTGTTCTACTCCAATCAAAACCACTTTTCCCTGAAGAATATTTTGTCGAACTTGACTTATCTCCATTCACATATTCATCATCCTGAGCATGCCCAAAAAGAGCAATAAATAACAGTGTAATAATTAATCCACTTTTTTTCATCAAACCAAATTTACTAAATTTTAAACGAATCAATACTCTCTAAAAGTATTTTGCTTTTGATGAAAGTCCCTTTTCCTGTTGCAACTAATTTACCTTCCGCATTAAAAAGTTCAGCTTCTGCTTCAAATTTATTCCCCCAGTTTGAAGACATTATCCCTTTAGCCACTATTCCTCCGGCTGTAATTGGACGTAATAATTTTGTTTCGAAAGTTCCTGTCAACACAAAAACATCTTCAACAATAGAGTTTACAGCAAAAAAAGCTGCATCATCCAACATCTTAAAATATACTGAACCATGCACTGCATTTGCAGCGTGAAAGAAATCCTCTTTTACAGCTATTGTAATTTCAGAAGTACATTCTTTAACAGTAATTGTTGGGTTGTAAAATTTATTAATTGGAGCTGCCAAATACATGTTCTCCAATTTCTGATAATGTTCTTTATTCATAATACACTACTTTTAATTACCATTAATTTTTCTCTAGTCATCTCATGCATAGAGCATTGTATTCCCCCCATGCCAATTCCAGAACTATCTCTTCCTCCAAAAGGCATCCAATCTACTCTAAATGCAGTATGATCATTTACCATTACTGCTGTTGCATCTAACTTTTTAACACAATCCAGTGCCACATCTAAATCTTTGGTAAAAACCGCTGCCTGAAAATGAACATCTAAACTATTGGCTATTTCAATTGCTTTTTCTCTATCGGTATATGAATATACACATACTACTGGACCAAATATCTCTAAGGTAGAAACTTTAGCATCCAATGGAGGGTTTAATAAAACGGTTGGCGAATAACAAGTATCCGAAATTCGTTTTCCACCACACAACAATATTGCACCAGCGTCAACTGCTTCATCCACCCAAGTTTCAACTCTACCCACTTCTCTTGGCAGGATCAATGGTCCAACTTCTGTTTTTTCATCCATTTGATTTCCAACTATCAATTGGCTAGCCTTTTCTGCTAATTCTCTTGCTAAATCAGTACAAATAGCTTCATGTGCAAAAACCCGTTGAACAGAAACACAAACTTGCCCAGCATGATAAAATCCACCTTTTAACAACGAAGGGATTAAATCCTTAAAGTCTGCATCTTTCTCTACAATAACTGGAGCAGCTCCTCCATGCTCTAAAGCACAACGAGTACCTGGTGATAATTTTGACCTTAAATACCACCCTACTTTTGCTGAACCTATAAAAGAAAAATAATTGACACGTTCATCTATAACCAACTGCTCTGCGGCTTCATTTTCGCAAATTATTGCTTGACACCAACCTGCTGGCAATCCGGCTTCGGCTAATATTTCAACAAAAGCTAAACAAGATAATGGAGTGGTCATTGCCGGTTTAATAATAACCGGGCAACCAGCAGCAATAGCTGTTACTGTTTGATGAATAATAAGATTTAAAGGGTGGTTAAATGCACTAATAGAAGAAACCACACCTATAGGTTCTCTTGAGGTAAAAGCAATTCTACTTTCTGAATATTTAGTCAATCCCATAGGAACTTGCTCTCCTTTTAGCTGACCAATATGTTCTGCTGCAATTTTAACCCCATTAATGGCACGTAAAACTTCAACTTTAGAATCAGCGTAAGGCTTCCCTCCTTCTTGAGCAGCTGTTATTGCTAGCTCCCCAATTCTAGTTTTCATTATCTCTACCGTTCTTTCTAATATTGCTATCCGCTCATGAGCAGGAATCCAACTAGATTGATCTTTAAATAATTTATGAGCCGTTGAAAGTGCTTTTTCAACTTCAGCTTTTCCTACTAAAGGAAGCTCTTTGATTAAACTTTGATCGTAAGGAGATACTACTTTTAACATATTTTTAAGTGTTATGTTTTATTATATGACTGTTGCTCAACCGTAATTAGTTATTAAAGGATACATGTTTTTTCCTTCAACAATACATTTAAAATAGAATGGTTTAATGAATAGTCTACTGCCAAATCAATTACATGTACGCCATCTGTTGCTAAACATTCTGATAAAACAGTTTTTAAATTCTCATCTGATGTTGGTCGATGACCTATAGCACCATAACTTTCTGCATATTTTACAAAATCTGGGTTTTGATAATCTAATCCGAAATTATCGAAGCCCATTCCTTCTTGCTTCCATTTGATCATTCCATAAGAACTATCATTCAGAATGATAACCACTAAATTTAAACCTAAACGAACAGCTGTTTCTAGTTCTTGTGAATTCATCATAAACCCACCATCACCGCAAACAGAAACTATCTTTTTATTAGGATTAATCAGTTTTGCTAGCATTGCAGAAGGCAATCCTGCACCCATTGTTGCTAAAGCATTATCTAACAATAAGGTATTGGGTTTATAACATTTATAGTTTCTTGCAAACCATATTTTATAAACCCCATTATCTAATGTAACAATACTATCCTCATCTAATTCTTCTCTAACGATATGAACTAAACGTTGTGGCAACGTTGGAAAGCGAACATCTTCAGAATATTTGGCTAAATGACTTTCTACCTCTTCTTTAATCCTCCCAAAATACGATAGATCCCAATTGCTTTTATCTTGAATGTTTGTTGCTAATTTAGCTACTGATGTAGCAATATCTCCTATTACATTTAATTGCGGAAAATAAACTTCATCAACTTGAGCAGCAAAAAAGTTAACATGAATTACTTTTGAACCACCTTCTTCCATAAAAAATGGAGGCTTCTCAATAACATCATGCCCTACATTAATAATTAAATCTGCCCTTCTAATGGCACAGTGTAAAAAATCATTATCAGATAAAGCTGCAGTCCCTAAAAATTGAGGATGACGCTCATCTACTACACCTTTACCCAATTGGGTATTAAAAAATGGAATGCCTGTTTTCTCTATCAATTTAGATAAAGCTTCACTTGTTCTTTTACTATTTGCTCCTGCGCCAATTAATAACAAAGGCATTTTCGCAGCCTCTATCATCTTCACTCCATCAGCAATCGCTACTTTATCTGCATCGGGCCTTCTGTGTCCAACTACATTAAATATTCGATCATCACATTCCTCTGCAGCAATGTCTTCTGGTAATTCTAAATGAACTACTCCGGGTCTTTCTTCTATAGACAAACGATATGCTTCACGCACCATCGCACCAATATTATTACCGTTTACTATTTGACGTGTGTATTTAGTTATGGGTTTCATCAACTCCACAATATCTACAATTTGAAAACGGCCTTGTTTAGATTTTTTGATGGGTTTTTGACCTGTAATCATCTTCATGGGCATCGCTCCTAATTGAGCGTAAGCTGCAGGAGTCGTAAAATTTGTTGCTCCTGGCCCTAGTGTTGATAAACAAACCCCTGGCTTTACAGTTAACCGACCATAAGTTGCAGCCATAAATCCAGCGCCTTGTTCGTGACGAGTTAAAATCAATTTAATTTTAGAGCCTCTCATCGAGTCTAAAAAATCTAAATTCTCTTCTCCTGGAATTCCAAAGATGTATTCTACACCTTCATTTTCTAATGCTTTTATAAATAAATCTGATGCTTTCATGTCCTGCTAAAATTAGTGTAACACAAAAGAACAATTACATTAAGAGAAATATAGTCTATCTATTGACATCACCATGATTATTAATACGCTAACAAGTTACCTATAGCAGTAGCAACCTTTTCACCATTAGGTAATAGTGCTGCTTCCAGAATAGAATTTAATGGTATCGCAGGTGTATCCACTGAACCAATAATTTCAACAGGAGCATCTAAATCTTTAAAACAGTTTTTCTGAATACGAGCAACTAAACCCAAAGAGAAAGAACATTCAACTGATTCCTCAGTAACAACTAAAATCTTATTATGTTTTTTTGCTGCAGCATACATTGCTTCTTCATCCAACGGATTCAATGTGCGTAAATCTATAATTTCAACTTGCCCT
>CEWR01159535.1_pt1 | contig 14553 bp, 9 predicted proteins | sample 356321 | NCBI WGS metagenome assembly CEWR01 (sample SAMEA2621551, study PRJEB7988) | marine metagenome | biome: marine biome (ENVO:00000447); feature: mesopelagic zone (ENVO:00000213); material: "saline water (ENVO:00002010), including plankton (ENVO:xxxxxxxx)" | depth 790 m
ACGGCAGCGTGTAGCGATTGCTCGAGCGCTTGTTAATAATCCGTCGATCGTGCTGGCTGATGAGCCAACAGGAAACCTTGACTCCAAGACTGGAGTTGAAATCATGGCAGTGTTTGAACGACTTCATCAGAAAGGTCACACTATCATTCTGATTACCCATGAGCACGATGTTGCGAAGCACGCCCATCGCGTTATCCATATTCTTGATGGTGCGGTTGAACGAGATGAGCGAAAAGTTCCGTCGACGATTTGAAAACCTGGTTAGCTTATTTCTGTGTGCTCCCCAAACACTTTCCTGAGTGTGTAGGAAATTTCACCGACCGTTGCTTTTGCTTCCACGGCATCGACGATAGAAGGCACGAGATTTACATTTTCGCGAGCGGCGTCCTCTACTTTCGTAAGTGCTGTGGAGGTTAAGTAATGGTCACGGGAATTCCGGAGGGACGCTACACGTTCTGTTTGCGCTGTTTCTATCTCGGGATCAATTTTCTGACTTTCGATCGGTGTAGTTTTATCTGTTGCGAATCGATTTACACCAACAACAACGGTCGATTCGTTATCGATCGCTTGTTGTGCCTTGTAAGCTGATTCTTGAATTTCCCGCTGGATAAATCCTTTTTGGATAGCAGAAAGCGTACCACCTTGTTGTTCGATTTCTGCTAGCAGCGCACGAGCATCAGTTTCGACACGATCGGTCATGTCCTCGATGGCCCATGCGCCGCCAACGGGGTCAACGGTAGCTGAGACTCCCGTTTCTTTAGCGATAATCTGTTGTGTTCGCAGGGCAATTTGTGCGGTTTCTTCTGTGGGCAGTCCAAGGGCTTCGTCTAGCCCATTGCAGTGAAGTGACTGTGTTCCACCGAGTACTGAGGCAAGGGCCTGAAGAGTGACTCGGACAATATTGTTTTCAGGCTGTTGCGCCGTGAGCGTGCTGCCAGCTGTTTGTGTGTGGAACCGAAGCTGCTGCGCCCGCGGTTCGGTGGCGCCGAAGCGGTCTCGCATTAGAGACGCCCACAGCCTGCGGGCTGCACGGAACTTTGCAATTTCCTCAAGGAAATTATTATGTGAATTAAAGAAGAACGATAATCGGCTTCCAAACGAATTAACATCGAGGCCTCGCTCCTGCGCCGCTTCTACATAAGCCGTGGCATGGGCGAACGTAAACGCTACTTCTTGGGCTGCTGTTGCCCCGGCTTCTCGAATGTGGTAACCGCTGATTGAGATGGGGTGCCAGCGTGGCAATTTCTGTTCACAATATTCCACGATGTCGGTGACGATACGAAGGGACGGTCCTGGCGGGTAAATGTAGGTCCCTCGTGCGACATACTCTTTCAAGATGTCATTTTGCAGCGTTCCAGTAAGTACGGCAGTTTCTACGCCTTGACGTTTGGCGGTAGCGATGTACAGGGCAAGTAGGATTATCGCAGTTGCGTTGATTGTCATTGATGTCGACACACGATCAAGCGGAATCTTTTCAAACAGTTGGGTCATGTCCTCTATTGAGTCGATCGCAACACCTACTCGGCCGACTTCACCAGCAGCTAGTGGATCATCGGAGTCGTAGCCGATTTGTGTCGGTAGGTCGAATGCAACGCTTAATCCGCTGACTCCCTGGTTTAACAAATATTGGTAGCGTCGGTTTGATTCTTCGGCTGTGCCAAAGCCGGCGTACTGTCGCATTGTCCATAAGCGCTTTTGGTACATGGTTGGATAGATGCCACGCGTAAACGGAAATGTTCCGGGTTCGCCAAGTTCGTCAACCGGTGGAGTATCCAAGCGTTTAGGGCCGTAAGTTTTACTTTTCATGCGGTGATGATTCTAGGACACCTGATTAGGACTAAGAGTGCAGAAATTAAAGGTGTTTTTTCTAGTTTAAGTCAAACCACATGATGTGGTGCTTAAATATAGTAAAACAACTAGATGAAGTGGTATTTATCTTGACACTCTCGTTATGCGGTAGTTACACTCTGCCAGCTTGGCAATGTGATTGACCTGCTGAGGGTTACAAGTTCTGAGATTGTTGTTTCCGGCTCATTTTTAGCAGTTTGGGGAGGCAATAAGGCTTTCCTTTTCGTATGTAGTTGAAGGAGACCGCAGCATGGAAGACGTCGTGAACAATCTTGCGCGTGAGCTTGCTGAGGCCATCGGAACCGCAGTCGCGCAAGATTCGCGAGTGGAAGAGTGTCGTGAGAAAGCGCGTGCTGCGGGGTATGAAATGCAGGTTTCTCTAGAGGCAGAGATCGGATTTGGTAATCGCTCGAACCCGCAGGCGCTAACAAAAGTTATCGCTCCCGCTACTCATAGAGAAGTTCCACAAAGTCAACGCGATATCACGGCTAACGACCGGCGTTTCCTTCGGTCGCTTCGTATTGCTGCCGAGGCCGCGAACCAAAAAGTGGAGTAGATACAAGGCATTCAACTTCTGTACCGTGCCAAAGGGTTTTACTCACAGAGCTACTGCAACACCAACTAAGATTCGTCTACCCAGGTTCTGAGGTCTTTCCCTGTCATCTCAGGTGGAGTTTCAACGCCTGCGACACGGAGTAGTGTAGGAGCTACATCCCGCAGTGATCCGTCACGAAGCTTTAAATTCCGACCGGCTACTGCATTGTTTACCAAGACGACAGGGACTGGATTACGGGTATGTGCCGTATGGGGTTCCTTGCGTTCGCGGTCCCACAATTGTTCTGCGTTTCCGTGGTCGGCAGTAATAAGCAGAGTCCCATCAGCAGTCGTGGTTGCTTTGATGATGCGTTCGAGGCATTGGTCGAGAGTGGACACTGCTTGAACTGTTGCATCAAGTTTCCCTGTATGTCCCACCATATCGGCATTGGCAAAGTTACAGATGATGACATCGTGCTGCTGCTGTTTGATGTCGTTTACGAACTGGTCCGTAATACTTTTGGCACTCATGCCCGGAGCTAAGTCATATGTTGGGACTTTTGGGGACGGCACAAGAATTCGTTCCTCGCCAAGGTATGGCGTTTCTTCGCCGCTATTGAAGAAATATGTTACATGCGCGTATTTCTCAGTTTCTGCAAGCCGGAGATTTGTGAGGTGATTTTGTGCCAGGACCTCGGCGACGTTTCCGGTAAAAGTCGCTGGTGAAAACGCGACGGGCAACTGGTAAGTGGCTTCGTATTCTGTAAGAGTTGTCACGCTAAGTTGAGTTCGTTTGCCACGGTCAAAATCCGTAAAACGCTCGTTACTAAAGGCAAGAGCTGCTACTAATTGTCTTGCCCGATCAGCTCGGTAGTTGAAGAATATCACCGCATCACCGTCACGAAGAGGCCCAATAGGCTTGCCGTTTTCGCTCACAATAACTGTGGGTTCAATAAACTCATCGGTGACACCTTCTTTGTAGGAATTACGTACAAGCTCACTGGAACTCGTCGCGTGCCGTCCTTGTCCCCAGACAAGCGCGTCGTAGGCTTTTTGAGTTCGCTCCCATCGTTTGTCTCTGTCCATCGCATAGTAGCGACCACTTATGGATGCGATACGACCGCCTCCTAAGGCGTGCATGCTCGATTCGATACTCGGTAAATAGTTAGCAGCTCCTGTCGGAGAAGAGTCTCGTCCATCAGTGATCGCATGAACGAACAATTGTGGCACGCGATGTTGTTGTGCAAGCTCAATGAGGGCAATGAGATGACGTAGGTGACTATGGACACCGCCATCCGAGACGAGGCCGACTAAATGCAAGGCATGACGGCCATTGGTGCAGTGGCTAACCGCTTTACAAAGGACGTCATTGTCCAAGAACTCGCCTTTTTGGATACTGCGGTCGATTCGTGTCAGGTCCTGATAAACCACACGTCCAGCACCGAGGTTCATATGTCCCACCTCAGAATTTCCCATTTGCCCTGCTGGCAGGCCAACAGCTTCGCCACTCGTGACGAGTGAGCCGTGGGGGAAACGACTGAGCAATTCGTCGTAGTTCGGTGTTTTTCCGAGCAAGATCGCATTGTGGTCGCGTTCAAAGCTAATGCCCCATCCATCAAGTACGACGAGAGCAACGGGTGGGTTTTTTATCGGCATAATTGAAGCGAAATCAGGCGGTGAATAATACCATGCTGGAAATCAGGCGGGTTCTTTGTAACTAGTTGATTCACAATGTGTTGCATGCTGTCAGGGGCATTGACTTGGCTCAGAGAGTTATCTATGATTTCCCACGCTAAAGAGTTATTATCAGTCTAGTTTACGTAGCGGTTCCGGTTAGGAGACCAAATTTTAATGACTCAGAATTTTCAAACCTCTAGGTTTGTGGCATTGTCGTTTGTTGCAGCATTGTTTCTGACAACTTCCTCAGTTGTGGCACAAGAACCTGAGGGGGTTGATCAACTAGAGGACTGGCAGCAAGAAGAGCTGGTCTCGCTCATGGAACAGACCAGACAAACTGTGTCTGAGCCGTCGTTAGGGCCTGCACCGTTCGAATTGGGTGAGTTTGCTTATCAGATAGGGACTGACGGTGACGCATATGTTGCCTATACCCTGACGATCGATCCGTCGAAAATCAGTACGCCCACAGTGGCGCTGCACTTTTTTCTGTTGGACCCGGCAGCCCTTGCCGCGTTATCCACTGCTGAGAATGAAGATTCTGACGAGGCGCCGGAACTACCTGAGGCGGTCTTTGAGGATTACGGTTTCATCGATGTTGCCTCAGGAGGAACCGAGCCGATCCAGATTAGTCGTGCGTTTACAGCTCCTGGGGGCGAATACGAAGCTTTTATTGCGATTCGTGACAGCAACGGTGGTGAGGAAGTTGAAGATGATGCCGTTCCATTTGTGTCTATGGCGTTACGACAGCGCGTTTCGGTTCCAGATTTTTGGAATGGAACGCTTCAGACGAGTACTGTGATAATTCCAAAAGTGGACGAGATAAGTGGTGAACTGCAACTAGAACAACTTCGGATTCCTTTAACACCGGAACAGATGCTGCTTAGTCCGTACACGATCGGCGGAGTCTATCGTATTGATCCGAAATTTGGTCGGGTTTTTTCGAAAGAGGAAGAACTTTTTCTTATGTACGTTGTCTACAATCCTGGTTCACAGGATGGTTCAATGCCAGACCTGCAGATTGAATACAATTTCTATCAGCAGGCTGCTGACGGCGAGGTATTGGTCAACGACGCCGGGGAAGAAGTCGAAGAAAAGTATTTTAACCAGACCCAACCACAAGAATACAACGCGGAGACCATACCGATTGGCTTCGACCTTTCTCTGGGGCATACACTTCCCGTTACACAGCAAGTGCCGTTGCGTAATTTCCCTACTGGTGGTTTTCGGTTAGAGATTAAGTTGATAGATAACGCTGGTTCGACTGAACTTATTAACGATGTTATGTTTACAGTCGAAGAAGCTTAAGTGCTAGGGCGCGGGCAGTTCGTCTGACTGCTAACGGCGAAAACGATGTCACATATTGTTCCTGTCGTGGTCGGATTGTTTGCTGTGTTTACTGGTATCGTGCCAGTGGCTGCAGCCGAAAAGAGTATTTCTGCCGATGAAAAATCGGTGGAAACGCGTGCCTCAAGTTCTTTTACCGGTGTTGTCATTAACAATGACAGTGAGGCAGTCAGCCGTTTACTCCTCTCCCTTTCTGGGCCAAGTGGCACATCGATTGCGGTGTCAGATGACCACGGACGATTTACATTTGCGAACTTGATTCCTGGCCGATATCTACTCCGGACTCACCTTCATTCTTTAGGTAGCGCTCGACAGGTGGTTGAGTTGGGTGCAAATGAGCGAGTATTTGAACGGATAGCTATTAAAAAACGTTCCTCGCCCATGGTCGCGCAGTTGGCGAGTGCAGCTAGAAACGTAAAAAAATCGATTGTGTCATCCTCGTCCGTTGAGCTAGTAGATTTGGCTCCTGTTGTTTCTGATTCGCGGGCGAACTTTCAAGAGACGACGAATGTAGAAAGTGCTAGTGATGGAGAACCGTCGGACGTTGCTCCTCACGACCACAATGCGAAAGCATGGCGCCTTCGTCGAATTCGACGCAGTGTCTTGAAGAACGTTGGCTATGGGGTGGTTCAGGCGGACGTTGCTGACAGCGAAGCTGACACGGCGCAAACTACACTCACTTCTAGAACCCCGCATTTCGATAGTCGTTCACCGATGTCTGCAGAATTACAGCTTCTGACGCGTGCGACGGCAGCAGGTGTTAGCGATTTGTGGACGACAGACGCATTGCAAGGACAAATTACATCGCTGGCGTTGGCACCTTTTGGTGAGACTGATTTGGCGGTACGCGGCGCACTAGAGATGGTGGCTGGACAAGCTTCATCTTGGGTCCTTGCGGGTCGGTACTCGACGAGGCCAAGTGATTCGCATAACGTTCGATTGTCGATGTCGTATAGCAAGCAGGTCAGTGTTTCGAGTAATGGCTTGTTGCCCGATTACGTGACAGACAACACGTTCCGTTTTTTATCTCGGGAAGTTGGGAGCGTCGAGGCTATTGATAGTTGGTCGGTGTCGCCCGGTTTCGTGTTGGATTACGGAACAGCATTTGATCGTTATGGCTATCTTCAAGATGGCACCCTTCTTAGCCCTCATGCCTCTGTTAAGTTTGCCCCGTTCGAGGGCACCAGCGTACGCATAGGAGCTTCACAGAATATGACCGCGCCGGGAGCCGAGCAATTCCTACCGCCTCTGGACGGCGCGTGGTTGCCACCTGAGCGAACGTTTACGTCTCTTTCTGGTTTTGATGATCTGCGCGCAGAACGCACTGTTCATTTTGAGGTTGGCGTCGAGCAAAGTCTTACGGATACGACCGTCGTCGGTGTGAAACGTTTTACTCAGGATGTAAACGATCAGTTAGTTGCAATGTTTGAAGCTGGACGGCATGTTCCGATCGGTACATTGCCGGCTTCTGGGGGACATTACTACTTGACGAGTGCTAGTGGATTAGCGATTGATGGCTGGGGGCTTAGTGTCAGGCATGACATCGACGAACGTGTTCGTGGGACGGTTGATTACAGTGTCGTAATGGCGGACTGGGCTCCGTGGACAGCACAAGGTTTAGCGCCATCAAAGGTCGGTGTTTTCCGGTCTGGATTTGAGCGTTTCCATGATGTCACGGCAACTGTAGAAGCTAAAATTCCAGAAACGTCGACCCGCGTAACTGCACGCTGTCGTGTTAATACGGCTTATGCGAGAACTTCGGGAAATGCAGTGACGTCTGGTCTGGATGCCAGGTACGATATACGTGTCATGCAAATGCTACCGTTTTCACCTATTGATGGCAGTACTTGGGAACTTCTAGTGACAGTAAGAAGCCTTTTTCATGAGCAAGTATCTGGTGGCTCGGTCTACGACGAACTACTAGTTGTTGGTCCACCTCGGCAAGTGGTAGGCGGTCTCGTTGTTCATTTCTAGAGTGAGTGTTTTCAGACGCTAGTTCTATGGGTCTAAAAATCGGACGTGACCGTCACTGTCTTGAGATGATGAGGGCGGTGGCCGATTATTGGAAGTCGTCTTTCAGTCCGTTGACCTTTCCTAGGGTTCTAGTCGAGATCCAACCTGGTCGCATGACGGAGAGAGGCTAAGAGTCTCTTGCCTGTGGTTGAGTTATGACCTCTACTAATCGAGAATCGAATACGAGGCGATACAGGGAGGAATGGGGGCGGGCTCTCCTTGCCGTTGGGGTTGTTTCAGTATTGGTGTTTTTGGCGACCGCCAACGCTGTTGTTGTTTCAAATTGGAGTGAAGTTGAGGATGGAGTGTTGTGGTTTGAGGGAGTTAATGGTGTCGTAGCGGAGGACGTTGCACTCGGATCACCAGGCGATAGCGCTGGAATCAAAGCGGGTGACGTATTGCTGTCAATCGACAACCAGCCGATCGAATCTCACGCTGATGTGCTTCGTTTTATGCACACGGAGGTCGAGGGTTCCCTGCTTAACTACGTTTTACTTCGCGGTCCTAGCCAGCAGCTTCATAGCGTTGAGCTTGAGAGAGTATCAACGGTGGCGCTGCCTGTCTATTTAGCGTTGGCGACGGTAGGTTTATTTGGATTGCTTGTCGGTACTCTGGTTCGCATCCGACGTCCTGGTCATCAAGCGACGCTTCATTTTTTTTGGTTAACAGTCGCCTTTTTTGGCGTATTTGCATTTTCGTTTTCTGGTCGTCTCGACAGACTCGACTGGGTCTTTTTCTGGGCCGATGAAATTTCAATATTGCTTTTAGCGCCGTTGTTTATGCATTTCGCCCTCGTGTTTCCTGAGCGTTCCCCAGGGTGGATCCGTCACCGCCTAGGAGGGGCAGTAGTTCCGCTTGTATATGCACCTGCGCTCGCACTTGGAGTGATGCAAGTCGTGGCGGTTTTGGGTGGTCAGGATGGAGTAGGGTTTACCGGCTCTATCGAGTGGGTTTGGCGGCTCGAGCACTTATATTTGGCAGCTTGTACACTCTGCGGCCTCGGGATAATGATTGTTGCGTTACGACGCGTACACTCGGTGACATCTCGAAGACAGCTTCGGTGGGTTGTGTCAGGAGCCGTGCTTGGTGGTGTGCCGTTTGCCCTGTCCTACGGTATTCCGTATTCAGTCGGTTTTGAACCAGCTGCTGGCTTGGAGTTCACAGCGATAGCACTAGGTCTTATACCGCTTGCGTTCGCGTCTGCCATTATTCGCTACAGGTTGCGCGATGTTGAAGTGATCGTCAAACGGAGTCTTGTGTACACCTCTGTTGTTGTCGCGATGGTCTTGATCTATTTGGTGCTTGAGGGTTTGGCAACGGCTGTGTTCCTTGAAGAGTCAGATGGCCACAACGCGATCATTGCGCTATTGGCGACTGCTGTTGTGGTTCTTTTAGCTAGTCCCGTGAAGAACACAATTCAGACGATGCTCGATCGTGTTTATTATCGAGATCGCTTCGATTATCGTCGGGCGTTGGTGCGTTTTGCCCGCGATCTTAGTACGGATCTTGATTTGCAGAGACTCAGTACCCGTTTGGTGAGTCGGGTGAGCGAGACATTTGATGTTGATCGAATGGTCTTATTTCTTGGGCAAGACTTTTCGGCTAACACCGAGATTGATACAGGCAAAGACTACCGTCCAATACGGTGGAGAGGTTTTGATGGTGCGCCACCACCACTGAAACGATCATCGAGTGTTGGTGAAAGAATGGCTAACCGTCACATGGTTTTGCTTGACGATTCTGTGAGTCGGCGTAACTGCTCTCCGGATGACGTTAAATTTTGGCGCGAGCAGGAAATCTTTTATTTTGTTCCATGTGTGGTAGAGGAAGATCCTATAGCCGTTATGGCCCTCGGCCGAAAAGGTAGCGGCGAACCACTGAGTAGTGAGGATATGGCACTGCTCACGACAGTGGCAGGTCAGGCAGCGACTGCTCTTGAGAACGGCCGTTTGTACGGGCAGTTGCAGGAAAAGGCTGGCGAACTCGATCGGATGCATCAATTCAATGAAAACATCATTGAATCATTGAATGACGGGCTTGTGGTGTTTGATTTGAATGACTCCGTTGTTAGGTGGAACGCAGGCCTTGAGCGCCTCTATGGTGTTTCAAGCGAGCAGGCAGTGGGGCAAGCTTTCGACACTCTTTTTGACGGAGAGTTTGCTGAACGCTTAAGAGTTGCCCGTAAAGAATCTCCCCAAGGCACAGCATTGTATCGTGTGCCGCTTCTGTCTCGGCATGTGGAAGATACTGGGAGTCCTAAGCCGGAGCGCCTTCTCGTTAACGTTGCGACTGCGCGTCTCATGACTCCCCACGGTGAGACTAATGGGACGATGGTTATCATTGAGAATATTACCTCTAGAGTTCAATTAGAGGAACAACTGCAAATATCAGAGAAGATGGCGTCCGTTGGTTTATTGGCTGCTGGTGTTGCTCATGAAGTAAACACACCTCTGACGGGAATCTCGAGTTTCACCCAGATGCTTTTAGATGGTGCGGATCTCGATGATCCTAAAACTCAGATCTTGCTGAAGATTGAGAAGCAAACATTTCGTGCAGCGAAGATTATTAATGGTTTGTTGAATTTGTCTCGTCCTGGAAGTTCAAATGTATCTCGCCCAGTGGATCTCAATGCAGTTGTAAATGACGTGGTCGCCTTACTTGAACATCAATTTAAATCTAACAATGTGCAAGTGCGCCAGGACTTGTCAAAGTCGCCCGTTGCGGTGCGAGGCGTCGAGTTTAAACTTCAGCAGGTATTTCTCAATTTATTCTTGAATGCGAGAGATGCGATGTCGACTGGGGGCTGGCTGACCGTCGCAAGTCGCTCAGAGAACGGTAATGCCATCGTCGAAGTGTCTGATACGGGGTCCGGTATTCCATCCGAGAACCTATCTCGCATATATGACCCTTTCTTTACTACTAAGGAAGTCGGACAAGGCACAGGACTCGGTCTGTCAATTACGTATGGAGTTATTCAAGAGCACCACGGAAAAATAGAATGCGAGAGCCAACCAGGGCAGGGCACTTCTTTTATTCTTACTTTTCCGATGGCATCCTCTGACCGGGTAGTTACAAGTGAAGCGGCACGCGAGGACATGAAATGTTAGACGGAGCGTCAATACTCGTAGCTGATGATGAGGAGATCATGCGCGAAATCCTCTATTCATTGCTGTCTCGAGAAGGATGTCTGGTGCGGATGGCGAAGGACGGCGAGTCAGCTCTAGAAACAGCAAAAAAGGAATCGTTTGATGCTGTACTACTCGACGTCATGATGCCTGGGATGAATGGACTTGATGCTCTTGCAGCGCTTAAGAAGTTCGATAGTGATTTGCCGGTAATTATGATTACAGCATTTGGGACGGCAAGTAACATACATGATGCGTGGAAGCGAGGGGCATTTGACTTCGTTGAAAAACCATTCAAGAACGATGATGTTCTTGTAGTTATTAGGAATGCGGTAGAGCAGCGACGGCTCGTAACGGAGAATCGAGTACTCCGGAAAAATCTTGAAGCGAAAACTAATAGGTATGGCGAAATTATCGGTCAGAGTCCACGGATTCAGCGTGTTTTTGATCTGATTTCACAGGCTGCACCTAGCCGCACAACGATTCTTGTTACTGGCGAGAGCGGAACAGGAAAAGAGTTAGTTGCGCGCGCGATTCACATGAATTCACCGCGATCGGCAAAGCCTTTCATTACAGTGAATTCCGGAAGCCTGCCGCCTGACCTTCTTGAGTCAAATTTGTTCGGTCATGTGAAGGGCGCATTTACTGGTGCTGTTGCCCCCAAAAAAGGCCTGTTTGAGCTGGCCGACAAAGGAAGTATTTTCTTTGACGAGATTGGGACGGTGCCTTTTGAGACCCAAGCTAAGCTTTTGCGTGTGATTCAAGAGCGTGAGTTCATGCGATTAGGTGGTGTCGATACAGTTAAGGTCAACGTTCGTATTATTGCCGCGACTAATGTTGATCTCCAAAAGATGGTTGAAGAAGGTAACTTTCGTGAAGATCTGTATTACCGTCTTCATGTCATTACGATCGATCTTCCGTCTTTACGGGATCGCCGGGAAGACGTGCCGTTATTGGCTCAAAATTTTCTGGACCAGTATGGAAAGGAAAATCAGAAAAATGATTTGGAATTTTCACCGGAGGCTCTTCAGTGTTTGGAGGACTACGACTGGCCTGGCAACGTCAGGGAGTTGGAAAACATTATTGAGCGAGCCGTAGTCTTGACGTCTTCAACGAGGATCGGTATTGAGCTTATTCCGGATGAATTGAAAACATCGGAATCATTTCAATTGCCGAATTTTGATATACCTACCGAGGGTATACCGTTTCGGAAAATCATTGAAGAAATGGAGACACGGCTGATTCTTCGCGCACTTGAGGTTTCAGAGGGCGTTCAAAAGAGAGCGGCTGAATTGTTACAGATTAAACCCACGACTCTAAATGAAATGATCAAGCGTTACGGAATACCAACACGACGTGCACGGTTTAGTAGGGACGATATTAATGAAGTTAGGGAACACAAACCTACTGATCAAGCTGAAGGGAATGTCGACCGTGCAAGTTCAGATATTTTTGAAGTCATTAACGAGCGATTAAGAAAACATTAATTATCGATATAACGAGTTAGCGTCCACTGTTATTACGTGGTTTTGAGCGCCCTCGATTGCGGGAACGTGGGTTTCTAGATGCTTTCGAGGCCGAAGGACGTGTTCTTCTGGACCGTGAGGACTGAGAAGCTCGTTTTCCGGATACGGATCGGAGTAGGTAGTCGTACTTGTCCATGATTACGTCCCACTCGTAGTTCGCTTTTACATACGCTTGTCCATTGGAGCCCAACGAAGACCTGAGATCTTCGTTCGTCATCAAGAGCTGTAAGCATTCTACAAACTCGTTCTGATCGGCATAGTACAAGCCGCCGTTACTTCGTTGGCAGTGATCGGTGACAACGTCACTTCGCGCATTCGCAAGTATAGGGGTGCCGACTGCGAATGACTCAAGTGCTAGCAAAGACAAACTTTCGTATTGTGAAGGTACGATTACAACGTTTGCGGCATGTAGTGCTTCGGAGCGCTCGTGTTCAGAGAGTAAACCGGCAAATCGAATGTAGGGCTCCTCGGGAATTGGCATAAGTTTGACACCCATCAGAGCTAGAGTTGCGTCGCCGTGCTTTGAAAAGTACGAACCAAAATGGGCGATCAACTCTTCACATCCTTTCCCAGGGTCGATTCGACCACCGTAGAGAGCGAATGGCCCGTACAAACGATGTCGACGCCGAAATGCAGTAGCATCAGATTCCACGGAGCTCCTGCTTGCGATAGCTGTATCGTCTTGTTGGTCGAGGTCTTCTATTGCTGGTATGCTGCCGTTCGTATATTGTGCCGGCAGATCTACGCCACATCCAATGATCTTGTCGGCTTTTGCGCTTATAGAAAATTTGGAATGTAGAAAAGCCCGTTCCACGCCTGTGTTGTAGGCGATTCCGGATGGTGCACGAAACACATCGTGGTACAGGTCAAGAGCGATTGCTGGTTCGTCATGGGCTGTTGGGACAAGGATGCTTCGTTTCGAAGCAACCTTTAGGCCCAGAACCGTCGGTGCATAAAGGTAGGTAAAAAAGATAATTGCGTCATAAGACGCCTGATGTTGTTCTAGGTACTCGATGAGTGATGGGCACCACGGCCCTTGCTGCTTGAGCCATTCTTGTTCGTCGTCAGAACTGTGTCGATTATGAAAAATCCAATTGGAGTAATCATTGAAGCTATTAATGTCCCGTTCAAGAGCATTCGCGAAACGACGAACCGTCACACCTCGGACTCGATCAGTGCCTACAGGGTAGTCATTGGCCCATGTGATGTAATCACGCGCACAGGTTGTCAGTATTTCCACGTCATGACGAGATGCAAGACGTTCGGCAACAAGCCGGCAGTGGTATTCAGAACCACCTAGAATTTCGGTGCCGTAGCGTTGAACAATTATGGCAATCTTCACTGATGCGAACAGACCGATATCAAATCGTCGATGACAGCGTCGGTACTCGCCGGTCCGAAGTCGGCCACACGGGATTGTTGGCCGGCAATAATGTCAGATCTCACGGTGTCATCGTACACCAGGAGACCAAGTATCTCAGCTGCATACTCTAGATCCTTTGGTGAGAAGCAGATACCAGCGCCTCCAAGTGTTTCGGGGACGGCAGTCGCCCCGAACGCGAGCACCGGAATATCAGCCGCCATCGCCTCGACCAGAGGAACGCAGAACCCTTCATGCTCGCTAAGCGAAACGTAGGCATGGGATGAACGGTAGTAGGTTGCGAGTTCTGAATCGGTTACCGTGCCTGTGAAAACAAAACGATCGCGGGGCATTTGATACTCGGCGATAAGCGCGAGAATGGTGTCGTAATAACGGGGCACCGCATCTGTCCGTCCAACGAAAATAAAGCGGTAATCTGTATCGACATAACGCTTGTAATGTTCAGCCAGTCTGATGATGTCTTCGATTTTTTTGTTCGGTGCAATTCGACCTACAAACAAAATATTTGCTAATCCATCTCCTAGGAGGGTTTCCTCAAGCACAGGTTCAACTGGGCTTTCAGTGATTCTTGTAGTGTCGACAATGATCGGCACAACCCTAGTGGTGTTGAAGCCGAGGGTTTCGAGTTCTTGGCGGTTATATTCGGAGTCTCCGAGTGCGACGTCGACATGCCCAACAAGATTCTTGAGTTCTTCACGACCAAGGGCAGCGATCCGAAAAATCCCACTGTCGTAAGGTGCAAAGAAATGAGCAGGGGTAATATTGTGGTACTGAATTACCGTTCGGCTTTTTAATTGGGCGAGCTTGGCACTCATTATTGACGGAACTGCAAAGTGCAGAATCGTTGCGTCGCCAAGATGCGATGAAATGTTATCAAACGGCAGGACATCGCCTCTAAGGTCATCGTCGATCGACAAGGCGTAGAGGTTTGATTCGATCCCACGAGTTCTCAGTAGGTCTCGGACACGACGTGCACTGTCGCCAACTGCGTCACCTCGGTGTGCGGCTGGCACCCATTGATTTATGGTCATGTTGACGGCGTGTCTTCTGGAAGAGCCTGAAACACGGCGGGTCGATATTGCCTAAGCTCGTCAAGCTTTTCAGA
>CEWR01075908.1_pt1 | contig 14551 bp, 12 predicted proteins | sample 356321 | NCBI WGS metagenome assembly CEWR01 (sample SAMEA2621551, study PRJEB7988) | marine metagenome | biome: marine biome (ENVO:00000447); feature: mesopelagic zone (ENVO:00000213); material: "saline water (ENVO:00002010), including plankton (ENVO:xxxxxxxx)" | depth 790 m
GATAATCTTGGTGATCCGGATCACTAGGATCCTCCAGCCAAATTTGGTCGGCAGCATCAATACTGTAACTTGACCTAACCTGTGTTTCATCGATATGCCAAATCAAAATCCCTGATTCTGGCAGTTTTTGGTCATAAATTGCACCGGATTGGCGAAATCTATTTTCAATTAAAAAATACTCATCTTTACTAGGTACATCAATCTTGAACACAACGTCATTCAGCTCAAAATTAGGAACTTCAAGCCCAGAAGTATTTTTTCTCAAGGTAATTGGCTCCAGCCAACCAAGGCGGCCATTTTCAGGTTTGGCATCGAAATCCCATTTAAGATAACCAATAATATGGCTCGGATTCAGACCATTTCCTAGACCATTGACTAGATCTCCTTGATATGGTCCGAACATCCCCATTAATCCCCACTTATGATCCCGTTGATCAACCATCGTAGAACCATATACGTCAGGTGCACCAAGATCGTGAAAAAACTCGTGAAAATAGATTCCCAAATGGGGATGATCAAAGCTGGGTTCTTCTGCCACTACGACAGCCGATTCCACCAGAACTCCATCGAATGTTTTATTCACAGGACGTAATAGGATAGACCAGATATTGTCCCCGAAAGCTCCCGTTGATGTAGAGGCTTCGTCATCACCTGCATGAATCAGAAAAACATGGTCGACAACCCCGTCGTTGTTTCGGTCGTACTTGCTGAAATCAACGAATGGGTCAACACCCTGACAAGCTTCAACCAATAACTCAAGATAAAGTTTTGGGGAAATCTTCCCCTGTCCGTAATACCCCATCTTTTTCTTGGCGCGAACCCACTGATTTCCTTTAGGTACAATACCTTTCATCGGACCGGATTCAATGTTCATCTTTCCATATGAAACTTCGCGATAATAAGTTTTTAATGAGATTCCAGTATCAGAAAACAGGTATTGATCAAACTCAGCGCTGGACCTTTGACCTGGCTGATCAGGAAAGTCAATCTTAATTCCCAGAACGTATTCGGTACCATCAGCTTGCAAAATACTAGTTCTGCGAGTCTCACAGCATCCTTGGAGGGCTTGGTGGAACTCCGAATGAGATTTACCTGATCTAGGCAGGAATTGGTCCTGTTCCGGATTGTATTGGTAGAAGTTGTATGGGTTTGGTGGTGCAGCTAGACTAATATGTATCCAAGAAAAAAAAGTAATCGAAAACAGAAGAAAATTACGGGAGGTAAAAAAAATCATCTAGCGGAACAGCAAATTTAAAATTAATTAGGACCATATTAGAAATACTGATAAACCATCAGTTTAATTTGGAGGAGTTCCCCAATCTGGTATCTTTAGCAGTTCACCATCTTTGAGAGCTGATTCATGAGCGACAAATCCAGGGGCACAATATCGAACAGCCTGCCAAACGTTGATGCGTGGTAACCGCTCCCTATTGACTGAATCAACAAATTCATGGATCAGGTAAGCATGAGACCCGCCATGTCCTCCCAAATCTGAGGACAGCATTTCTGGCAATGGTTCGTGTTTTTTTGTCAATATAACGTCTTCCATACTATTTTTGTTCATCCACACGGCCCCCGAGGCATTCTGCTCAAAGCTTGCTTCGGTACCATATATAGCGCTAATCCGCTCGGTTCCTTGATGTCCAATTCGTCGGAATTCGGCGATTCGAGCAGTCGAACCATTGCTCATGGTAAAAAGCCCAATTTGGTTGGAAAACTGGTTTTCAGAAATCGTATCTTGGCGAAACCAGTCATCATTTGGATAGATGTATCCCTGTGCAGAAACAGAAGTCATATGCGTTTTCATGACCGAGATTGGAAAACAGGTAGAATGAGTTGGATAATACATGGGTATGCCTCCAGTTTTGTCCCGACTCCACTGATCACCCCATCGGCTTTTAGCTACTTCATACAAGCCATGGCTGATGTCGTGAAAGTATTCCGCTTGAAAGTGAACAAACTCTCCAAAAGCACCCTCTTCCGCTCTTTTACGGCAAAATACAGCATCAGGCCGAAAAAAACTGGTTTCACCATTCATGTAAACCAAGCCAGTTTGTTTTACTGTTTCAACCAGATCATGGCACTCATCCAAAGAACGCGCCGCTGGAACCGCAGTGTAAACGTGTTTTCCTGACCTCATAGCTTGTATAGCTTGAGGAGCATGCATCCAATGCTGGGTGAAAATGGCTAAAGCATCAAGATCTGACTTGCAGATATCATCGAGACTCGAATATGTCTCGCTAACTTGATGTTCCTTCGAGCAACGCGATAATCGATCAGGCTTCAAATCGCATAATGCCAGGCGATCTACATCTGGATGTACTTTGAATAGTTTAATGAATTGTGGCCCGAAACTCCCAACGCCAATAATTCCTACGCTGATCCCCATTTTCCTTAATTTTCTGAAGAATCCTCAGTGTTAGTTTCTAAGTCGTCAGTTGTCTCAGATTCATCATTTTCCTTACCTAATCCAGGACTAGCCGAATTTTGCACTGCATGGACATAGGTCATCTTCAAACTATAGAGCGTATTCTCCAGAAAATTGCTTTCCGGTGTGGAGAGATTGCCTTTTGTCCTTTCCTTAAGGAGGTCGATTGTGTCAATCATCCGCTTAGCCAGTTGCAAATTAAAGATTGGCTCCTGAGTCTCAGGATCTGGCATTCCTCCCAGGTAGGCCATAGCTGTGGTCGAGTATTCAGTGATCAAGGTCTCAAAATCCAACGGTGGAAATCCAGGTGATTCATTCTTTTTTTCTTCAGCCATTGAAACCTCCTGTTAATTTATGATTCTTCTTCATCAAATACGATAATTTGTGCTGGCAACTGTCCGGCTTGATTATTATGTGCTGGATTTTCATTCATAGCAAGAAATATAACTCCGTCTGCGGGAGCACCATCGTCATAACGTGACCCAATGGCAAAAATGGTATCTTCAATTTTTCCGATTAGAGCCCCAACATTTGTACCTGGAAGCAGAAAATCTTGGCTGGCAATCACGTTTGGAATGCCGTCTGCACCACACCATACGGTACGGTTTCGAGCATCAGGTGACCACGGGCCGTCAGCATCAATCACCATTCGTTGCCCTTTTTTGACCCGAACATAACTTTCCTGCCAGACAGGACTGGGACGTACAACCTTGGTAACTGTTAAAGCCATACATGTAACCCCTTAACTTTCACAGAAAATATAAACCTATAAATAACTCTACCGCTGCCGTCATGACATTCCGTTTCATGGTGGCAGCGGTAGAAATTAAAATCCTAGATATACTACTCTTGGGTACGGAGGGTAGCCAGCGTGATCTTATCATCCTGTACGATTTTATCCGCAACACTCATCCCCTTCACAACCATACCGAAGACTGAGTATTCTTCATCAAGTACCAATTCCGTCAAGCAGATGTAAAAATCAGTGGCACTGGAAACGGAAGCTCCAGGCTCCTTTGCCATGGCTACTGTACCTCGAACATGCTTACGATCACTACTTTCTATAGGCAGTTCCTCTGCCTGAAAAACCGGTGCACCGGCTTGAATTAATAACTTTGGTTCAACACGATAAAACTTGGCTTCGTTGTATCTCCTCCCTTTTACTTTTTTGGCAAAGTTTTCAACTGTTTTAGGCGCAATATCATATAACAAATCGATTTCAATTGTACCTTTTTCGGTTTCTAGAACAGCAATGGCTTTATTGTAATCAATTTTAGGTTCTTCTTTTTTTACTGTGGCTTGGTCCTTTCCGCTTCTTTGGGATCGGACTCTAGGCCGTGGTGGCGGACTGGTTTCCTCTTTCTGGCAACTACAAAAAAGAAAACTAGTTAACATAAGACAGGACACAGCTAGGTTAAACCGGTGTTTTTGTAACTGTAACATCTTAATTATTCCTCCAAACGCACAGTTTCCATTACATCACCTTGGCGTAGTTCATCCACCACCTCAATACCCTCGATGACGCTCCCAAAAGATGTATAGCTTCCATCAAGGTGTGACGTTGTAGCCAAACAGATGTAGAACTGGCTCCCAGCAGAATCGGGATCTTGAGACCGAGCCATTGCAAGAACTCCCTTACGATGTTTCGGCATTTTTTGACTAAGTTCCACGTTTTGGAATTCACCCGGGATTGACCATCCTGGCCCTCCAGTACCAGTTCCGTCCGGACAACCACCTTGGATGACAAAACCTGAAACGTAACGATGGAATGTAAGTCCATCATAGAATTCTGTGTTAATCAATTTTTTGAAATTAGCAACAGTTTCCGGCGCGGCTTCGGGGTAAAGCTCTAATTTTATGATTCCTTTGTTTGTTGAAATAACAATTAATTCCTCAATCACTTCACTCTCAACCGCCATTTCGGGTTTACCTTTCAATAAAGAACAGCCATGAATAAATATTATTAGAACTAATAAACTGATGATTTTATACTTCATTATGGGCAGATCCCTTGATTCCCCTATAATTATCAATCATGATATCAAACTTTTAACAGCTAGACAAGAATATTATCAATCTAGGTGGCAGTCATAGGAAACCAGAACACAATTATTAACACTCAATTCACCATATAATGTAAAAATAACCAAGTGAAGAAGACTGTGTGTTTTATACTGACCAGAAGTTTATGGTTTGAACCATTGTTCAAACCATGCTAGTGCTGGATCCAGGTGGAATTCGTGGCCACCTTCAAAAACATCCAGTGTGACAAGATTTGCAGCATCAAGCATTTGATAAAGTTCTAACAATTCGGTATATGCTTCCGCTGCATCGTCAACGAGAAATTGAGGATCAAGGGTGCCTGCTTGAATCATCAACGGATTAGGAGCAATCAGTGAAGCGATATCAACGTGTTCAAAATCACGTGCCATTTTTGGTACATAACCACAGGTGCAATGTGGTTCCTTCAGAAAAGTACCTTTAAACGAAGTCAAGAAACAAGACACACAAGCAACCTTAACTCGTGGGTCACAGGCAGCAAGATAAAGTGTCATTTCTCCGCCCAAACTCAGGCCGGCGCAACCGATTCGATTTGAATCAACTTGCGGCAGCGATTCTAGGATATCTAAAGAACGTTGGAGTTCCCACATACGGTACCCAATTACGGTTGATCCCAGCAGATTAAGTGCTTCATGATCAAATCTGCATTCACCTTGACCAGATGCGGATCTTTCCCCAAAACTGATATGTTCTGGAACTAGGGCAATATACCCAGCTTCTGCGAAAGCATGCGGATATTTGTAATAAGCACCTTCTTCCTCAATCACTTGGTTGATACCGTTACCATGTCCTGGTGGACAAAGCAGGGTTGGCAAAGGAGAAGAACAATTTTCAGGTATAAAAAGATAGGCAGGAACAACCAATTCAGGTAAAGTCTGATACTGGATTTTCTGCATCGTATAATTATCGTACCTAACTTCGTTTATGATCTGAATTTCAGGCGTTTTTACCGGCAGATGGTCGATCGATAAAAGCTCCAATACACGTTGTCGTGCACTTTTCTTCCATTCCCCAAATAGTTCGGGCGTATTCCCACAGAATTTCATCTGCCGAGAGTGTTCAGCATAAAATTCCTTCAAATAGTTACGAAAAGCGTTTTTAGTAAAATCAGGATCAAATTGAGCTGCGGGCATAAATATTTCCCTCCTTTTTCTTTTGAACTAGCATTTATAGAATATCAATGCCAGAAAACGTAAACTGGTATCTGCATTATTAAACCAATAATCGTCCATCCGCCACCAATAACAAATTCACCTAATATCAAACCGAGGAAAAGCGGAGTGAGGCGACGAAACATGCCTAAACCGCCATGTTTCAGAATCAACCATTTTGCTAACCAACTTATAAAAAACGAAAACCAAAGCCATTGTAAAGTAAAAGAGTTACCGAAAGGATAAGCAACTGGATGGAATGGCAACCAAATCCATCGTAATCGCATGACCATCAGAACTAAGGTCAGTAAAAAGCCTATCATCATAAACACGGTACCAGGGATATCCGTACTTGTTGGATGACTAATCCAATTTTCCAATCGTTGTAGCGATTCACCACCCCATCGTGCACGTAGCGCTCCCATTTTATAGGAACTATCGAGCAGTATCCAGAAAGAGACAACAGCCCCTACAATAATCGCTAACATCATCGCCCATATTAGGCGGCCTGTCGGTTGAAATGATGTACCAGATGCCAGTTTGAATCCTTCAAGCTGGTGGGGCATCATATGTCCCCGTTGTGCACGTGTAAATCCCCAGAACAAGGATATTACGCTCAAAGTTGGCATGCCAAGTCGTTTGGGGCCAAGTGAAGTGAGCATCATGGCGTCCGGTCCTCGCCAGTATAATTCATGTGCTGGATGTCCAAGTTCAGCCCGCATGCGTGTGACGGTTATCGAAAGAAGGAAAAAAATGCCGAAGAAAAGGACAGCCATCCAAATCAACATACCCGCCTGATAAGATAAAATTACCAGTAGCGACATACCACCTATCAATCCGATGACAGCAATAGGATATGGCATTGGTTCGGCAGCATCAATTCGGTGATTTCGGAAGAAGATAGATTTGACTATTGATTTCAGGTGGGATCTGCTCATCCAGAGAGTGAGAACACCAATACACAGATAGGATCCGGACGATTGGGCTTCTTTGTAAGGAAAATTGGGCAGGCTTTTCCAACCAGCAATGCTTCCCAGGACATTTTGTCCTTTCCACAATAAAAAGAAGAACCAGCATGAGAATGAAAGATCTAGCGGAATGAAGAAAGCCAGCCCGATAGCAAAAGGGAATAAACGAAGGCGTACGCGACCAATAGCATTCCATGGTTTCTGATCAAAAAGACTGGTAATCTCAGCGTAAAACGAGATTTCTGGGACTGCAGGGAAGATGTAATGGAGACTATTTATCATGTTCAAGCCTCCGGCAATGCCAAAACCTAACCACAAGATACGACTTCTGAATAGACCGGAATCGGCAGGTTTTATCATTCCAATTGGGAGTTGAATAATCGGATAGGTCAGCTTTTCGTGTTCTGTCCATTGTTTTCGGAATAGGCTATTCAGACAAACCATCACGAATCCCATCGTCGTCAGGAACGCTGTCCATCCCAAGACTGGGCGAGCCCAACCCTTAATATGCGTTAAAGTATAAAAACTTGATTCACCACGATAGTATCCCTCTAAAACGACCATGTCATCAACTGTCAACCATCGGGGCAGATGATGCCAGAAAAGTTGCCGCCATTCATTTTCAGGGGTAGCGAACCAAAAGGGATGGCCCAGAACCTGAATCAGGACTTGGATGGTGTCAAATCCACCCACTGCTGTGGCTAGCGAAAGCATGGTGTAGACAGTGACAAATTCTGCTGGTCGCAAAGCCTGTTTAGGAAAAATAATTTGTATTACCTTGTTCAGCAGGATAAGTACAAACAGTGTAAAGACGACATTATAAAAGAGAGAAAGTGTGGCTGGAGGCCCTCCCCAAATAAGACCTCGGTGAATTGACCAGTATGCGTTTGGTGGAATCAGTAACAGGGCAAGAACAATGCTGCGTCCTGTAACGCCTGATGGTTGGCGCAAGTCAGGTTTAGAATTAAGGGCTGGTTTCATAGAAACAGGGACTCATATACCAATATGTAATACAAGTTTTGCTTCATATTCAAGAAGCTCGAAATCATCCAGAGAGCTTTTCTTGCGTAACAGTTAAAATCTGATTGCCCGGTACTCGATTAAGTTGTTGAGTCGTTCCATTTGGCCAGTGAATTTCAAGTTGATCAATCTGTTTAGCTTGTCCCAAACCAAAATGAAGTCGGAGGTCACTTTGACTCAGGTACCCGGAACCACTTTTCACCTCGCGAATCTGGATCTGTTGATCGACTTTAATTTTTACCCGTGTGCCGATGGCGCTCTGATTATCGGAAGTACCTATCAACTTGAGAATGAACCAGTTGCTGGTATGTTCCGTAACGTTCCACAAAATGACAGGGTGATCATTGAGATTGGAAACAACGATATCAATGTCGCCATCGTTGTCCAAATCGCCGAAAGCACTCCCACGGCTGACCTGCTTTTGCTCCAGCATTGTTGTTGACTGATCGATAAATGCTCGGCCTTTTTGATTCATAAAAACCTGATTACGTTGCGCATAAGTACCAATAGGATCAATATCAGAGATATTGTGGTCAAGGTGTCCGTTAGCAATAAAGAGGTCCTGCCAACCGTCATTGTTCAAATCCACAAAATCGACTCCCCAAGCCAGATAAGGTAAACTTTTCTCTCCAATCCCCGTGGAAAAGCTGACTTCTTTAAAGAAAGCGTTTTGCTCATTCTGGTACAAACTATTGGTCTGATCCTGAAAATTCGTCACTACAATATCAAGGTCGCCATCGTTATCAAAATCACCAAAATTTGTTCCCATACCGCTATAAGGGCGCCCTTCCATGCTTAACGCCACGCCGGCAAAAAGGGCGATGTTTTGAAAGGTTCCTTTCCCGTTGTTCTGGTACAGAAAATTCGGAGTTGTGTCGTTAGCTACAAATATATCGGGATCGCCATCATTGTCGTAGTCACCCCACACTACACCTAATCCCTTTCCTGTTGGTGCAAATAGACCTGCTGATTGTGTTATGTCGCTAAACGTACCATCTCCATTATTCCGGAAAAACGAATCTGATTGTCCTGGTAAGGCTTCAGGAGTGCAATAAGTGGAAACGCCTTGATATGTACATTTCGGATTTTCTTCTAAATTAAATTGTACATAGTTAACGGTGTACAGGTCTAAATCGCCATCATTGTCATAATCGGCAAATGCGCAACTGGAACTCAGCTGGTTGCCATCAACCTTCGCTTGACGAGCAACGTCTGTGAATGTTCCATCTCCTTTGTTTTGGTAGAGAACATTAGCCCCGAAGTTGGCAACGTACAGATCAAGGAACCCGTCGTTGTTATAGTCGCCTACGCAACAACCCAGACCGTAACCCGTGTCACCAACTCCTGCCAGATCCGTAATATCGACAAAGTCCGTATCATCGTTGCGAAATAACCTGTTACGGTGTGAGTTGCTAGTGTCCGAACTTTGTAAACTATTGCCATTGACAAAATATAGATCCAGATCATTGTCGTTGTCATAATCAAATAGTGCGACCCCGGAACCAAGCGGTTCCAAAAAGTATTTTTCCCCACTCGCACCGTCAGTATGTTGAAATGGGAGAGGCTGGAATTCAAATCGTACTTGTGGTTGAGAAATATCCGCTTTGGCTGGTTGGATATGAGCCAGGGAAAGACACCACCCGAAGCAAGTCAGAAACGTAAGATGTCGCAGTGCCGGAAAATTCATTTACCCAATTTTTGCTGGATTTGACGCGAGCCTTCTTGGTAAATTGAATTTTCCGGAGACAAAGACAACGCCTTTTTCATCGCTGTCTCGGCTTGCAAATAATCACCTAATCGAAAACAAATCAATGCCAAGGTATTATAGTAATTCGCAGATTCAGGACTCAATTCTATCGCTGTTTGGGCGTAACTGACCGCTTGGTTCAATTGCCCCTGCTCTCTGCCATAAAGTTGTGCTAAGGCATTATGCACCTGTGGCACCTTAGCCCCATGTTGTATGATTGTCAAGTATGCTTGTTCGGCTTCTTCAAATTTGTTTTGATCTTCATAAATCAGCCCCATTCGATAATAGGCCTGATGATATTCAGGATCAAGTTCAATCACACGTTTGTAGGCGTTCAAAGCCAAATCAGTCATGTTATCTTGGTAATCGTAGGACAAACCCAAGTTATAGTTTGCTTCAACATTAGTCGAATCAACTTCTATTGCTGACCGGTATATTTTACTGGCTTCAGCATAATGTTTCTGATCGCGTAAAATTCGGCCGATTTTGAGGTAAGAGTCAAGAAAGTCGGGTCTAATGGCAATAGCTTTCCGATAATATTTAAGGGCGAGATCCTGCTGGTCTGTTAATAGGTAGATCAATCCCAACCCTGCATGAGCTTCGGCCAAGTTCTGGTCCAATTCTAACGCCTGTTTTTGAGCAGAAATCGCCAGATCATATTTCTGAGTCATTGTATAAGCTAAACCAATACCATTATGGGCTTCGACCTGTTTAGGATTTAGCCCGATAGCCTTTTGATATTCTTTGATTGCTTCTTTAAAATTTTTATGTTTGAGGTATATCTGGCCAATGTTCGATTTGATAGCGGCACGTTCCAGTTGGTCACGACTCTGTTGAAACACTCCTCGTAGTTTATTAATTGGGTCAATTTGTGACTTCAAATTTTGGTACTGAGTCATCTGTTGTTGTGCTTTTTCCCTCTTTCCGTGACGAAAATATGCCTGAGCCAGGTTGTAGGAGGATTCAACCAGTTCTGGATTCTGTTTGAGTGCTATCAGGTAAGCAGAGATGGCTTTGTCCCATAAATTCTGCTGACCGTAAAGCATACCTAACTGGTGATGTGCCTGGGGTAGTTGAGATTGGATGGCGATGGCCCGTTTTTGTTGAGAAACGGCTTCATCCCTTTTGCCTTGATTAGCATAAACAACCCCTAACCGGTGATGAAACATAGCTTCATCGTCATTTATATCAATTGCTGTTTGGTATGCTGATTCCGCTTGGTCATAACGGTAAAGTTGTGCATAAGAGCTGCCGAGTGCTGCATGGTATTGCGGTAGATCAGGAGAAATGTCAATCGCATTTTTGTAAGCAGAGATGGATTTGTCAAACTCCTCCTGACCAGCTAAGCTCAGTCCCAAGCCGAAGTAACCATCCCCTCTCTTAGGATCAATCTCAATTATCCGCTGGTATTCAACCATTGCTTGTTCAAATGCTTCCAGCAACAAATAAGTTCTGGCCAATGCCAACCGAATTTCAACCTGATTCGGATTGACTTCCAACTGAGTCCGATAATTTTGTATTTGATCAGTGAACGATGTTCCATTTTGAGCGGTACTGGTCCTGCATAAATTGACCATACCCAAGAAAAGAAGTAGAAGGAATCCAACCTTGGATTGAAGACAGGGTTTGTTTTTTGCCATTGTATCGGTTCTTACTTTCAATCTGTTGGTTGCATTATAGCATCCGCTGTCAACAAGTTCAATTGAGGCTGATTTTGGGACAAATTTAGGGAGATCCATCAGGCGTGTATTGCTCAAATTTTGAAATACTAATGATTAATATAGTTTCAAAAATTAAAACAAGCCTCTGCTAATTTGTAAGCACAGACTTGTAGCCAATCGACCCTATTTAGTTTTTAGCCAATCTACAATATTTACAGGCTCCATTTTAGATTTCCCAAAGTTGTAGCCAGTGTACTCTGTGGGTCACCAAGGTATTTGGTAACACTATTGCCTTTAACCGTGACACCGTCAAAGCTGGATTTAGATACACAAAACCAGATACCAACCTAATTGAAAAAGCCTATGCTAGTCATCAGCACAGGCTTTTCAATTCAATTTTATTTAGTTTTTAGACAATTGGCTTTTTAGACAGCCTAGAATACTAATCTAAGAAATATTGTTTCCACGGTCTTGTCTTTATACTGCTCCAGGTTGTAGACAATTTACTTTGTGGGTCAACAGCCAGGGTATTGGTAACGGTATCACCTTCAACCATGACATCGTCAAAGCTGGCTTTAGATTCCCAGCACCAGACACCAACCGATCCCTTTTTGTAATCTTTATCTTCCAATTCGCTTTGTAACTCATCGTTCATGTAGAATTCGAATACGGTCCCTTTAGTGACTACTTTAACATCCATCCACTTATCAACTTCAATTGGGTCCTTTTGCAGTTTCTTCATTGCGGCAATATTGGAACTGACTGCCCGACGTGTACCCCATGCGCCTGCCATATGCACCCAGAATTCAGTTTTATTATCCGGTACATTCAGATAATAAACGTAATATTCATGATTATCTTTTTGCGCACGAAAAATCAACCCGGCCCATTTGCTGCCGGCCCCGTCGATTCGGATTTTGGCAGAAACAGTATAATCCTCCCATTTTTCCCAATCTACACCTCTGACAATTTGGTGCATAGCAGCTTCACCACCAGAGCTTTCCTGGAAGATACCTTTCTTGAATGCCCAATCGCCGTTAGCCTCTTCCCAATCTTTTTCATTGCCGATGTTATCAAAGTCCCACAATTGTACCCCAGCGTGTGACATTGAGGAAACAAGTACCATTGAGATCATTAGAAATAAGCAAAAACTAATATTCACCTTCATTTACTACCTCCTAATTGATTGAATATACAACCATAGAGCTGAGGTGATTTGATCACCTCAGCTCTACGGTTAATAATAAACACTAACGAGTAGTTTTTAAACTGCCCCAGGTTGCGGTTAATTTTTCTTGGGGATCGACAGCGGTGCCACCTTCGAGGGTCACTTTGAGGTTATCGAAACTTGTGGGTCCTGCCCATGACCAAACGCCGACACCACCAGTTTTGTAGGTGTCATCTTCGAATTCAACTTGAAGTTTACCATTGAAATAAAATTTAAACTTGGAGCCGCTACAGACAACTTTCATGTCATGCCATGTATCTTGAGCAACCTTGATGCCACCTTTAGCGGGGTTATTGGTGTCTTTGTTTCCCTCTTTGACGAAAGATTGTCGGGTATCCCATTTCCCTTTCTTATGCATCCAGAATTCGGTAGTACCGTTTGTTACATTTAGATAGTACACATAATATTCATGTAGATCCGGTTGTGCACGAAAGGTTATGCCAGCCCACCTCGTATTTCCTTCTTTATGTGGGCGAACTCTAGCTTCCACAGTATAGTCATCCCAAGTTTTGGTTTCATCTTCTACATAGTTAGCATGCATAGCTGAGTCTGCACCCGCAACGTGGAAAGCGCCGTCTTTAACTGTCCATTTTCCGTGGGAAGCTTTCAATCCGCCGTCATTCGCGGAAAAGTCCCAAGTCTTAGCCCATGATGCTGAAGAAAGAACGATAATTGTTAGACCAGCTAAAAGCAAATACGAAAAAAACTTCAAATTCATTTTCACTATTTTCACCTTTTTTTAAATTTAGATAAAATATTAATCTTATTCATATACCTAAAAGTGATATATGATATGGCTGAATTTCGGGTACCGAATCGTATCACAGGTTTTTCAACAAGTCAAGTTTTCTTAAGCACATATAGACCTGTTCTTCTGATTATCTTACGTCTTGATACCAATTATCCCACAGTTTTGGGTCAGAAGCAGGGAAACCTTTACCAACCAATTCTTCCCCATCACCAACCTCAAATCCTGGAACTAAGACATGTCCCCCTGATTGGGATAAGTTGACACGAGTGCCTTTGGCCATGAAGATCATGATATGGGCGCGGCGCTGATTCTCGGTAACATTGGGGGGGGTTGCATGAAAGTTAAGACAATGGTGGAACATACACTCTCCAGCTTTGATTTCGATGGGTTTCCCAAATGAGGCGGGTTGTTTGGAAATTTTATCCCGTTCAGATTCCGTAATTTCCTTTGCTTCTTTGGCTCGCAGCTCTTCTTTATGTCCTTCGGGACCAAAACGTGGGTCCGCATGACTTGCTGAAATGACGTGCATGCAACCGTTGTCAATTGTGGCATCATCCAAGGCCAGCCAGCAAGTTACAATTTCTGGTCGATCTAGCGGCCAAAAATAAAAATCCTGATGAAATTGAAAATGATCATTATCATCAGGAGGTTTGGAGATGATCTGGTCGTGCCAGAGTCGGACTTGAGATGTGTTGAGCAAGGCACACAAAACACCTGAAATAGTTGGATGATGCAGCAGGCGTTCGTATGCGGGTTCGCGTTTCCACATATTTACAAACTGCGTAATCGCTCTTCGGCTGGAATCGTTATCTCTCCGGTGTCCGAAATGGAATTCCGGTTCAGAATTGTCGCCACCGTTCAGTTCGATCTGGATTACCCGATCCAGCCCATCTCTCAGTTCTTCGACCTCATCCATATTCAGAACAGGTCCGTATTTTAAATAGCCATTCTGTTGGAAAAATCGAACTTGTTCTTGTTCAATCATAATATTTGTTTCGCCTCGCAAATTTAGTAATTGAAAATACAGTATAACTTGACTGAAAAGGAAAAGTTGCATTGTAGCAACTTGTTGCAGTTGACTTCATTAATAATCTGATGAACATGCCGAAAACTATAGCGGCACGTGACATCAATCTGGCATTCAAACTCATATGTGTGCGGTACAGATTGTGATTTAATGAGATCTTTCAGGTTCCCCTAAGCCATTGGCGCCTTGTTTTGTGGCTCAACAGCTTATCCTTCAATCCTTCGATATCAGGACCATAAACTTTAAAGTCCTCGAAGCTGGATTTGGTTTTCCCAGCCCAGATGTTGGCTTTCCCTTTTTGGTAAACATCCACAGTTCCAACATGCTCTAATTTAGTTTCAACTTGTAGTCCATCCCGCTAACAAAAATAACAAACTAAACGTATATATAAAACTGAGACATTGTAATGTAATCTCAATATAATATCCAATACTTTTTGCCCTGATTATCCAAAAATGAATAGCCTTCAATTTTGCTAGTGCCGATGAAAATCTTAGTGCCAGAAAGTA
>CEWR01085110.1_pt1 | contig 14524 bp, 11 predicted proteins | sample 356321 | NCBI WGS metagenome assembly CEWR01 (sample SAMEA2621551, study PRJEB7988) | marine metagenome | biome: marine biome (ENVO:00000447); feature: mesopelagic zone (ENVO:00000213); material: "saline water (ENVO:00002010), including plankton (ENVO:xxxxxxxx)" | depth 790 m
TGTTTCATTTTTTTTCTCAATTTAGCGAATACGCAGCCAACCACGTGCTACGCATACGCGAGTTAATGTGAATCAATAAATCATGAGGGAGCTGCCAGGTTTCGCAGTTCTCTCAACCGTTTTAGCTGTATTTGTTACACGCCCGCAATCTGGTTCAAATCGGCGAGGCGCGCACTATAAAGCGTCCGCAAGAATTGTCAAAAGATATTTTTGTTGTATCGATATAAATACGAAAAAAACTGGGCGCCCGAAACCGATGCGATCCCGGATGATCCATCGCCACATCATTCCTCACGGCGATTCCATAAACTCCCGTTCGGCTATGACAACCTTGATTATTTGTCTTCGATAATAATTTCCAATCATTTGGGAAAAGAAATCGCCGATTCGGAGACTAAACCCGTATTTCTTCCTCAAGAGTGAATAGGCGAATTCAACCTGTTCGGATTCATCAATTAGCTCCGCATTCGCATCACTCCAGTCACCTGTTAGTCGACCCGAAACCGTACACGTGGCGACCTTGACGTCAGGGAAATTTCTTATTCGTTTCACTTTCCCTGCTTTTTTCCCACTCTTCAAAGAGAAGACATAGTAGTTACTTGTTTCGTGTTCCCGAGCAAACCACACGGGCGTATTGACGAAACTACCGTCCCTCTTTCGAGTGGATAGACTCAAATATTTCTCTTGATCTGAAATCATTCTCGTATTCGTCAATGATTCTTACTGGGGGAGCATTCGGGATGATCAGAACTATATCAAGCGTGCTCCAAGCTCGGAACGATCAGCGCGGATAGGTGACCCACTCTGACACGCGAGATTTAACCCGCCAAGGAAGATCCGAACAATGTAGTAGGTTAGGTTGGCGCTAATACTGAAGAGATTACCAATGGCTTGGTCAATCGCCCCGGTTCTAGGATCTAAAAACGTCGCCAACTCAGTCGAGTATTACTGCGAGCAACTAGGTTTCCGGAATCCTAACGGTATTTTCAGACCCGAGGGCCAGGAGAACCCTGGGGTCTACGCGATTATCACCAGGGATAACATTAATCTTCATATCCAAATTAGACGCCGAGAGCTCTACCCGGACGATAGAGAGCGCATTGAGTCGGACGTTTATATTTACGTTGACGACGTGGACCCACTCTTCAAAGAATTTAATGAGAGGGGGGCAACGATTGCCCGTCGCATTACCGACGGACCAAATTACGGACTCCGAGACTTCGTGATTGAAGATCTAGACCAAAACCGTTTGATCTTTGGTTCTCCAATAACTAACGAATAGCAAGGCCACTTTCGCGAATAAATGGCCCATCACGAGCCGGCGTGGGTTGACCGTCGCGTTCAACAGCCTTTCGGTGAGTTATTTACGCCAAAATTCGAGTGGATTCGACGTAATTGACGGCGCTACCGTACTTTAGTGATAAAACTTGAGGCGACCCAGTTCCCGTCGCTTAACTGGGACCACTCACCTTTTGTCGAACTCACCGTCACGCTCTCGCCCCGGGCCAAAGCGCGCACGACGGCGCCGCCGGGACTAGACCGGACGTTGAGCGATTCAGCAGTCACCACGTATGTATCGCTATCAGCACTGGAAAAAGATATCGGAACAAGATCGAAGTACTCCCCTGAACCGGCTTGTTTCCCATCTCGATAAGTTGTTCGGCTTATCAACTTGCCATTGGAGTAAAATGCCTCCCAGAGGCCGTCGAACTGACCGTCCTTAAACGTCCCTCGCGAAAGCAACTGGCCACTTTCGTAGTATCTCTCTTCTAGACCCTGCTGCCTCCCCGCTTGCAGCGTTCCTCTTCCTTGCATCTGACCATTCGAGTAGAAAAACTCCCATGGCCCAGTTTTTCGTCCGACTATATAGGTTCCCCGGGTCCGCAACTGTCCGTTTTCGTGAAAGTCTTCCCAAACCCCTTCCATTTCCCCTGCGATGAACATGCCTCGGATTTGCAATTGACCGTTGTCATAGAACCTCTCATAAACACGATCTTCTTCTTCCTCCGGCGCACCAAATGAATAACAACACAGAACGAAAACGCTGAAAAAGTATGTAATAAATTTCATGGCGCCAAACCTAACCTTCGTTGCCTAGGAATGTCAAAAACCAGTATGCAGCACTACGCTCGATCGTGGCATTGAACACCGGCTTTTCACCCCCGCCCGAGTTAACCCGTTTATCGAAATTCAACATAACTCCCCCACGCTCGGCGGCGATGGAGAAACCCCATCGGCTTTGTTACAAGCTTCCGGAAACAAAACCATCTTCTACGTCGCGCCTGATGTCGTTCTCATTACGTTCCGATGGATTGCCAAAACCCCCGCCCCCAGGGGTTTCGAGAACGAGTGTAGCTCCTGCCGGCACGAGGTCTTTTCCTTTACCCCTTAACGGAGTCCCATTTTTTATATAGACCTTGCCGGGACGACCATTTCCACCACCCGCTCGTCCTCGCGCGGGGTGCCCGATACGGTCAAACATCTTGGAAACAAAAAATGAATTATCCCGACCATGTCGAATCTCAACGATCTGACCTAAGCCACCCCTATATCGACCGCGGCCGCCTGAATCCTGGCGGAATTCTCTACGCTCAAAGATCAACGGCGACGTCACTTCATTAATTTCAGTTGGCGTCGTCCGTACACCCGAGGGAAAAGCGGTGGTCGAAAGACCATCCTTCATAAAGCGTGCGCCCGTGCCTCCGTTGTATATCGGATTGATCACAAACGGAGTGTCCGCTACGTCCTCGCCCGTTTGCCGAGCATTCATTAACACTGGATTCCAAATACATGAAGCGCCCTCGGCAACAACAGACTCAGGCATGATCTGCTCAAGACACCCCATGATCACATCAGGCAGCATTTGTCCTAGCGCGTGCCTCGCAGAGACTGCGCACGGCGGCATCGCGTTCAGGATACTGCCTTCCGGGGCCGCGACCCGAATGGTCCCAAGTGAGCCCGCGTTGTTAGGAATGCTGTTGCCAACGAGACAGCGTACGCCGAACGAAGTGTATGCCTCCGTGTAATTGGCAGGCACATTAATCCCATAGCGAGAAGTCGGCGACGAACCGCTGAAATCGATCGAAATGAGATCCTTGTCGACAAGCATCTTGCATGCGATGTGGACCGGAACGTCGTACCCATCTACGTCCATCGAGTTTTCATAGATCCCGGCTGGAAGTGCATTAATTTCATGCTCCATCGCAGCGCGCGAGGTGGCTAAGACGTGGCTTGCTATCTCGTCCAACGATTCCAATTCGTGCGCGGCCATCATCGACTGTAAATTCCTACCACCGGCCTCGTTACACGCGGTAAGCGAGTAGAGATCGCCTTCCGCAACGACAGGATCTCTAACATTCGCGGCAACGATCTCCATTAAGGTTTCGTTTCGAACACCAGCATTGAAGAGGGCCATGATCGGAATATTGATGCCTTCCTCAAACACCTCATTGGCATCCGGACCAAATCCGCGACCACCCACATCAGCGATATGGCTCGTCGAAGCAAAAAGGGCGACGGGCCGTTCTCTATAATAGACAGGGGTTACCACGGTGAAGTCGTTGAGATGACCCGTCGCCAACCATGGATCATTGGTAAGGAACACGTCGCCCTCACTCATGCTCGGCAAGGGGTAGCGCTTGAGGAAATGGCTAACAGAACGCGCCATCGCATTAACGTGACCCGGCGTTCCCGTGATCGCTTGGGCTAACATCGAACCTTCAGTATCGAAAACACCGGCAGAAAGGTCTCCCGCTTCACGAACAACGGTCGAAAAAGCCGTCCGCATGAGCGTCTGCGCTTGCTCTTCAACAATGGCCAACAGCCGGTCCCAAACGAGCTGCAGCCGTAGGGCGTCGAGCGCTTTCATCACTTAGCCTTTTCTATCACTAAATCCTCGCGCGCATTGACGTGCACCGCGAAGCGAGATGGAACGACCGTCGTTGTCTGATCCTCGATGATGAGCATAGGTCCCTCGAGTCGCTCGTATTTAGGTAGTTGATCACGAAAAACCTGTTGAGTTGGAACCAGGATTCCATCGTCCACCATCAACCGCGTTGGATAATCCTTATCGTTAGAAGAGCGCGGCAACGTTTCGTCGACGGGGACCACTTGCTCTTGCGCGGTAGTCAAATTTAACGTCCAGCTCAGTACCTCGACATCGAGACCGGGAATGATTCGTCCGTACAACTCTGCGTACGATCCTTCGAACGCTTCGATCAATTGATTTTTTGTAAAGGTGGGATCAAATTCAACGGAGATTTCGTAGCCCTGACCGATATAGCGCATATAGGCCCTCGCGGTCTCGATAACACGTCGTCCTTGTGCAGCAGAGCTAACGACGGTCGTTGCTTCCTCACGCATTTCCGCCATAACGGCGTCAATAAGCTCTTCGTCGAATACCGACAACCTCATGTAACGACTTCGAACAACTTCATACGATATCGGCGCAATCAAGAAACCAATCGCCGAGCCTACGCTCGCAGCCGGTGGGATGATTACGCGGTCAATTCCAAGCTTTGACGCTAGCCGCGCTGCATGTAACGGGGCCGCACCACCAAACGCGATCAGCGTTCTGCCTATTAGGGCTTTGCCCCACTCACTGGCATGACCACGGGCAGCGGTCGCCATGTTTTCGTCAACGACTTCGGAAATCGCAAAGGCAGCACCATGTAGATCAAAGTCAAGGGCATCACCCACCGATTCTTGCACTGCGACAGCTGCCGCATCGACATCAAGGTGTATGTGTCCTGACGCAAACCGATCCGCATCCATCCGACCCATGACGACGTCAGCATCCGTCACGGTCGCTTGCTGGCCTCCCATTCCATAACAAGCAGGTCCTGGCTCGGAACCGGCACTCTTCGGACCAACTCGCACACGATTTAAATTGTCGACCGAGGCAATTGAACCGCCACCAGCACCTATTTCCACCATTTCAATGACAGGTATCCTAACAGGTAGGCCACTACCCTTCTTAAATCGGTATCGCCGATCGACTTCGAACGCCCGAGAAAATTGCGGTATGGCAGCATCGATTAAACAAATCTTGGCCGTCGTACCGCCCATATCAAACGATATGACCTCGTCGAGGCCAACTTCGGCCGCAATTTGGCTAGCTAGAATGGCTCCGCCAGCGGGACCTGACTCTACCAATCGAATCGGAAAACGTGCCGCCGTCTCAAAAGTCGTCAATCCCCCACCCGACGTCATCATTAGCGTCGGACACTTGATTCCCAATCCGATCAGTCGTTTTTCAAGCTGAATCAAATAACGCGCCATCATTGGAAGTACGTACGCGTTAGCACAAGCTGTTGAAAACCTTTCGTATTCACGGATCTCAGGACAGACTGCAGACGACAGTGTTACGGCAACACCCTGCAAGCGTTCACTCAACCTGGTAGCGACCAACTCTTCGTGTTTAGAGTTCGCATACGAGTGCAAGAACCCGATTGCCACGCTCTCGATTCTCGCGCGTTCAAGGACGTCGAGCGCCGCATCAACCGTCGTTAAGTCCAACGGGGTGAGTACGTCACCTGCTGCATTAATCCGTTCAACGATAGGTATGCGCAACGAGCGTGATACGAGCGGCCGCGCCCGGTCAATATTTAGGTCGTATTGGTCGAAGCGATTTTCAAACGCCATCTCGATCACGTCGCGGTGACCCGCGGTGGTCAGCAGCGCGGTTCTAGCCCCGCGACGCTGGATCAGCGCGTTCGTGGCAAGCGTCGTTCCGTGCACCACCAATTCGATCGAACTGGGTTTGGTGTTCGCTTGATCCAACATTGTCCCGACACCCGTCAATGCGCCGTCGGTTGGATCGACGTGCGTTGTTAATACCTTCGTAGTAAATCGTTCTGTTCCGCGCTGCAAAACAACATCAGTGAACGTGCCGCCAATATCGATGGCAAGCCGGGTACTCAATACCCGGACTCGAAATAAAGATGATGGTGCTGTTGACACCCCGGATTAAAGTGAGCGGAACATGAAGGGCAGACGGAATTGCCCGCCAAGTATTGGTGCACGGTAAGCTGGTGGCCGCAGACGCCACAGAGTATCGCATGTTCGGCCCAAAACCCGCGTGGCCAGACGTCCGGCGTATGGTCAGCCAGGGCTAGATGGCAATCGTGACACGCATACCAGCGTCTGCAGCAATGGAACCGGATGGCAACGACGTCAACGCCCGTGTGGTAATGCTCACACCGTGTCTCCGCGTCGATATCCACGCCAAAAACTGTTTCGCCTTTTACCTGAACCTGCAATGTGAAGATAATGGCGCCCCCGGCACCAGAGATCGTTACGACATGGCAAATGATATCAAGATCATCGCTGGGACCTCGCACCCTGCCCTTGCGCAAGATATTAGCAACCATCTCGGGGTACCCCTGAGCGCCACGGAGATCATCCGATTCGGCAATGAAAATATTCTGTTTCAAAGTCTCGAGAACGTTCGCGAATCAGATGTTTTTGTTATACAGACGTCATGTCCTCCAGTCTCCGATTTCCTCGTCGAGCTATTGATCATCATCGATGCTCTAAAACACGCATCGGCCCGCCGAGTAACGGCAGTACTACCTTACTTTCCATACGCCCGCTCGGACAAGAAAGACCGCCCGCGCATATCCATCACTGCACGGTTGATGGCAGACCTTCTCGAAACTGCGGGAGCAGATCGGGTTTTGACTATGAATCTACATTCGCCGCAGGTTGGGGGGTTCTTTCGTATTCCCGTCGACCAACTCAACGCGACGCCCGTCGTATGTGATCGACTTCGCGAGACAACGGCTATGGAGAACACTGTGCTAGTCGCTGGTGACGTCAGCGAAGCGAAAGATTTAGGTGACTATGCCAATCGATTGAACCTTCCCATTGCCGTTGTGGATAAAAGACGAGTGGATGATTCGGAGAACGCGGAAGCCGTCGCCCTGATCGGCGAGGTCCACGGCAAAAATGGGCTCATCATTGATGATGAGATCGCCAGCGGTGGCACCATGATCGAAGCCGCGCGATTTATTGGTACACACGGAGCTACTCGGATCGAAGCAGCAGCCGTCCATCCCGTACTGTCTGGTAACGCTATCCGGCGTATCGAAGATTCGCCTATCGAGCGTTTGGTCGTTACCGACACGATTCCGCTGCCCGCGGAAACGCGAAGCGACAAGATTGAAGTTGTGTCCGTTGCGCACCTGTTTGCGGACGCGATCCATGCGATTCATACGGGAGAGAGTGTTTCGGCACTGTTTACTTAGTTAGCCTGTTACGCTCATTGTTAGAAAAACGCCATCGACGATCACAAGAGAATCCACATGAAGAAAGCCAAGAATGCCATTGTCATTTTATTGGACAGTTTGAATCGCCACATGATCGGTAATTACGGCGGAACCGAATTCGAAACACCTAATATTGATCGTTTCGCCGAACGCGCCGTGCGTTTTAATCGTCACTTCACGGGCTCCTTGCCCTGTATGCCCGCAAGGCACGACATCCTCTGCGGTGCCCTCGACTTCCTCTGGAAGCCATGGGGGTCCATCGAACTATGGGAAGCTCCGATCACGGCGTATCTACGCGAAAAGAACGTCAACACGATGCTCTTTACCGATCATCCTCATCTCTTCGAGACCGGCGGCGAGAATTACCACACGGACTTTTATGCGTGGGAATATCTACGAGGTCATGAAGGGGATCCCTGGAAATCTCGACCGGATCCCTCTTGGATGGGCGCCCCGGCACTACCTGCCTCAAAACGGCCCGCCCACTACGACGAATCGCGAACCTGGTTCCGGTCGGAACTGGATTTTCCTGGGCCGAAAACCATGAAAGCAACCGCGAACTGGCTTAACGATAACGCCAATCATCACGATCGGTTTCTAGTCTACGTCGATGAATTCGATCCACACGAACCCTTCGACACGCCCGCACCTTGGGTAAATTGCTATGACGAAACATGGAAGGGCGAGCAGTTGATCTGGCCTCCTTACGGCGTCCGCAATATTGAACGCGGCGTGATCACCGAACGCGAGGGACAGCACATTCGGTGCAATTACGGTTCCAAGCTATCGATGATCGATCATTGGTTCGGGAAAGTCCTGGATACCATCGATCAAAATGATATGTGGGACGACACCATGGTCATTTTATGTACGGATCACGGTCACTACCTCGGTGAAAAAGATATCTGGGGTAAGCCCGGCGTACCTCAATACGAACCGCTGGGTCACACACCACTCTATATTGCGTACCCGGGCATCGACTCATTTGAAGTTGAAGCGCTGTCCACCAATGTGGATATCAACGCCACCTTGTGCGATCTATTTGATGTCACGATGCAACACGAGACCCACGGCGTTTCATTGCTGCCACTTTTATCAGGTCAACAAGAAAGCGTGCGGGAATGGGCGTTGGGCGGCATTTTCGGTAACTGGGTACAGGTGTACGACGGCCACCGAAAATACGCGCGTGCACCCGTCGATGACGGCTTCCCACTGTCACTTTGGTCCAACCGCTGGTCGACGATGCCCATCAACAGAATCAATCCGCCGTGGCCGATGCCCGATGATCGTGCCGTGTTGGATTATATGCCGGGGGCTAATATCCCGGTGATCCGGCAAACGTTTCAAGCTGGCGATTTGTTGCCCTATTGGGTCCATCCGAGAGTTGGCGAGCATCATCTTTATGACATCAACATCGATCCTAACGAGGACGAAAATCGGCTGGGCAAGCAGGACGAAAAAGATATGTTGGAACTGTTGAACGAAGGTATGCGAGCGGTCAACGCACCCGATGAACAGTTCCAACGTCTAGGAATCGGCTGAATTACTCCTCGAAATCGCCGGCGATAACGATGGATATTCGACCTGGAACGATGTGCCTTTGTAAAGCGGCTTTTATTTCTTGAGGCGTCAAATCACCGATTTTCTTCTCCAGATCCTCCGTCCATGCCATGGTTCGATCGAGGTACAGATTCTGGGAGAGCATTGACGCTAGGGTGGAGTCATTCGAGCGCATGTTATTTCGGTACTGAACGTAGCCCGACTTGGCGTCGGCGACTTCATCCTCTGTGAAGCCCTCTTTCACCGCCCGCTCGATCTCCTCGATAAACGCGGTTTCCAGTTTGTCTGCGTTTTCCGGGGCATAGATCGCGTACGCCCTAAATAAACCAGATAGATCGATTGGATGTGCAGAAAATTGTGAAGCCACACCGTAACTCAAGCCTTCGTTTTGCCGCAGGCGTGTAGCTAAACGCGAGCTCAAGAATCCGCCTCCGAGCATAAAGTTCGCAAGCACTAGTGCCGGATAATCCGCGTCATCGTCTTTGATCGGAAGCCCAATTCCCGCCGCAAAATACGCATTGGGCTTACCCGCCGTAGTAATGACGATTTTCGTCTGGTTTACCTCTTGGAAGGGATTAGCAATTCTCATGAACGCTTGAGGAGAATCCCAGCTGCCAAATACAGTCCGTACCAAAGGCCCAATCTCAACCGGGTCAAAATCGCCAACGATCGCCAGTCGTCCATTACTGGCGCCATATAAAGATTCGTGAAACTCGACGACTTCCTCTAATTCCACGGCTTCGGTATCCGCGATGGCTTCCTCAAACGAACTCGCATAGAGCGGATGGTCCCGCTCCAGCGGATTGAGAACCCTGGTTAACGCAAGAGCACCCAAAGCTCGAGGATCTGAGCGATTCTGCTCGTAGCCGGCGAGCGTTTGTTGTTTCAGCTCCATGAATTGGTCAGCGTCGAACGCCGGCGTTTTCAGGATTTCGCCTAAAAGCTCGATGACTTCAGGCAAATTTTCACGGGTTGTCTGCAGGCTTCCTCCAGCTGAGTAGACGCCACCACTCACTCCACCACGCGTTTTTAACCGATTCATTTCATCGATTAACTGTTGACGATCGAGACGCTCGGTACCGCGCATCAACATGCTTCCAGCTATCTCCCCGCTCGTGACGTGATCTCGTAGCGTCGGTTCTGATCCGAACAGCAGTGCCAACGAAACAACAACGTTCGCGCCCCTAGTTTCCTTGGGTAGCATCGCTAATTTGAATCCATTGTCGAACGTGGTCCTTCGCGTGCGCGCATCGATATTCGGCAAGGATGTATCAAACGCCTCGCCACTCTTGACGGCATCTCTGCCCCTGTATCCTGCCAACATCGCTGCGGTATCCGGAACTTCTGGAATCTCAACCCTATCCGGTTTATCTGTCGGGACAAAAAAACCGACGGTACTGTTCTGGGGCTTCAGGTAAGTCGCTGCAACCCGACGAACATCGTCCGTCGTAACTGTGGCCAATCGGTCGCGGTGCAAGAAAAACAGCCGCCAGTCCCCCATCGCCACCCAGTTGCTCAGTTGTAGCGCGATGTTCTGGGACGAATTGAAACCGAGTTCGATGTTCTTTAGATAAAACGCACGTGCACGCTCAACCTCAGAATCCGTCACCAAATCTTCGGTTGCTGTACCGTAAATCACAGCTTGCATAGTTTCCCAGACGTCGCCGAGCGACCCATCTTTGCGAACTTGTGCGTACGTCAGCATGGGCCCGGATTCACGGAATTGATACGCGTACGACGCGACCGATACGGCTTTTCCCGACTCAACCAACGCCTCGTGCAACCGCCCTGAGGTTGCGTTGCCGAGCACGTGGCCCAAGATATCCAACGCCGCCAGATCTTCATGTGCACCCGGCGGTATGTGATGAATGACCATGGCATATTGGACATCCCCTATCCGACGCAACGTGACGGAACGTTCCCCGTCCTGAACCGGATCTCGGGTATAGGTGGGGTAAATTCGATTTCGTCCCGAACGATCCGGTGCAGGAATCACTCCAAATTTCTCAACAATTTTTTCGAGTGCAAACTTCGGCTCGAACTTTCCCGCCATCACCAATACAGCGTTGTCCGGTTGGTAATACTTTCGGTAGAAGGCCTTTAAACGATCAATGGGCACGCCTTCAACGTCACTGCGTGCGCCGATTGTCGATTTGCCGTAGTTGTGCCAGAGATAGGCCATGGACATGGTGCGCTGATACAAAATCCGGAACGGGTTGTTTTCGCCCGATTCCATCTCGTTTCGCACCACGGTCATTTCGGACTCGAGATCTTCCGCGGAAATAAAACTATTGATCATTCGATCGGATTCGAGATCAAGAGCCCACTCGAGGTTTTCGTGCGTCGCTGGCAATGTTTCAAAGTAATTTGTTCGATCCAATGAGGTGGTTCCATTCGGCGACGCCCCTCGTTCAGTCAGCTCCTGCGGGATATTCGGATGACGGGGTGTACCTTTAAAAACTAAGTGCTCTAGCAAATGGGCCATCCCGGTTTCGCCATACGCCTCGTGCCTTGAACCAACGAGGTAGGTCATGTTGACCGTAATGGTGGGTTTGCTTGCATCCGGAAACAGGATCACTTGGAGACCGTTCTTCAAACGGTATTCACTGATACCTTCAACGCTCGTAATCTTCCTGAAGTCTTCGGTAGCGAAGGCCGTCAAAGTCACCAGTGCAATAAGCCAACCTGTAAATTTACCCACTTTGTTACACCATCCGCTACGCATTGATCCTCCTTGCTGATTTGTACCATTTACGCTGGCTACCATTAGGTGCACCGAACCGATATGTCGAACAACCGGGTTCATGCTTTTTTTGTATTTGGAGGCTGGAGTCGGAATCGAACCGGCGTACACGGAGTTGCAGTCCGCTGCATAACCACTCTGCCACCCAGCCTTTTAGCCGTTCACAGTGCACTTCGGACAAAAAGCGCACAGTACAAGGCAGTGGGCGATCTTATCACGCTCCTCATCATCAAGCCGAATCGTCCTCCTCTTCGACAACAGCGGATGTCTCTTGTTCATACAACCCATCCCGTAACGTCGGCCACGCCGCCTGTAAATACAAAAACATCGACCACAGCGTCATTAATGCCGCGACGTAAAGAAGCAACATTCCAACGATCACCCACGGAAATGCCATTGAAGGCGGGTTTGCTAAGAGCACAACGATAGCGATCATCTGCACGCCGGTCTTGATTTTCCCAAGCCAAGACACACCGACCAAGCCGCGGCGGTTCATCTCCGCCATCCATTCGCGCAGCGCGGAAATGATTATTTCTCGACCAACGATGATAAGTCCCGGAAGGGTCATCACAAGATTCGAATGACTCTCGATCAAAAGAACCAATGCGGTCACCACAATGAGTTTATCGGCCACAGGGTCGAGGAACGCGCCAAACGCGGTGCCTTGCCCTAGTTGCCGGGCGAGAAATCCGTCTAGCCAATCGGTAAAAGCGGCGCACGCAAACAAAACCGCGGAGACCCATAGCATGTCATCCATAAAAATGTAGGTCAAAACGAACACTGGGATGAGAGCGATACGCACCAGCGTTAAAGTATTTGGTAATGTCACCGGAAACGACTCACGCGGCATGAAGTGCTCCATATATGTCGACCGCGAGTTTTTGACTTATCCCTGGAACTTTCGCGATTTCTTCCGAGCTGGCGCCCTTAATCGTAGCAAGCGAACCGAAATATGCCATCAATTCACGTTTGCGTTTAGGTCCGATACCAACTATGCCATCCAGTGCAGATCGACGGCGGTTTTTTGCCCGTCGTCCACGATGTCCGGTGATCGCAAACCGGTGAGCTTCGTCGCGAATATGTTGCAATAGATGCATCGAACCACTGGTAGCCGGAACCGCTAACTCTCCCTGGCCATAAAGTAGGATCTTTTCTAACCCAGCCTTACGTGCTGGTCCTTTCGCGAGGCCGATCAGTACGATGCCATCCACTTGCAACTCACTCAGCACGCCGGCGGCTTTTCCGAGTTGTCCTTGGCCACCATCGATAACCAAAAGATCTGGTAAAACCGCTTCGCCTTCCTTGAGGCGACGATACCGGCGTCGAAGTGCTTGTTCCATTGCGGCGTAATCATCGCCCGCGGTAATACCCTCGATATTGAAACGTCGGTAATCGGACTTCAAAGGGCCGTTAGTATCAAACACTACGCAAGATGCTACCGTCGCCTCACCGGACGTATGACTAATATCAAAACATTCCAGACGCTTGGGCATATCCTCAAGTTCGAGAAGGTCCTGTAGATCCACAAAGCGCGAAAAAACGTTACGCCTTTCCGCTACATACGATGTCAGCGAAAGCGCGCCGTTATCGCGGGCCATTTCAAGCCAACGCGCGCGCTGCGCTCGAACTTTTGACGTAACAAAGACTTTTCGTCCAGACCGCTCCGTCAAGACAGACGCGACCAATTCCTCCTCATCCAAAGGAATCGATGTCAACACAAGTTTCGGTATAACCCGCCCTTCGCTCGCTAAGTAATATTGAGAAACGAACGAGCTCAAAAGCGCCCCCGGTGGGGTATCGAGTTCATTTTTCGGATACCACGTACGTTGGCCTATGACGCGTCCACCTCGAATGAATAAACCTTGGACGCACGTATACGAAGAATCCTGAGCAAGGGCGAAAACATCCACCTCCCCCGATTCGCCATGGACATATTGATTCTCTTGAATACGCCGTAATTGAGCAATCTGATCGCGGTATTTTGCCGCATGCTCAAATTCACGTGCCTTTGAGGCAGACTCCATGCGTTGCTTAAGCTCTTGAAGCACAGCTCTGCTACGACCCTCCAAAAACATCTGGGCGAGACCCACATCCGCGGCGTAATCTATGGACTCCACACGTCCGACGCACGGTGCACTGCATCTACCGATTTGATGCTGCAGGCAGGGTCTTGATCGATTTTTGTAAAAGCCGTCTTCACAAGATCGCAATTGGAATAGCTTTTGGAGTACCTGAATACTTTCCCGCACCGCTCCGGCACTTGGGTAAGGCCCGAAGTATCTGCCAACTTGTTGCTTTGTCCCACGATGCAGCGTGAGCCGCGGAAAAGGATGTTCCGTCAAGCATATGTATGGATACGATTTGTCGTCCCTAAACAAAACGTTGTATATAGGTCGATCCGCCTTAATCAAACTTTGTTCGAGCAGCAGCGCTTCCGTTTCACTAGCCGTCACGGTGACCTGAATATCGTCCACCTTGTTCATCAGTGCGATGGTCTTAGTCGTCAAGCCAGACGCACGGAAGTAACTGGTGACTCGACTCCGAAGATTACGAGCTTTGCCGACGTAGAGGACATCGCCTTCGCTGTCGAGCATGCGGTACACACCGGGTCGACGTGTCAACGATGGCAGGAACGTTTCGGAGTCAAAGTTTGATTGGTCCACCATGCGCTGGACTATAAGCGCTAACCCCCAACCGATGCACCGTGTGCATGAGGGCTATCGTCGACGTAGTCACGGACTTCGCGAAAAATCGTTGTCAACATCGCCCGCGTAATGCGGCCCGTGTTCACGTTGAGACGACTAGGGTGGAAGCTCGCGATGAGACGAAGACGATCAACTACATCGATCGAAGCTCCATGCTCGAATGGTTGCTGGACGTCTAGGAGTCGTGACACGCTTGCGTAGGCCACTGCGCCGAGCGCGACAACGCATCGATTGGACCTGACGGCTCG
>CEWR01019706.1_pt1 | contig 14520 bp, 7 predicted proteins | sample 356321 | NCBI WGS metagenome assembly CEWR01 (sample SAMEA2621551, study PRJEB7988) | marine metagenome | biome: marine biome (ENVO:00000447); feature: mesopelagic zone (ENVO:00000213); material: "saline water (ENVO:00002010), including plankton (ENVO:xxxxxxxx)" | depth 790 m
CACAGGTTGGCAAGAGGGTGTATTGATTTTTAATCATATAAAACTCAAGGATGTCATTACAAAATTAGAACGTCATTATAATGTTAAAATACAATGCGAAAATAAAAAGTTACAAGATAAAATCTTTACTGCTAGATTTGAAAACGTCCGTATTGAACATGTGCTTTTGTCTTTTAAAGGTATTTACCATATCGATTATAAAATAAAAAACAACCAAGTACTTATTAACTAATAAGCACAAAACCAACTTAAACCTCTTTAGTATAATCTTCTTTAACGCCTAGAAGAACGTAAAAAGCCTCTAAACGAATAGTGTCTCTTCGTATTTTTAAATGAATAGATCTATGTAAACAGCTACATATTTTGAGTCTAAAGGTCTTGTTCTCCATTTTTCCTTTTGATTACTAAAAGAGCTAGTACTATTTGATATAGAACTTTTAGAATAATGTCTTCCATATATTTTCTTCATTAAACTACCTATTTAAGAAGTAGTTAATCCATTTCTATAGAGTTCAAAAGATAAATCTTCTAATTGTTGTTGTTGGTTGCGAAGTAAGGCTAGAACCATAGGCTGAAAAAGACTTAGTCTGTCTCTAGGGATATTCAGTTCTATCTGTTTTCCTAAACCAACAGCAAAGGCTTTTCGATATCCATTCCCTTTTATTTTGTTCTCTTGACTAGTTGTTTTCTCTTTAATACTGAGCCTAAAAACGCTTCTTTTGGTGTTTTGAGATAATTCAAAATTATAGAGGATAAAACCTTGCTATAGTAATGAGAATATTCAATGATTATTAAAAGAAATAATAATTATGGTGAATTAATTAAATATTAATTGATAATTATTCATTAATTAATAGTTGGATTTTATATTTAACCAATAATTATATTTAGAACATTTAGAAATGTCTCAATAAGGTTAATTTAAGTTAGTTTTCTTGAAAGCGGGTAAGTTTAGATTTCTTACCTGTTTTCTAAAAAATGGAAAGAGTTAAAAATAAAGTTTAAATAATGAATAAAGAATTGATAAGTAAAATCTGTTTTAGCTTGATGTTAGCATTGTTATTCCTTTCATGTAGCGCTAAGTTGATAGATGATGAAAATAAATTAGATCCTGTAGATTATGTAAAGCCTTATATGGGTAATATCAGTCATTTATTGGTCCCAACGTTTCCAACAATGCATTTGCCAAATAGTATGCTCCGTGTGTATCCAGAGCGTCGTGATTTCACGGCAGATTTATTAAATGGCTTGCCTTTGATAACGACAAGTCATCGAGGCAGTTCAGCCTTTAACTTGAGTCCGTTTCAAGGATGTTCATGTGATTTAAAGTCAGTAATGGACTATAGTTATGACAATGAAAAACTGACTCCGTATTCTTATCATGTTTATTTAGACGATCAAGAAACGACTGTAAATTTTGGTTTGTCACATCAATCAGCGATGTATGAAATAGATTTTGGTAGAGATGAAGATGCTTACTTAATTGTCAACTCTAGAAATGGCGTTATGAATTGGGATGGGTCAGGCCTCTCAGGATACCAACTGATAGAAAATAACACCAAGATTTATATCTATATGAATCTAGAGGAGTCTCCAGAAATGGTTTCGGTTTTGAAAGACGAGAAATTAATTGGAGGAGATCGCGCTACAGGAATAAATGCGAGTCTTGTTTTGAAGTTTCCAGAGAATACAAAAAAGTTACATATTCGTTATGGAATTTCTTTTATCGATCAAGCACAGGCAGAGCTTAATTTTAAGCGAGAAGTGAAAGGAAAAGAGATGTCATCTTTGCAAATATTGGGTCGTAATATTTGGAATCAAGCATTGAATAAAATAGAAGTTCAAGGAGGAGATGACTCAGACAAGTCAGTTTTTTACACCTCACTGTATCGTACTTATGAGCGTCCAGTTTCTCTTTCAGAAGACGGTCGTTATTACAGCGCTTTTGACAATAGTGTTCATGATGATAATGGACGTAATTTTTATACAGATGACTGGATTTGGGATTCTTACAGAGCCCACCATCCATTACGTGTTTTGATAGATCCTAAAAAAGAAGAAGATATTATCAATTCTTTTGTAATTATGGCAGAACAAATGGATAACTTTTGGATGCCAACCTTTCCAGAGGTAACCGGAGATAGTCGTAGAATGAATTCTAACCATGGAGTTGCCTCTGTAATTGATGCTTATAAAAAGGGGTTAAGAGGATTTGATTTAGAAAAAGCTTATGAGGCCTGTAAAAACGGAATCACCGAAAAAACATTAGCACCTTGGTCTGGCATGCCCTCAGGAGAGTTGGAGGTTTTTTATAAAAAGAACGGATACTTCCCCGCCTTGCATGATGGAGAAAAAGAAACGGTTCCTGAGGTACATCCTTTTGAAAGCCGTCAACCTGTTGCTGTAACCTTAGGTACCTCTTATGATGAATGGTGTCTGTCACAAATAGCAAAAGAACTAGGTAAAAATGAAGAATATCAACATTTTTTAAATAATTCATTCAATTATCAAAACTTATTCAATTATGAAACAAAGTTCTTTCATCCAAAAGATAATGAGGGAAAATTTATAGAGCCTTTCGATTATAAGTTTTCAGGAGGTATGGGAGCTAGAAAGTTTTATAGTGAAAACAATGCCTGGACCTACCGTTGGGATGTACAACACAATATAAAAAACCTGATTGATTTGATGGGAGGTGGTACCTTTTTTGTCAAAGAATTAAACGGTATGTTCTCAGAACCACTGGGAAAAAGTAAATATGAATTTTACGCACAACTTCCTGACCAGACAGGAAATGTAGGTCAATTTACAATGGCCAATGAGCCTTCTTTGCATATTCCATATTTGTATAATTATGCAGGACAGCCCTGGAAAACACAAAAACGTATTCGTACCTTATTAAATCAATGGTTTCGAGATGATTTAATGGGGGTTCCCGGAGATGAAGATGGAGGAGGAATGACTGCTTTTGTGGTATTCTCTCAGTTAGGTTTTTATCCTGTAACACCAGGAATGGCAATGTATAATATAGGAAGTCCTGTTTTTGAAACAGCAACAGTACATTTAGAAAACGGCAGCGATTTTACCATTACAACAACAAATTATGCTCCAGAGAACAAATACATTCAGTCTGCCAAATTAAATGGAAAAGAATGGGACAAGCCTTGGTTTTCCCATAGTGATATCAGCAATGGAGGAGCACTTGAATTAGTGATGGGAGACAAAGCAAATAAAACATGGGCAAGCGATCCAAAGAGTGCCCCGCCATCGATAGATTAAATTTGAATATAAAAATAGATAACGTCTGACGTTACAAGACTCTAAATATAACCATACAATTTTCTTTATCCTTAGTTTAGAACGGAGGATTTTTTATCCTCCTTTTTTACTTTCAAACATGAATTAATGCACAAAAAAACAATAGGAAGTATCAAATAAGAATATTTTGCTCTTATGAATAATAAAATAAAGTTTCTATTTTACTTTTTAGTATTTACATCATTCATTGGAACGATAAAGGCACAAGACTTGCTTCCAAGTGATTTGTATTTTCGACGACAAGCAGTTAAGCGAATGGTATTTGATCCTTCCCAAAACATTCCTCTTGCGGGATTATTACCAACAAAAATTATTGGAATAAATGTGATGCATCCAGCTGTTGGAAAGCAAGAAGGTAGTTTAAAATTAAAGATTGATAAAGGTCGCTTAAAAATCACTGCTCAAAAATCGGGAAATTCAACACGTTGGGTTGGTGCATTCAATCCTTTTGCGACCTATGATATAGCAATTGATGAATTTATTGGGTCGGGAGCTATAGGCTTGCAATTTAATGATGCTTATGAAGAGAATCAATTAACAATAAAATTAGTAGTTGAAAATGGGTTTTATCAAGGTATTGAGTTTTTCGTTTTTAAAGAGGGGGAGCAAGTAGAAAATTTAGATTTTAAATTTTCTAAGGCAATCTCAAGCACAAAGCCTATTCGCTTGCGTGCACAAATGATGGCAGTAGGCGTTAATTTGTATATAGAACAGAATGGACAAACAACTTTTATAGGTCGCATGGATTTTGTTAAATATTTTGATCTACGAGAGAAAGAATTAATGCGTCGATTTGAGTTTCTATTACATACAGAACTTGATGCTAATGGGGCGGTTAATATTATTGAAGCTACCTCTTTTTTATCTCCAGGAATTGGACAAGCCGATATTCGAGTTGTAACCTATGAAGATGGTTCTACGTTTTTTACGGAGAATCGTATTTGGATATTAATGACGGTCAGAGGAGGAGGCTTAGCACATCCATTACAGGGGGTCTTTAGTTTAAACCCCTCAGTTTTTGATATTTCATTTGAAGGTATTATCCTTTATGATCGAAATGATGGATTGTTGAGAAATGATTTGGCTTCCAATGTTTTTTATGATCGTAACGCCAAAGAATGGCGCGGATTTACAACAGGGTTTTCGTCTTATGGAGATCCAGAAAAAAAAGAAAAAAAACAACTTTGGGCAGTGCAAAGTAGTCATATGCCATTGAAGGGGATTTCTATTATGAAGGCTAAAAATTTAGACTTAATTGGAAATTATGAAGACCCACAATGTATCTATGATGTCGAAGTTAACAAATGGAGAATGTTGTTTTGCGAAAATCATGGTGGTTATAAAGCAGTAATGCGAGAGTCTGACACTTGGGATGGGGTCTATAAAATAATTGCGGGTCCAGTAAAAGAAAATAGTACCGGAACTCAGCTTCAAAAGATAGGAGGCAAATATTATGCGCTTTTTGGAAGTAAAGATCGAAAGGTCTATGTGAAAACCTATCCAGATTTGCAACCAGCAGGAACCTTAAATATTCATCGCCCGCCTTGGAATGAAAAAAACGGTTCTCGAATCTGGCCCAATGTAATTCCAATGCCAGAAGGCCATCCTGCTCCATACATTGCATTGATGATGGATAGAATTAATTTCTCAGGAATGAAGAATAGTTGGACTTACGGGGCGATGTATTTATATCATGGTTATAAAACGAATAGGATAAAATAGAATAGGTATCACTTATGAAAGAATCTAGAAATAAATATGTAAAGCTTTTGGTTGTGTTTTTGTTAGGTATATATATCTTACCAGCAACAGCTCAAAAACCTAATGTCATATTAATTGTGACCGATGATCAGAGTTTTAATAGCATTGCCTACTCCGGTGGTGATGTTTTTACACCATGTATTGATTTATTGGCTGGTAATGGAATTAAATTCACAAACGGACATCACCCAACATCAACATGTTCTCCTTCTCGTTATGCTATTCTTACAGGGAAATTCCCAGGAAGGTGCGAAACAGATGCGTTTATGGCAGACTATCCTTCGGGAACACAAACACGCTTAGAAAATAATGTAGAGCTTGCAGTAGGGGAAGCAAATTTGGGTAGTATACTTCAAGAGAATGGTTATAAAACGGGGTTTGTAGGAAAGTCACACATTACGGATCATGACATTCTACTAAAAAAGAATTGGGCAAATTATGGGCTTCAGACATATGGACAAACCGATGATCCTTATAACCCAGCGGTAAGTGCTAAAATGAAACACAACCATGATGTGTATCAAGAGGTTATTAAAAGCTATGGCTTTGACTATGCAGATGGTATATATATGGCGAATGTTAAGGAGTTAAGGAATGATGCACTAAACGTTCATAATTTAGAATGGACCGTAGACAAAGCTCGGGATTTTATTGAACAGGAAAAAGACAATCCATTTTTTCTCTATTACTCGACAACATTGCATCATGGTCCTGTACCATGGGCAAAATCCAATGGGAAATACTGGGCAAGTTTCGATGCCGATCCTAAGTTAACAGGGGAGGGGTATGTAGATCAATCCTGGGATTTTATGCCAACTCGGCAGGAGATATTCAACAATAATATAAACAAAGGGTTTCCTGAGAAAACAGGATATTCCTTATTGTTAGATGAAGGTGTAAGAGCAATATATAACCAAGTGGTGGCTATGGGTATTGAAGACAATACACTGATTATTTTTATGCCAGATCACGGTATGTGGAGGCATGGAAAAGCAACTTTATATGACTATGGCACAAAAGTGCCCATGTTTATGTATTGGAAAGGGACTATTACTGCTGGAACAAGTTTTCCAGGACTTGTACAAAGTATCGACTTTGCGCCAACTATATTGGATGTTACCGGGAGTACTTTTGAAGGAGAAAGTGCCTTTGATGGTGTTAGTTTAAAGAATATTATGGAAACTGGTACTGGTGCTGCACATGAGTCGTTGTTTGCAGAATTTGGGTATGCACGTTCCGTAAAAACAGAAAAATGGAAATATATAGCAGTAAGATATCCCGATGATGTACAGGTTCAAGTTGATGAGGGGTTTACATGGAGAGACTTTAAAGGACAACCGATTGATTTACCTTATTTGTGTGCAAACACACATTTAGGATACTATGCCTCAGAAAATAATCCATTATATTTCCAAAAAGATCAACTTTTTAATTTAGAGACTGATGCTGCCGAAACGGTAAATGTATATGACCAAAACCCACTTGTCGTGGCAGAAATGAAAGTTTTATTATCAGATTATATCAAAGATTTTGACAATAGACCTTTTGGAGAGTTTGCGAAAAACGCCAATTCTTTGCCTGTTCGAGCAGGTTTTCCTACGCCCAAATCTACAAGTACCAAGGTCATAAGTCAAGACGTGGAACTCTCTTGGGAAGATTGCGCTGGAGCAACTTCTTTTAATGTGTATTTTGGAACAACAGCAACCCCTTCTTTTATCGGAAATCAGACCGAAACAACATATAACACAGGGGATTTATCTCCCATGACAAAATACTATTGGCGTGTTGATGCTGTGAATTCGACAGGAATAACAACCGGTAATCTCTGGAGTTTTACGACTGAAACAAATCAGTTGGTGCTTAATTTCGAAAAATATATTTATACAGATGTTGTAGAAAACGAAGTTCGAACTCAGTATTTTGAAGTCAGTAATGTAAAAGATGCAGCAGTCAGTGTAAACAATATAAGAATTAGTGGTGCCGATGCTTCTTACTTTACAGTTTCAGAGGATTTAATTTCAGGAACGCAATTGGCTCCAAATACAACAAAAACATTTACAGTAACCTACAAGCCAGAAACAAGTGGAGGAAACCACTCGGCTAATGTTATCATAGAAAGTGCTTTGGGTAACAGTAGAATAGACTTAATAGCATCAAGTATTTCTGATGTGTACCGAAAAACAATTGATAATTTTGATATTATAGGAGCTTGGACCTCAAATAATTCGCTAAGAATTAATAATAAAGCACAAAGAGAAGGAGGAGCATGCTTGGAGATGTCAGGTAAAGAAACCAGAGAGTTTCAGGTCAAGTATGCTACACCATTTACAAACCAAGCAACCGTTGAAAATGCGTATCTCCAATTTTGGTATTATGTGTCTGATGTTGAAAAATACACATCAAACAATCAGGTAGAAATAGGAAGTGGAGGGAAAAATGATACCGATGAATTTAATTGGAACTTAAATGGTAGACTTCAAAATGGATGGAATTTTCTTTCTCTGAAATTTAGTGAGGCAGGTATATCGCCCAATGATGGTAACCCTTCTATAAATGCGATCAACCATATTCGAGTTTTTCATGGAAAAACTGATGCTATGACAATTCGAATCGATGGTTTGCAAATAGTAGAAAGCACCATTATGGCTCCTGAAAAAGCAACGAATCCTAAGCCTGAAGATAATACATTAGATGATAACAGTCCAACCAATTTAACATGGGATACTGGGCTAAGAGCAGCATCTCATTTGGTGCACTTTGGAGAACAGAACCCACCATTGTTCATTGCTGAAGCTTCAGGGTCAAGCCACGATTTACCTGATCTAAAACCTAATACTACTTATTATTGGCGTATTGATGAAAAGAATGCTGTGGGTACTTCATCTGGAGATTTATGGAGTTTTACAACAACGGATAATGTTGCAGGATTACAAGATGAATATTCGAAGAAAGAAAATTTCACTTTATATCCAAACCCAAGCGCAGGTACTGTACAAATAGTATTAGCGCCTGGGATAAATAATGTTTCCATAACAGTTATTAATATGAATGGTCAAACTGTATTAGAAAAAATAAGTAAGAAAAGAATTAATAATCTGGAGCTTTCGCACCTTAGTAAGGGTATTTATTTGGTGAAAGTTAGAGATGCTATAGGAGTAACAACTAAAAAATTGATATTAGATTAGTCAAAATAATTACTAGCTATATTAATACTAGTGTATTGCAAAAGTGTTGATGAATAACATCAAGAGTTATGATATGAAGCATTTTTTTATCAGAGGAATAAAAGATAACAGAAATAAAATAAACTAAAACTCAATGAAGGACTTAAATAATATAGCATCAATTGCAGTACTTCTTTTTTGCATGCATACTGTTGTATTGTGGTCTTTCCAAAAAGAAAACAGGACAAACCTCCCCCCTAATGTGATCTTTTTTGCAACTGACGATTTAAATACATGGGTAAATCCACTTGGATATGGCCAGGCAATAACTCCAAATTTAGATCGCTTGTCGGCAATGGGAATTACTTTTACCAATGCGCATGCGCCGGCTCCGTATTGTGCTCCGGCAAGAAGTGCTATATTTTCTGGATTACATGCATCCACAACAGGATGTTATAATGATGAAATTTATCATTACGATAGACCCGAACTAACGTCTCTGCAAACTGCTTTTAGTCAAGCAGGGTATAAGGCTTATGGAGCAGGGAAGACCTATCACCACAGGGCAGGTTCTATTGATATGCGAGGGTGGGATGAATATTTTTCACGCAGTCAGGAAATTAGAGATGTAGGGTTTGAAATGGGGTATTATGGAGATGATGTGCCAGTCCCTAGTCCATATCCATATAGCCCTTATTATACAAAAACAGATAGACAGATATCGGGTGGGGGGTTTTTAGAATGGGGACCAATTGCTGCTGAACAAGCTGAGCAAATACCCGATGCAATTCGTACCAATTGGGTGTGTGATTTGTTGAAACAGGATCATACCGATCCGTTTTTTATCACTTTAGGACTGTATAGTCCACATTTCCCAAATTATGCGCCTCAGAAATTTTTCGATCTATATGATAGAAATCAGATAGTAGTCCCTAATTTAAAGGCTGATGACTTGGATGATTTGCCAGATTTTATTCGGAATAAAATGACCAACCGAAGTAAAATTCAACAAGAATTGGAAGATCTTGATGCGGTGAAAGATGCCATTATGGGGTATCTCGCTGCTGTTTCCTTTGCCGATGCCATGCTTGGTCGTGTTCTAGACGCGTTGGATAAAAGTGCATATAAAGACAATACCGTTTTGATTTTTTGGAGTGATCAAGGGTATCACCATGGAGAAAAAGGGCAATGGGGAAAACATACACTTTGGCAAGAAACATCACATGTACCACTTATTTTTGCAGGTAATGGAATTCCTAAAAATAAGCAAGTAGCAACTACGGTTAGTCTTATTGATTTATATCCAACCCTTATAGAATTGTGCGGCTTGCCAGAACAACATAAAATGGATGGTGTTTCGTTGGTTCCCACACTTAATAACCCTGCTGAAGCAACGGACCGAAACGTATTGATGCCCTATATAGAAAGAGGTGGTTATGCCGTTATTAATAGTCAGTACAGGTATATTCAATATCAAGATGGATCTGAAGAATTTTATGACCTTAGTAATGACCCAAACGAATGGAACAACATTGCATCAAATATGAATTACCAGAACATCATCAACGAAATGAAAAAAACAGCACCTGTTGAATTTCAAAAAAGTGCAACTCCTAGAAATACGCTAAACCTTATTATTGATGGTGACTCTTATCATTGGGAAAGCAAAGATGGAAGCAAACCAGCAATTTTTGTCGATGCTTCCGTAACATTTACCAACCCCATAGGTGAAAATGGCATCTCTTTCATGGAGGAAACAAATCAGAATAATGAAGCATATACCGAACAGAAAATAAAAGAGGGGCTGAATTGTCGCTACATTCCTACGAATAAGGTGGGCTATTTTATGGTTGATGACGAATTGTTTGATGCAAACGATAATGATGTAATATTCAATATTACATACTTTGATGCCGGTATTAGCAATTTTCAACTCCAATACAATGCTAAGACATCGACGACTAAAAGTATGGTTATTACTAAAACGAACACCAATCAGTGGCTTACTAAAACGGTCATAGTTGCAGATGCTACTTTGAATAATCAACAAAACAACCAGTCTGATTTTAGAATAACAGGAGATGTATTTGTTAGAGCAGTAAAGGTTCGTAAACACATGCCAAGTGATGTGTCTATCGTATTTGATGATCAAATTATTAATAAAGGAATCGACTTTGTAATAGGAACCGATCCCGACAGAGAAACTTATACAGAAAAGGCTGCGATTGGAGGATACCAATGCCGACATATAGCCAAAATAACAAAGAACAAATATGGTTATTTCAGAGTGGATGATGCACTAATAAAACCAAGTGACAATAAGCTAACTATTGAATTGACCTACTATGATTTAGGAACAAGTGCCATACGATTCCAGTATAATAGTACAAGTGAAAATTATCAAAATGCTGAGATTACCAGAACCGATACTAAAATATGGATGACCAAAAGTTTTACCGTAACAGATGCCGCCTTGGGTAACGAGCAAAACAACCAAGCAGATTTTAGAATAGCCAGTGATGTATATATTCGGAGGGTAGCCATTAAAAAAGAAGAAGTTTTAGCAACAAAACAAAGCAATCAAACAGATTACAATGTGAAGGTTGCACTAAATCAAGGCGTCTTAAAAGTTTCTGTTCCCAAAGAAATGGCAAGAGCAGAAGTAAAAGTATACAACGTAATGGGACAGTTAATGTATCAAACAAAAATGAGTAAGATTCAAGAAAAATTTCATTTTGAGACCAATTATAGCATCTATATTGTAGTAGTGCGAAGCGGAAATATAGTCGTAAGTAAGGAAGTTATTGCACTGTAAATTGTATCGAATAAACGAATCGATTAAGTATAAAATCACTAAAAAAAAGAATATGAATTCCTCCACTTATTTTAAACAGATTATAGTAAGTCTGTTTGTACTTATCTCAAACGTTTGTTTTGCACAATACCAATCTTCTATTTTGCATTACAATGAAGATGATCGGTTGGTGTATCATTCTGATAAAGATGGAAATCGTATTACAGATTTTAGCCATGTAGGTTATAAAAATGGGGAAGCAGCATTACCAATTGTACCCGTAGTATTACAAATAAATCCTATTTTAGGAGATAATACGGCACATATTCAAGCTGCCATAAATCAAGTAGAGGCAATGCCATTAGATCAAAACGGGCATCGAGGTGCTTTGTTATTAGGTCCGGGAAATTATTCTGTATATGGCACCCTTTATGTCAATAGAAGCGGTGTTACTTTACGTGGTTCTGGTGATGGAGAAAACCCTGCCACCAATACTATTATTCGTGGTGTTGGAAATACGCCAAATAAAAGAACCCTTATTGTTATTGGAACAAACAAAAGAACCGGGTTTGGAGGAAGAGTAAGCGGAACCACTCAAAATATTACCAGTGAATATATTCCTGTTGGAAGCAGAACCATTACTGTGGCAGATGCTTCTAAATACTCTGTAGGAAACAATATTGTGATCAAACACCCAAGCACAGCTGCTTGGTTATCAGCGGTAAATTATGGTGATGTAGCTGGCGATGATCCATGGAATCCAGGAGAAATAGACATGATTTTCAATAGATATATCACTCAAATAGTAGGTGATAAAATTAAGTTTGACACACCTCTTTATCATGAGCTAGACAAATCCTTGTCACAAGCGTTTGTGTATGTCTATAACGGAAGTAGTCAGATAAGCGAATGTGGTATTGAAAACATGCGCTTTTTTGTTGAAACTGCTGGATCTTCCTCAGATGGCAACCATGTATATGATTGTGTGGATATGATAGGAGTCAGAGATTCTTGGGCAAAAAATATTACAGCACTGCATATGGGGGATGCTGGGATTAAACTAGAAGAAGCAACACGATGCACAGTTACAAATTCAAAAGTACTGGAACCACACGGTCCTATTTCTGGAGGATGGCGTTATAACTTTTATGTAGGAGACAATACGACTAACATTTTGGTAAAAAATTGTGTAAGTTCTAAAGGGAGACATGCCTTTGTCTCAAACGGGGCAAGTAAAGCAAATGGTATTGTGTTTACCGAGTGCTCTTCTACCGGAGATTATACAAGGTCTGAGTCACACAGAAGATGGGGACAAGGCATGCTTTGGGATAATATTTCCTGGAGTGCAACGAGTTCTTATGGAATTTTAGGCTTGCATAATAGAGGAAATTATGGAACAGGACATGGATGGAGTATTACAAACGGGGTTGCTTGGAATATTGATGCTCCAAACAATCAAATTGCCGTACAAAAACCACCAATTGGACAAAACTATGCGATTGGTTGTGATGCAACTGTAGATAATGATGGCCCTTTTCCGCAGTCCGTTGGATATATTGAAGGAACTGGAGAACATATGGAAATACAATCTTTATATGCTGCCCAATTAAATGAACGTTTGACTTATGGCGTAAGTCCAGATGCTCCAGGGAGATTGATACCAACAAATTTTGTCTACAACAATCAAGAAAAGTATTTGAAATTGGAGTGGTTTGATATTGCTTTGGACGAAACAAGTTACATTCTAGAAAGATCCTCAAATGGAGGGGCTACCTATCAAGAATTGGCTACACTTCCTGCAAATACGGAAGTTTACACAGATAATAATTTGCAACAACCTAATTATTTCTATCGTTTAAAAGCAATCAATTCCATTGGCTTTTCGGCATATTCAAACTTAACAGAATCTAATGATTATGGAGCTCCTGAAAAATTTGAAACTACGTTTCAGGTTAGCCTTAAAGAGGTAATCGATTTTTATGAAAACGGAAAGGTATGGGTGTATGATGTGAATAATGAATTGCAATATACCTTAGAAGATTTAAATGACGATGGTGTTTTTGCGGCTACCTTATCTTTTGAAGAAGGTACGGAGTTTGTATATCGTTTTAAATATCAAACGGGAGCAAATCCAGATAGTAATTTTAACAAAGAAAGCATTTCACAATCTTGTGGTGATGGAAATTCAAACAGGACATTTACCGCGACTAGAGAACAGGTAAACCTCCCTATTTTTAAATTTGCTACTTGTGAGCAGATAGCTCCAACAGGAACCGATATTACAGACATTATAGGAACAATCATTACAGGTTCTAATGATGATGAACCCTGGATAAATGGAGCTAATGGAGCAGGTTCTCCTCCCGACAAAAGAGTTGAAAAACTAATAGATAATGATATTTCAATTAAATATGTGGTAAGGGCAATTACTTCGTGGATAGAAATTAGTTCAGATCAACTCTCAAGAGTTACAGGCTATACAATAACTTCCGCAGATGATGTCCCAAATAGAGATCCGAGAGACTGGGAACTTCAAGGTTGGGATGGGAATAACAACAAATGGATTGTAATTCATAAAGTGATAGGAAATCCTGTATGGCCCTCTTTTGCAACCCCTAAAATCTGGTCATTTGAAAATGACAAATTGTTTAAAAAATACCGTTTGAAAATTTTTGACATCAACAATGATCATCAAGGCTTGATGCAAATGGCAGAATTACAAATTTGGGGACAAACTGGAGAACAATTAAGTAAGGGGGAAATTGATATGGCAAACTACAATATCCTAAATTATCCAAATCCATTTTCCAATAAAACAACGATTGCTTATAACATCTCAACAATGGATCCTGTAAAAATAGAAGTGTTTGATTTGTTTGGAAAGAAAATAACAACTTTAGTAGATGAAAACAAAACGACTGGGAAACATCATGTAGAATGGAACGCAGGTGGTCATGCATCAGGAATTTATTTCTATAGAATTTCAATTGGGGATTTTGTTGCCACTAAAAAATTGATTTTAACTAAATAATATAAATTGAGAACAAGGAAATGTAATAAAGTAAGTTGACGAAATAGAAACCAAAAGAACAGTACCAAGAAAATGCAGCTGTGAAAAGAAACGACTTACAACAAAATATAATTAATAGACATAAAATGACGAGAACAAATATTCCTCGATTATTTTCAACGATTATTTTTTTACTATGTGTATTCCCTAGGATCTCCTTTGCACAAAAAATAAATTCCATTCATTCAAATTCCTCGTATGCAGAGAAAATTTATTTGCAATTAGACACAAAAGTATATACAACTGCTGATATTGTTTGGTTTAAAAGTATTGTAACAAATGCTGTGAACCATTCTCCATCAACAGTCAGTGGCGTATTACATGTGGAATTAATTGGACAAGACAAAGACATCATCGAAAAAAAGATTCTAAAAATTGAGGACGGAATTGGAAAAGGCTTTTTCAAACTAGAC